>Ga0131853_10017992_pt1 | contig 12868 bp, 8 predicted proteins | sample TergutLab28metaG_FD_92764 | JGI IMG/M metagenome (GOLD analysis project Ga0131853, IMG submission 92764) | Labiotermes labralis P1 segment gut microbial communities from Petit-Saut dam, French Guiana - Lab288 P1 (version 2) (version 2) | ecosystem: Host-associated > Arthropoda: Insects >...
CGTATGGGTGAGGAGAGGGGGGTGTATAGGGTCTTGGTGGGGAAACCGGAGGGAAAGAGACCACTGGGGAGACCTAGGCGTAGATGGGTGGATAATATTAGGACGGATCTCCAGGAGGTGGGAGGTGGGTATGTGGACTGGATTGGGCTGGCCCAGGATAGAGACAGGTGGCGGATGCTTGTGAGTGCAGTGGTGAACCTTTGGGTTCCTTGAAATGCGGGGAATTTCTTGACTAGCTTCAAACCAGTTAGCTGCTCAAGAAGGACTCTGCACCATGGAGTAAGTATGACACCTCCCTGAGGATGGCCACAAGAGTGACCAAAACATGTACATGCAGGAGGGTTACTATGTTTATAATATAATATAAGATATTTTTAAATGTCCACATGCATTTGCTGGTTTTATTTTCGTACTGACTCATGTTTTTTATAAATCATGCACTAAAAGTTAAATAACAACCCAGACATTTAAGTGTTAATACAGGTTTGTACTGCGAAATTTGAGGTTCTTGTGGCAATGACTATGACAGTCACCATCTTCTGGGGTGTATTTGCGTAATCAGGTAGAAGCTTAGTCACACTTCAGATAAATCTGCTGTCTCCATTATCTACCGACTGACATTTCAGATAAACCTGCTGCCTCCATTATCTACCCAGTGATAAAGGCAGCAGGTTACTCTCATATTTCAGTACAATTCTATGAGGTGAAGCAGCATCACACCCCATAAAACAGTAGGCTTGCCAGTTTGCACCATCTGTACATTCTACCTTACACAATGCTAAAATCTAACATCATACCCGCCCCCGAAATGGCCCACCATATGAAAAGTTTCTATCGAACATGAAGAACATAACTCATAGTGGCTTACAAATTTTATTAGAAACATGCTCCTCTTTGGTTACTGTTGTATACAATATATGGAAAAATTTCTCATTCTTAAGTAGCATGAACAACTTGGCAACAATAATTATATCTCTGCAATGTAACAGCAGAGATTAGAGGCATTCAGCTGTTTCTATTCCTGTTGCTGAAGAATATCATAGTTATGTATTTAAATATTAATAGATTTTAATGATTTAATCAGTTACATTAAAAAGAAAATTGTTACTCTTATACTCATTCATGGTTTGAGTACATGGTGCATTTTTCATGGTTTGTTTATGACAATGACAGTATTTCAGACTACACAGTGGCCAAGGCATAACCAAGGTACTGTCCTGGCATTTGCTCAGGGGGACTGAGGTGAACCATCAAAGCCATCAGTCACGTTAGTCAATGAGCCACCTAAGGTTTAAACTGGACACCGTCTGAATTCAAGTCTACAGCACTACTACTAACCAGCCTGTTCAGTATTACAGTGTAGGAATGATATCAGATATAAATAAAAAGTAATAAAGATAAATGAAGTAAGGGGTTAACATCATTTTACAAGGCTAAATCACTGGCATTAATGATGAGAAAAAAATGACTTTATTTCTCCCAATTCCAGACTTGCATGACAAATAAATTAATCTCTAAGCCAGTAAGCTATGTAGTTATAAAGAACACATCTGACAACTAAACCAATAAAAATAATTAATTTTGTATACCTTGGTCATTCAGCATAACTATGAAAACTTTGTGTTTATTATACTGTACAGCAAAATTTGCAACACTGCCCTAACAATTCATATACACCAAAAACTGGAACTCATGAAGTTTTCTGAATTCAACTTACCTATTCTTCGCAAAGTTTCAGGCTTCATATTCACATCACTTTGAACACTCTTCACCAACGATAAGATATCATGAAAATCAGGAAACTGTCCAGTTTTGTTCACAAACTTCTCGATGCACCTGTTTATGTCTGATGAATCGGTCCCTGAGTAAACACAGGCCCATAAATACAATACACAATAAAGTAAGATTGTCTATTAGTTCATACTGGAATGACATAGTATAAGACAGAAGCTAAAAGTGTGAATCAAATGTTACAACAGTTTCTTAAAATGTTACATAAATGTAACTTAAACACTGCAACTGTAGCATCAACAACAAAACCAACCATACCAATACAGAATTTCTATCTATGTTAGCATGCCTCAGATGTCATGGCTCCAGCATCTCAATATTGGTGGTAAATGCAAATGTGAAAAAGCAATGATGGTCAGCCAAAAATTGGTGATCCACAGGTGTAAAATTTGGAAATGGGATTAACAACACAACACAGAATTCTATTTTGAAATATACAGAAATATTACAATAGAATAACAAATGTTTTTGTCAAGGCGAATCTCATATATTAACCTTTACAACACAGTCTTTATAAATCTCACATTTTTGCTGTGGCTGGAGAACTGTTCAACATGAATGCCCACAGCAAATATATCGATTGAATTTCCTGATGGATGGCTTCCTTCAAATCATTCAACATACAGGGTTTGTGAACGTAAACATGCGATTTCAAATACCCCCAAAGAAAAAAAATCACACGCTGAAAGATCGGGAGAGTGAGGGGGCCACGGCATGTCTCCAAAACAGGAGATGAGGTGCCCGGGAAACATGTTTCAAACAATGGTCATTGACTCGTTTGCTGTGGCACCATCTTGTTGAAACCACACATTGGCAAATCCCCCCCCAGCCTACCTACTGAGTACTACCCATTCAAAAGATGTCAGGTTCCCATGGGTCACCCTGTACAAAGACGTGCATTCATTTGTTCAGTAAGTGGTTAACTTCTTCCAAGTTTAAACATAACTCACTTCATAAAACCTAGTCTCTCTTGACAGCCTATTGGTCACTCAGCTAGTTAAGAAACTTCCTGCCTTTTATGAACTCTGATGGTTCACTACCATTTTCACAACACCTGCCACTGTACTATCTTCAGACAGTCATCATCCAGCATCATTTTTTTTGCGATCAATTTTAACATGATCATTACATCTTATTCTTAGATGCCCCAATTGGTCTCTTCTCTTCAGATTTCCTGACCAGTATGTAGTATGCATTGTTAAACTCCTCTCATGTGTGCTACAGTAATAACCATTCATCCTCCTTCATCTGATCATCCTCATAATATTTGGTACACAGTACAGACAATGAACTGCTTGTTCAGCAATTTTCTTCACCTTGCTGTGGTTTAGTTCCTAAGTGACTATAGAACAGAATGTTTCATGAACAGCGAAGAGTCATTTGGCAATTCAGAAAACTCAAATCCTTTTACGGAACCTCAAGGTTTATTACTAAGTTTACAAGAGCCAGCCACTGGTCCTTATCTTGGACAAAACAAATACAGTCCACAGTCTCTAGACCTGTTTCTTCAAGATCCAGTTTAATATCCTCCCACTTACACCTAGGTTTACCAACTGGCCCCTGTCTTTCAGATCTTTTACCCAACTGGACTCTGTCCTTCAGATCTTTTAACCAGAAGTATGTATGCATCTGTCTTTTGACACATGTGTGGCAAATGTCCACTTATCTCATCTTCCTTGATTTGATCATTCTATGAGTAATGTCTGGTGAGCTGTACAAATTACGAAGCTCCCTGCTCAGCAATGTACTCCATTTTCCCATTATGGAGTTTACAACATAGGATAAAATGTTACTTCAGGCATTTTATTACCCCATAATGAACTCTCTCCAATACTGAAGGAACTTTTGGGTGCATTCGCAAAATTGCGAAAAGCGGTGGGAAGAAGGTTACAAGATGTAAAAGAAGTGTTTATATCACTGGTCAAACAAACTAATAAGGTAAAAAAGGGGGGGGGGGTAATTCATCACAGTATTAAGAAAGCATTGCAGTGATAATGAATACGTAAAACTTGGTACCTACAATTCTGAAATACTGAGACTATACATAGCTTGGTACATCTTATGCGTATTGGACCGTGCAACATCTTGATATTTGAATAAAGGTTGACCAACTAGATGACACTTGCTTTATTATCTACTGTTCAACATGTTTCAGACGTTAATACATCCAACTTCAGGAGCTCCTGAAGATGGACGTATTAACGTCTGAAACATGTAGAGCAGAAGATAATAAAGCAAGTGTCATCTAGTTGGTCAACCTTTATTCAAATAGCTTGGTACAATTCTAACAAATAAAAATTATGTAAGACCAGTGAATGAAGAAAAGAAATGAATTACAAATGCAAGTACAGCTTATTACACACTTCTTCTTCTACTAAAGAGTCAATCAGTACTCATAGCAGAAACAATAAAATTCTGTAAGATATTAACAAGACCATTAGCAACATACAGAGATGAATCTTGGACATTGAATACAGATACTGCTACATGGCTGACCGCTTTGAAAGAAAAGTTTTAAGGAGAATGTTTTGGGGCATTAGAGTAAATGAAAATGGAGAAAGCGATATAATGAGGATTAATGCAGCTGTTTGGAGATGTAGATTTCTTTCATTTGTCAGAATAAGTTAGTTGAATTGGATTGGTCATGTTAATAGAATGGACTGTAAAAGAAAAGTAAGTATTTAACAATAATCCTCAAAGAAATCAACTAACAGGATGACCAAACAACAAATGGTGAAATTGTGTACAAACAGACATTAATAAATGCAAAATTGGAAATTGCAAAGACAGGTCAAAAACACAGATGACTGGGAGAAGTTCATTGAGGAGGCAAGGTTCTGCAATGAACTGTGGTGCCATCAGAGAAGAAGACAGAAAAGATGAAGAGATTCTTAACCCCATGTATCTTAAATAAAAAAGAAGTCATGCTAGCACTTTGCAAAACACTGTGAGAATATGCACATGGTTGCCACAATTTCTTTAACAGCCCCCCCCCCCCCCCCTACCTCTTAACATCCTTACCTCTTTTCTCAAAAAAAAACAAGTCAGCACTTTTGAAAAAACCGGAAAAAAAATCCCATTGTTTGCCAAAATTTTTTAAAAAACCCCCCCCCCCCCATTTATCAGTAAATTCATTAGCATTATTGACAATAAAAATCACAATAAAACTAAGATTAAGTAATGTCCAAAGAAAAAAACATGCTATATTCTATTGAGCAGAATATACTCAACCCACAAACAGAACACACAGAAACAATGTCCAATGATACCACGTATTGGTGATAAAGTGACCCACTATTCTCAACATATGATCATTATTTGCTGTACAGATTCTTTAATATTTTGAATAATGCCTGTAACAACAGTAGGCGTAACATGCCAAAACAGACTCTTACATAATAACAATCAGCGGATGAGCATGATGTTCAAGTATGCAGCACTTGCTACTTGGCAAGTCTAGTGCTACCAAGTTTTGAACCTACCTGAAAATGCAATTCTTCTGCGATTGCCTTTATATGCAACTGAATCTCCTGTCAATTCACACAGCTTCTCATGGACTTTACAGAACCTCTCTCTGTACCTGTGAAATAGTGAATAAGGAAACTGTCATGATCACCTGTAGGATTATACCACTACAGACACACCTCAATTATCTAAACACCAATATTACATTCACTACTTAACCCTTTTCCGTGATACTTATATCACTTTTGGTGGCATTTGGTTCTGTTCCAACTTGAGGCTACCACATACAAAATAACTAGTTTTAGGCAAATTTATCACAGAGGTTTGAGATACAGCATCCAGTCTGTTGTTTGTTATGTTTCACCATCAAAAGAAAGTTATTCATGAGGTTCATTTCACATATTTCCTGTACATGACAGGTGTATGATGATGATAACAGGAGATTACACTACTAACACTGCTGCTGCTACTGCTACTACTACTGCTGCTACTACTACTACTACTACTACTACTACTACGAGTACAATGCATTTTAGCAAGAGCATATTTTACAAGCATTGCATGAATTTAAAAACACAATGAAAGCACTATCATTATCTTCATGCATATGGGAATATAACACTATTTAAATAATTTCTAAATGATCATGGCAAATCTTCAGATAAAACTATACACAATGAGTAACAGTAGCTAGGATACAAAAGTGACTGGAAACAGCTCTTCTAGTAACACACGTCACCTCACCTTTGATAAATAACATCACAAAATTAATATATCAATAAGAAAATCATATACCTTTACTTGTAAGTGAAATACTGTACTGGTTTTGATAACACTACAAGCATTAAATGTATAAGTGTTAGTTTGCTCTAATTCATCTTGGTGTTAGTTAAGATATTTCTGAATTATTAATAAGCTTCCACACATCCTCCATCATCCACTAGGATTGATCAAATCGAACCACCCTACAGATAAAAAATCTATAGGTGTTAGGTATGGTAAATGGGCTGGCCAATTCACAGGTCCTTGACCAGTCCAGTGTTCAGCGATGCTGAAAGTCAACTATTGTCAACATGCAAATTGATGGGCAGCTACTTATATCCCTGGTCTTTTGCAGAGTAAACTGTGTATTTAATTCCCATGCCTAAGGATTAATGTTTTGGGCATGGTGACAGGGAGCTTTGTTTTGTTTCAAGAAAGCTCTTTGCAATAACAGAATGGGATTTTCTTGCAGTGCTGGAATAAAGACCACATGCAACAGTTTACAGTATGAAACTGAAACTTACACATCAAATGCTTGTATTTTTGTCAAAATCAGTTCATTATTTCAATTATCAGTGTAGTTATTTAATTTTGTTTATGACATGCTGCATAACAATTAAAATAACACACACATACAATAAATAGTACCTCTGAAGTCTGATGTATGAAGAATCACTCTCATCATCAAAATCAACTTCCTTCTCCTCCAGCCTCTGTATCATAATCTGCAATTTCTAGGGTGAGAAAATCAGTACAATAATCTACGCACAAATGCACTAACATGCAACACCACCTTAACATGAACAGTAAGTTATCTTAGATCTATAAAGGAACGTGACATCGTACTTTATGATGTATAGTTCAAATAGCAATCCCTATTGCACATTATTTAGTATTGGCAGCAATAAAGAAATAAATCCAGACAAGGGCATATATATATACCATATGGTACCAACAAATGCACACAAGTATACATGTGTGCGTTTGTTGGTACAGCATTACTTCTGCCTCCCATCATCCTCATAAGATGGCATCTGTTGGTAACATTTTTTTTTATATTTAAAGCCATGGTTTTAATACTTGCTCTCCTTTACTGCAGTTAATATTTCGTCATTTACCACAGCCAATGATTTTTGTGGAGATCCCTCCTGAGGACTAAAGACGTGATATGTTATCTGATGATGCTTACTGCACACCTCAGAAACTGTGAAAGATGGATAATGACTGGAAAGAGAAACCTGAAGGACTTGGACAGAAAGCTCTCTCAGTAAACACTATGTTAATAACACAGACAAATATGTACTGCCCTGTGATTCAATCCAGGATTCTGCAGTTCAAAGGCCTCTCACTAACCAGCTTAGCTATGGCACCATCACTTACCCGACGATAATCTCTTATTACTTTCAAGTTCCTCTCACAGGGTTGCTCCTTTCTGGTGAGACATAAGGTCAATTAATACAAACTACAACCATGGCAGATTATTTCATTTTGTACAGTATCAAAAATACCCTGTTTTGCCTCATGAAAATGTGGGGATCACTGTGGAGTTATTATTTGTACCTGCATATATTCTAAAATAATGGTATTAAAAAAGGAGGAAAATTAAAGGCAACTGAGAAACAGAGGATGAATGGGCAGAACACTGAGGTAGTAGATAAATGTAATTATCTAGTAGTGATGCTGGAAAGCATAGCTGGTTGGAATAAACAGAAAACACTGGCTACAATTATGCGTACCATGCTCTTGTAGCTTGAGACAAATGTATATCAGTAACACCCAGTATAAAAGCACAGATGTTAGTGAATATTTATAAAAAGGTATGCGAACCAAAAATTATGTTTGAATTGAGATGTGGGGGATTGAATGAAGCATGCAAAGAAATAGACAAGGCTCATAACAGATATTGTACGAATTAATTGGAATACCAAAATGTGAAGCCAATGGATTTGCTGAGATGGAACTTGGCAGAGAGAGTGGGGGAGGTAAGTGAAAGGACAGTTTGTAAAGTACTGGTACCAGACTATGTGTTATGGTACAGACAATCTGGCACAATGTTATGAATGGCAGAATAGTAATGTGAGTGTGAGAAGTAGGACTGTGTAGTAGAAAGAGGATCTGTACAATAATGGATTAGCATTTGTGTGCAGGAAGCAACAAGAATGTAAAATGAAAGAAAGAATAAAACAATGAAAGACAAATGTAAATGTATTGAAAGACAAAATATTTTGGCAAAACTGTCAAGGAAAACCTCATTAACACAATGTGAGATTTCAGGTTTCTGCCATGAAGTAGATGAGAAGTGCACTCTTTTGGGTTATTATGCAATGAGTAGTGTTAATTTCTTACTGATGTTTAAGTTCTTAGCCCTTGAAGATGGGACCGATAGGTTGCCCTGAAATGTCGGTAAGAAATTATCACTACTTGCTGCATGACAACCCAGAAGAGTGCAGGTCTCACATTGTATTGAGAAATAAACTTCTCTGGGGGTAATAGGTTATATATAAAATGGTGTTAAGGAAAAAAAGGAAGTGGAATAGCATAGTTGTTAGAATGGGTGTGGCAACTGAAAGGAATAAAAAGAAACACAGATAAAGGAAGATGCCCTAAACGTTGCACTACAGGGAATGTCAAACACATGTTACTGGATTGCCAGGAAACTAGAAACTGGAGAATGAAATTTTTAAATGAAGAATGCTTAAATATCAATAAACAGGTAGCTTGCAGGAAAATATTATTAAGATGCATTAACAGATCAGATAAGAAATTTATGCATATATTTAGACGAAGTCAAGTACCAATGGTTTAATACAACAAAATAAGTGTAAATACATATCACAAGTATTAAACAGTTATGGGCTACCACCACAACAACCCAGTGTTACTCAAAAGACAGCCTAAATAATTGTAAGAATAACCTAAAAAAAATTATTAATATTAATATGCATGCATATTTTGACCCCAAAGCGTGTATTACAATTTTTTAAAACTAAACCTTTAACTCTTTCACTGATGGTTAATTAGTACCTACTTATCCCTCACATGCTGACTTATTTTTGCAATTATCCTCAAATATGGACATTACAAGAAATCATGCATAAATGCAATTAACACACATAAACCCCCACCTTAAATGATGAAGATGGTTTGGGAATACTTGTGTATGTCCTACAGTCATGCAAGTGGCAGGACATAACATCACAGATGATCATACCACCATGGGCTCGGCAGCATAAAAGTTAAAGAACTGCGTCCTCTAGCTCTCCTGCAGTACCAAATACAGGCAGGTCATGTTTTATGCACTTTCTTTTGCACAACTTTACTTCAATGCATCTTGAAAATTTACATCACTTTTTGATTTTCAGTTTAACATGATTTGACAAGGATGATCCATGGCCAAACTCATCCCCTATAGGAGGTTAGCAGGGTACCATCACTATCATGCCATCAGTCACGTGTACAGATTGATTACGCTGGTGATATAATCATGCTACTCATTTAGTTTCCTCTTCAACAATATTGGCATTGAATAAAAAATATAAATTTACATCAACTAGTGCAATCCAGGTGAAAAATTGGTGAATGACAATCTGTACTGCGGGGAAATTAGGTGTAATAAGCCGACCTGAAAAAGGTGAACGAATTGTTGACATATGCCATTATGTGAGACTTGCTCATATTAGCGTATGTACAATTCATGTTAATGCTAACAGATTAAAGAAAATGTTAAGTGTTTATGTAACTTTAAATGCCAAAAATCTGAAACAGGGAGTGTTTGTGTAGCAAGACTACCACAGTGCAATCAGAAAGAACCCTACCAAATCTATGGATGTGAATCTCCTACATTTTTACTGCATTAGAAATAAACAAACAAATAAATAAATTGTATGTTAATAAAAATCCAACCAGATGCAACAGTTTGCAGATATTTATTTACTGCAAAGTCACTCTACATGTTTCGGGTGTCACAGCACCCATCATCAGTACTAAAAACTGTAACCGCAACCTCCGGAACAGGTCATAATACTGGTACAGTTACCAGTATTGCATCAACCAAGAAATAAAGTTCCTCTATACTAAAAAAGTAGCTGTACCGGAGGTTGCGATTACAGTTTTTAGTATTCCTGATGATGGGTGCTGTGACACCCGAAACAGGTAGAGTGACTTTGCAGTAAATAAATATCTGCATACTGTTGCATCTGGTTGGATTTTTATTAACATTGAATTGTGATGCACGGAACCATGAGTTAAAAAAAAAGTGTTGGAATACACGTAGACTGTGAAGGAATGTATATATACACTCCACAGGTCCATATGTACACTACTGGTATAGTCATACACTATATAGGATGAGGCTGTCAATCTCCTAATACCCAGGAAATACTCTGATTTAAATGGGAATTTTGTGTGACTTTTTCAGGAACGTAGCCCTGACATAAAACAAGACCTGCCTGCACAACCAACTATGTCTGTATCAAATGCACCACATTACCCTTGTGGTTGGTGGGAGACTACTGAATGTAAATGATTAATCAACTACTGAAATTATTCACTATTCCTACTACATATGATGACTTACCATCACTATTTTGGAGAGTTTTTTAATTTGTCTGTCTTTGTTTGCAGATTCAGCAAAATTCACCATTGCCTCAAGAGCATCTCTTCGTGCCTTATCTTCATCCTCCTCTTTAGTATGGCCACTAGGACCTGGTTCTGCCCCATCTGAATTACTCGATATGTGAACTGAACCATTAGAAGCTTTGTGTCTTTTACTAGATGGCTTATGTTTCTTCAGTCTTCGAGCTTTTATTTCGTCAATAACGTCTTTCATAAAGACATATATACTGCAAGGTCTTTTCACTATATCATTCATCTTGCTGGTTACTAAGTTCTGGAATTCCACTGATGAGGTATAATCAGGCCTGGCTTTTGCGTAATAATTTTGTGCTTTCTGAAGAATTACTTTCATTTCAGGGCTGTTACTTTTCTGCCAGCAAAGTTCCAGAAACTGCAACAAAGCACTCATTAGCAACTATATACAGTAACAATCATTCAAGGGAATTTGAAGATTATGAACTTAACGAGTGGTGGCACCATACAGTTCAGTACATGGGTACCAAACTGCATGGAGTTTTGTCCTAGAAGACCACAGTTTTACACTATTCATAAAACACACACACACACACAAATGGGTCTAATGATAACATATGATCAACTAAAGAACACTGGAAATTAAGCGTTTTAGTCTGTCATGAAAAATATATTTGACCAGGATATTTCAAATTTTGCTTCAAAATGTAAATACGTTTAAAAGTTGCAATCTTAAGTAAAGGAAAGGAATCAAGCACTACACCATTAAAACATGTGAGAAAAAGGAGATATAGTTCCATATATACTTAATGCTGTACTAGATGGAAGCGACTACTACAAATTAGTTTCTAATATAAGTTCATCTGTGAGCCATGACAACAGCAGAGTTGGACAGTATTACCACCTAGGTGGCCCACAAAAAACTAGCAAAATTCACTTTACTGCCATACTGTCTAGAAAATTCACTCTACTTTGAAATAATATGGTCCCATAAACTATATTTCTTAGGTTTCCAAACTGTTACAATACTCAATGCAGTTTAACGTGGAAAATTAAATAGAAATCAAAGCATTTTCAGGTCTAACACCTTCTCTATAAAAAATCCACCATGCTATGGATATTGTGGGAAATAATCTGCTGCTTCATATGAAACAGCAATATGCCAAGGCTTTCACATTCTTGACACTGAAGGGAGAATATGAGTCAGAAGGCCTCTGTGGTACTGTATGACTATATGAACTCAGTCAGGCTGATTAAATCTCAGTTCCAAAACTTTGGCATGCACCTTATAGTCCAAAAACTGAGGGTAGGTTAGATGATTCCAAACTCAACTATAGATACAAACAGCTCAACAGATCTGTGTGATGTCTAAACACTCATGTTTACTGTTTATAATATCAATATACCAATTTAATAACTTACTCTCCCTTCTCCCTCCAACACTTTAAACATCAACTTTATTTTATGTTAAAGCTGGATGCAGTTTGTCACTGATAAACAAATTATACTTGCCACACTTTTTTTTAGAACCATTTATTCTCAACTGTGCCACTGCAATACTACATCCACACTTTGCACTTTAAATACTGCTTGTTGTTTGATTTCTCCTAATATGTATGAAATAAGAACTGAACACAAATCTACGGATGGACATTAATGAACAAATTCTCTACGTAAACACAGCATCCTTCTTGAAAAGCTGATAAGTCATTCAGCTTCTGAAGGAATTTCTTGAGCTTCATAGAATGCAAATGAGTTTTATTATTATGACATTCATAAGGGTCCATTACTGGAAGCTCTCATGGGGCAGTACCAAATTGTGTCAACCATGGCATCAGACAGCAAGGCTGCTTCATGTGTATAGGCATATGGCCAACAGATTTCAAGCAGGTAATCAGCATCTTGCACATAAACTAGCCACACGCCCATCATATAATGGGGTGCCATAACATTCACAAGCTATTGGACTGTCTGCACTATAAGAACTGTTTCTTTGCCAAGAGTAATTTAGGGAACACACAACCTGGTAACAAGTGATGCTATGGCAACCAGTGTGTACAAAACTTACACCTCACAGAGAACACAAGAGTAATTTAGGGAACACACAACCTGGTAACAAGTAATGCCATGGCAACCAGCATGTACAAAACTTACACCTCACAGAGAACACAAGAGTAATTTAGGGAACACACAACCTGGTAACAAGTGATGCCATGGCAACCAGTGTGTACAAAACTTACACCTCACAGAGAACACAAGAGTA
>Ga0131853_10017993_pt1 | contig 12867 bp, 10 predicted proteins | sample TergutLab28metaG_FD_92764 | JGI IMG/M metagenome (GOLD analysis project Ga0131853, IMG submission 92764) | Labiotermes labralis P1 segment gut microbial communities from Petit-Saut dam, French Guiana - Lab288 P1 (version 2) (version 2) | ecosystem: Host-associated > Arthropoda: Insects >...
CATCGAACGGCTCGAAGAAAACGACGATGTTCAGGACGTTTACTCCAATATTGACGTCCCCGCCGGATTCTCGGCTGACTAAGAGCGAAGGTACACCGCCGCCGCGCTGTATTATCGGCGTTGACCCCGGTTTGGCTTCCACCGGCTGGGGTGTGCTGGAGGCTTCCTGTGGAAGGCTCCGCTACATTGCCCACGGTTGCATTCAGACCGGGGCAGAAACGCCGCGCGGCGAGCGCCTTTTATTTATTTACAAGTCTTTTCTGAAAATTCTCAAGACGCACAAGCCTGTGTCATCGGCAATGGAGACATTGTACTTTGGGAAGAACATTTCCAGCGCGATGGCTGTGGCAGAGGCGCGAGGGGTTCTCATGATGGCGCTTACCGCGCAGGGCATCCCTGTCCTTGAACTGACGCCCAACGCTATCAAAAAAGCCGTTGCCGGGGTAACTGTGGCGGAAAAGCGGCAGGTGCAGGAAATGGTGCGTATCATTTTGGGGCTGAAGGAAATCCCTAAGCCCGATCACGCGGCAGATGCCCTCGGCGCGGCAATTTGCGCGGCTCACTCGGCTAACTAGCCGTTAGCTAGGGAGTTTTGTCTTTGCCAAAACTCCAGGGCTATGTTTCCCCACTGCCCACGACTGCGTAATAGTGCTATACTTGCGGTATGTTTAACAGTATCCGGGGGGAAATTACCGGGAAACGTAGCGGTAGCGTGTATATCTTGTGCGGCGGTGTGGAGTGGGACATTGCAGCCCCGCAGCCGGACATTTCCGCGCTGCCTGATACGGGGGAGAATGGCCGCCTGTTTACGTGGCTGTACCACCGCGACGATCAGATGAAATTGTACGGCTTTGCATCAGAAGGCCGGCGTGCTACGTTTCTGGAACTGCTGAAAGTTGACGGCATTGGCCCCAAAGGGGCGTTGAAAATACTGGGCGGTATAAGCCAGGATGACCTTGAAACCGCGCTTGAGGCGGGCGACCTTGCACGGCTGGAAGCGGTTCCGGGGCTGGGCAAAAAAACCGCGCAGAAGATGCTCCTTGCGCTGAAAGGGAAACTTGTCAAAGCCGCCGATGCCGCGCCTGAAAGCCGGTACGGGGATTTGGTGCAGGCACTTGCAGGAATGGGTTACGACAGGCGCGCTGCCGCCGATGCTATTGCACAGGCGGAAAAATCTCTGCCGCCGGGAATTGCCGCAAGCCTTACGGCAGCGGAGAAAGAAAAACAGCTCTTCAAAGAATCTATCGTAATTTTAAGCAGCTTGTAACGGGCATATTTTTACTGTACGCTCCTATACAATTACCGTTCCCCACAAAAAGCCCGCTTGCGAATAAAAAAAACCCATGGTAGAATTCTTCTATAAAATGTAAAAAAATACTGGAGGTAATGTATGGAAGATGTACTTCCTACTCCCTATGATGCGCCTGACTTCTTTCATTTCGAACGTCCTCGATTAAATAATTTATTTACGAAAGCGGTGCAATGCCCGCTTGTTATAGTCTGCGCCGGAGCCGGTTACGGCAAGACCAGCGCAGTTCGCGATTTTGTGCAGAACTATCCGACAGGCGCTGTGTGGATACAGCTTTCTGAGTCTGACAATGTTGGCGCCCGTTTTTGGGAAAATTACACCCGCACTTTGTCGCAGGTAAATAAGCCCTTTGCTGCGGCTATAACGGAACTTGGTTTTCCTGAGACAAAAGACAAGATTAATCAGTACATTGCGCTGGTGCGGCGGCATTCGGAAATGAGCTGGCGGACTATCATAATGGATGATTTTCATTTTATTAAAGATCCTGCAATCATCCGTTTTGTCGAGAATGTTTTTATTAATATGACACAAGGTGGCTCGTTGTTTCTCATTTCTCGCTCCAGCCCTCCAATCAGTGCTGCAACGATGATTTCCAGAAGCTGCGTTTCTAATGTGAGCGAGCAGGAGCTGAAATTTACGCAAGATGAGCTTGCGCGATATTTTCGCGGCTTTAAGATATCGCTTTCACCTGAGAGCTTGCACGAGATTATGCGGGACACCAAAGGCTGGGTATTTGCGGTAAACCTGATTGTGCGCTCGTACCGCAAAGCGCCGGGGTATATGGGCTATTTGCGGAATGCGATGAAGATGAATATTTTTCAGTTGATGGAGCGGGAGATTTGGGACGGGATTTCCCGGCGGCTGCAAATGTTTCTCATTCGTCTGTCGCTTATCGGGCATTTGTCGGCGGAGCTGATCGAGCTTCTGGCAGAAGGGGACATGGAACTCATTGCGGAAATGGAGCGGCAAAGCGCATACGTGCGCCGCGACATCTATATCAACGCCTACCTTATTCACCCGCTGTTTCTGGAGTTTCTTGCGGCGAAGCAGAATATGCTTACGGAAGATGAAAAGCGGCAGACTTACAGCATTGCCGGAAAGTGGTGCAACACGCACGGGTTTAAGATCGATTCGCTCTCGTACTACGAGAAAGTCGGGGACTACCAATCGATTACCGAAATATTTATTGGCTCACCGCCGCAGATACCCTACGATATTGCCCGTTTCACGGCGGAGATTTTTCAACGTGCGCCGCTTGAAGTTTTTGACAACGTGCTTTTCCTCGCTTCGATACACATACGCACGGTGGTGTGCCAGGGTAAATGGAACGATGCAATTGCGCTGTCGGAGTTTTACAAGTCACGGTATCTGAAACTGCCGCTCGATGAAATCTTTCGCACGATCACTCTCAGCAGTATTTACTTTTGCTGGGGTATATCCCGGCAGCTTATGTGCCTGTTCGATGATGTGTATGATTTTGATCATTATTATAAGCACGTGAGCAAGTGCTTTCTCGAACCCGTTGATCCCGGAATCCACATCAATAAAAATCCCAGCGGGCCGTGGATGTGCGCAGTTGGCTCGTCGCGGAAAGGCGCGCCGGAAGAATACCTGGCAGCGCTCAAGCGGTCGACGGTGTATTTATCACGCTGCTATATTGGCTATGAAATCGGGAAGAACGATCTTGCCCATGCTGAACTGATGTTTTACAAGGGGAATCTCGGCGCTGCCGAGGAGCATATCAGGGAGGCTCTGAACATTGCGCAAGAATCCCGGCAGTTCGGCGTTATTCACCGGGTGTTGTTTTTTATGCTGCGGCTCGCTATCTGTCAGGGGACTTTTCAGAAGGTAGATCAAGCGATTAAGGATATGGACGCTAACCTGCACGAATCTGAATCCGTGGACTACCTGAGCGATTACGATATTACACAGTGCTGGTATTATTGCACGATGGGGATGCCTGAAAAAATCCCTGACTGGCTGACAGAGAATTTTATGCCGTATTCGTTTGCCGGTTTTATCGAAAATCACGCTAATCTTGCAAAATCCCGCTATTTTTATAAGACAAAAAATTACCCGCCGCTGTTGGCGTATATGTACGAAATGCGGCGAAGGGAATCGTACTTGTTTGGGCGCGTTGAAATGCTGGCAATGGAATCCTGCGTTCACTATAAAATGAACGATAAAAAAAAGGCTTTTGCTGTTTTGCAAGAAGCGTACGAGGCGGCATCTCCCAATACTATCTTTATGCCGTTTATCGAGCTTGGAAAAGATATGCGGACATTGACTGCTCTTGCGCTGAAAGAAGGAGGGCACGACATTCCCAAAGTGTGTCTGGAAATGATAAACCGCAAATCTTCTACCTACGCAAAACGGCTGGCGCATATTGTTGCCAAGTACAAACAAGCCAGCGGCATAACGAGCACGGCGATCGTGTCCCAGCGGGAAAGCGAAATACTGCTGGATCTTTCGCACGGTCTTTCCCGCATGGAAATTGCCGCCCACCGCGGGATTTCCATTAACACGGTCAAAATGATCATTAACAGCGTGTACAATAAACTTGGCGCAGAAAACTTCGCGGATGCAATTCGCATCGCCACTGAGCGCAAGGTGATTTAATAGTTCTTTTGTAATCTGCGATGAAAAATATCAATTTGAGAGTTATAAATACCGCAAATAAGGTGTATTTTGCGATACACTTTTTTCGTCTTAGGGTATATTTCGTTTCGATTCTTACACCGTTATTATAGTAGTAGGACAGATGCAAAGAGTTCGCCGTAGAACTTCATTTTTTGGGTTCTCTCTTTAAATCTGTCGTATAGTTAAAAATTATTTAAAAAAGAAAAAGGTTTGCATGAGGGTGAAGCCCAAACACCCTCAGCAAAAACTCCTTTTGATTCGCAAGCGGGTTTATACCCCGTCCATCAGGGCGGGGTTGTTTATTGTTGATATAATGCACTTTTTTCTTGATTTGTTGGTAATTTTGTAGTACAGTAAAAATATAGTAGGTACAAAGATATATGTTATCTGGCTTTAATGACGAGAAAATAGTATCTATAATGGGGGTGCGTTCTCTCTGGGGCAAACGAGCCTGCCGGGAAATAATCAGCCGTTCAGGTGATTTTATTCCGCTGCTTGTTGGTGTCCTTGATAACGCTGTCAGCTCTCCCCAGTCGTTTATTTCAGGTGAAAACCAGACGCATATTCCGGCGGCGCTGTTGCTTGCCCACGTGCGGGCAACGGAAGCTTATCCCTGCCTCGTCAATCTTATTTCGTTTGGCGGCAGCGATACCAGCGTTTTGTGGGGCAGCTTGTTAGCCTCGCACTATCCGTGGATGCTCCGCGATACGTTTAACGGGGAGGCGTTCCTTTTGCCTAAGCTTATCGAGGATCGCTCTACTTCGCCCCAGGCGCGGGCAGCGGCAGTAAAGGCATGGGGGATGCACTATTTTGACGGATGTTTAAGCCGCCAGGAAATTGTCGGCTGTTTTCGCCGCCTTATCCGCGAGGTGTATATCGGCGAGCCAAGTCAAGACGACAAAACAGTGCTGACGTGTATCGCACATTGTATCCGCGAACATCAGCTTGAAGAGCTTGTCGAAGATGTAAAAACCGTCTACGCACGAAACTGCATTGACGAGGTACTGTGCGGCGATGGCAATCACTACGTTAGCGAGTTTAAAAATCCCCGATACAAGGCGGAGGATATACACATTGAGGATGCGATTAAAGTGCTGGAAGCGTACGAATGGTTCAAAGAAAAGGAAGGCGGCACAACTATGGAGAGTGTTTTTTGAAGTTGCGTATTTTAATTATTGGCGGCGCGGGTTATATCGGCAGCCACGTTGTTCGGGAGTTTCTTGATCGTGGGCATAGCGTAACTGTTTTTGATAATTTTTCAAGCGGCCTCCGGGAAAATCTGTTTCCTGAAGCCAATTTTATATACGGCAGCATTATGGATTACCCGGCGCTTGTTAGCGCGTGCCGCGCCACTGTCGATGCGGTGGTGCATTTGGCGGCGTTTAAGGCGGCGGGCGAATCGATGCTGCAGCCGGAAAAATACTCTGTCAACAATATCAACGGAACGGTGAATATCCTGAACGCGATGTCGGAGGCGGGGGTTACGCGTCTCATTTTTTCTTCTAGCGCGGCGGTTTACGGCAAGCCTGAGTACCTGCCCATCGATGAAAAGCACCCGGTAAATCCCGAAAACTATTACGGGTTTACCAAGCTCGAAATTGAGCGGATGATGGAGTGGTACTCACAGCTGCGGGGTATACGTTTTGCGAGCCTCCGTTATTTTAACGCCGCCGGTTACGACGTGAAAGGCAGAATTTCCGGGCTTGAACAAAACCCCGCGAATCTTCTGCCGCTGATTATGGAAACCGCCGCCGGGATGCGGAAAGAGCTTTCGATTTTCGGCAACGACTACGACACGCCGGATGGAACCTGCATCCGCGATTATATCCACGTCAGCGACCTTGCCGCAGGGCACGCTGCCGCGCTGGATTATCTGGGCAGCGAAGGGCGGGACATTACGGTAAACCTGGGCAGCGAAAACGGCTCCTCGGTAACGCAGATGCTGGAATCTGCCCGCCGCATCACAGGCCGCCCTATTCCCGCCACTGTTGCCCCGCGGCGCCCCGGCGATCCTGCTGCGCTGACCGCATCGGCGGCGTTAGCGAGGAAACTCCTCGGCTGGAAGGCCGAACACTCAAGCCTCGACACCCTTATCGCCAGCACGTGGGAAGCTTACAAAAAGCGGGCAGCACCGCTTTAGCCCTTCTCAATCGTGTGCCGCAGCTCCCCCAGCGACACCACGTCAATGCCGGGTTTCAGCGGCCAACCTTCCGGCGCGGGGATAACGACAAAGGTCTGCTGGGGCGCGACATCTTCAAACGCAAGGTAATTACCCTTGCTTAAAACCGGGCTAAACGAGGCTTTGCACTCTATCGCGTACGTTTTTCCGCCGACATTCAGCACAAAGTCAACCTCCGCGCCACCAGCTGTCCGGTAGTGGCAAATCTCCGCGCTGGGAAACCAGCCCCGCAGATTGGAAAGCACGATTTGCTCCCAAATCGCCCCAAACGCCGGATGCCCGGACAACTCGTCGAAAGAACGCAGCCCCAGCAGCGTCGCCGTTATTCCTGAGTCGGCGATGTACACTTTGGGCGCTTTCACAAGGCGTTTACCCAAATTGGAAAACAGAGGGCGAATCACCTCGATCATATAGGTGCTTTCCAGAATATCGATGTATTTTTTCACCGACACCGAGCTAATCCCCAGCGAAGATGCCAGCGTGGAGTAATTGACCGTTTGACCGTTGACGTGCGCCAACATCCGCCAAAGCCTTCCCATAGCGGCGGGGGTAAAGCCTGTCCATTGGAGCAAATCGCGTTCCAGAAACGTAGAGATAAAATCCTCCCGCCACTGGTACGAGACTTCTGCATTAGGGGCGAGAATGCTCCGGGGAAACCCGCCTGAGAAAAAATACTGTTCCATTGTATGCTTTCCCTCGATTTCACCCCACAAAAAGGGAGTGAGGCGTTTGTAGGATATTCTTCCCGCCAGCGACTGCGAACTTTGTTTCAGCAGATCGCGCGAGGCAGACCCCAGAATAAGAAAACTTCCGGGGCGCTGCCATTCGTCAGCAAGGCTGCGGATAAGGGGGAATAGTTCGGGTTTGCGCTGAACCTCGTCAATGCAGATGAGTTTCCCTTTGTTGGAGCTTAAAAACCATTCGGCGTTGTCAAGTTTCTGAAGGTCAGAGGGGCGTTCCAAATCCAGATAGACATACGTGTCGCCAGATTTGCCATGTTTTCCCGCCGCCGTTTGTCCCTTACGTTTCAAAGCCAACTGCTTTACGAGGGTAGATTTGCCGCACTGCCGGGGGCCGGTAACGGCAGTAACCGGGAAATATTTGAGAGAGTGTAAAATGCCAGCTTCCGCGCTGCGCGTATAGTAACGTATATCCATTGTTTTTATCCAGGTAAATTTAAACTTACAGTTTAAATCTGCATAGATAATACTTATATAATCATCCAAGCAAATTTAAAGTAAGACTTTAAATTTACATAGTATAGTATACATCCATAAAGCAAAAAGCGCAAGGTAGCGTGAGTTTCCGGTCATATTGAAAATTTATGCTTGCAGACCTCTATTCATTTAGGGGTATTGGGTTTATGATTAATATGTATGGAGCAAAAAATGGAAATTTCTGTAACGGCGTCTGGTATAATCCAACGCGCTTATAAGGAAGCTAAGGTACGCAGCCACGAGTACCTTACGCCTGAACATATATTGTACGCCGCGCTGGAGTTTGCCGAAATCCGCGATATTCTTCATGGCTGCGGTGTCGACAACTTGCAGCACCTGCGGGAGGGGATGGAATTCTTTTTCGAGAAGAAAATCCCCGTTGCTGCGGGAGTTGATCCTATCAAAACTGTTAATTACGAGTGCGTCATTCACCGCGCGGTGGTTACGATTCAGGCCGCCCAAAAGGGGATACTCGAGGCTTCGGATATTCTCGTGTCGCTGTATGACGAGGAGCGCAGTTATTGCGCCTACTACCTGCGGCAGGTGGAAAAGATAAACCGTTACGATTTGCTCAGTGTTATTTCCCACGGCTATGAAAGCCAGCATCCGGATATTCTACCGCCGCAGCCGGCGAACGCCGAAGCTGATGACGGCGGGCGGGAGCGGATGGAAGAGGATGCGGGTGAATCGGCGGCTAAACAGAAGGCGGGCAAAAAAACCGCGCTTGAAAAGTTTGCCACTGAGCTGACGGCGCTGGCGCGGGAAAATCGGCTGGAGCCGGTTATCGGGCGGGAGGCGGAACTGGAGCGCACGGTGCAGGTGCTGTGCCGACGGCTGAAGAATAACCCCGTTCACGTGGGGGATTCGGGGGTTGGTAAAACCGCCATCACCGAGGGGCTTGCCCAGCGCATTGTCGCCGGGAAAGTTCCACCGCCGCTGCGGGGTTTTGCGATTTTTTCCCTTGATATGGGGGCGCTTGTTGCGGGGACAAAGTACCGCGGTGATTTTGAGGACCGGATTAAGCGCGTGGTCGAGGAGATGTTGAAAAAAGAAAAGGCGATTCTTTTTATCGATGAAATCCACACGCTCGTTGGCGCGGGTTCTGTTTCAGGCGGGGCGCTCGATGCCTCTAACCTTCTGAAGCCCGCTCTGACCAGCGGGCGCTTGCGCTGTATCGGCTCGACAACGCACGAGGAATACGGCAAGTTTTTTGAAAAAGACCGGGCGCTTTCCCGCCGCTTTCAGAAGATCGACATTAACGAGCCGAGCGAAGACGACGCGATAAAGATCATTCTGGGGCTGAAGGTTAAATACGAAGACTACCACAAGGTGCAATACTCCGATGAAGCTGTCGAAGGTGCGGTGCGCCTGTCCGCCCAGTACATCACCGAGCGGCGGCTGCCGGACAAGGCAATCGACGTTATCGACGAGGCGGGGGCTTTTGTCCGCATCGAAGCCTACAAGAGCGGCTCAGGCGGCGCGGCAGATACGCCTGACGCGGCGGTCAACGAAGCATCTGGCACTGCGGCGGCTGACGCTGCCGACGGGCTGCCAACGATCACCAGCGTGCAGGAAGGCTCTGTCGAAAAAATCGAGATTGGACTTCCGGTGATAGAAAGCGTGGTTTCAAAAATCGCGCGTATTCCCGAACGCTCTCTTGGTGAAAACGAGAAGGACAAGCTCCGCTGTCTGGAAAGCCGCCTGAAAGAGCGTATTTTTGGGCAGAACGAAGCGGTTGCGGCGGTTGTTAAGGCGGTTAAGCGCTCGCGGGCGGGCTTTCGCGACGCGAACAAGCCCGTGGCGAACTTCCTGTTTGTCGGCCCAACCGGTGTCGGCAAAACGGAGCTGGCGCGAAGTCTTGCCGATATTCTTGGGGTGTCTATGCACCGTTTTGATATGAGCGAGTATCAGGAAAAGCATACTGTTTCCCGCCTTGTCGGCGCGCCGCCGGGCTACGTCGGTTACGAGGAAGGCGGACTTTTAACCGATGTCATTCGCAAACAGCCCCACGCGGTGGTGTTGCTTGACGAAATCGAAAAGGCTCACCCCGATATTTACAATATTTTGTTGCAGATTATGGATTACGCGACGCTGACGGACAACAACGGCAGGAAGGCGGATTTCCGCAACGTTGTGTTGATTATGACCAGCAACGCCGGGGCGCGGGACATTGGTAAGAGTTTGATCGGGTTTGGCGAGCGGCTGATGGACGAAAGCGCAGTTGACGGGGCGGTGGAAAAAATCTTCACGCCTGAGTTCCGCAACCGCCTTGACGCGGTTGTCCGCTTCGGGCATCTGTCGCAGGAGATTATGGTTTCGATTGTCGACAAGGAACTTGCCGTTTTCGCCGGGCAACTGGCGGAGAAAAACGTAACGCTCGACGTTACCGCCGCGTGTAAAAACCAACTGGCGGCGGAGGGCTACAACAAGGAGTTCGGCGCGCGCAACGTTGGGCGTGTGGTTGAGGAGCGGATTAAATCGTTCTTTGTAGATGAGGTTCTCTTTGGGCGGCTTGAGTCGGGAGGGCAGGCTCAGGCGGATTACGTTGACGGGGAATATCGGATTGACATCGCTGCACCGGGCAAGCCGGGTACATCGAAAGCTCCGTTGGCGGAATGTGCGGAAGCGTAGAAAATCTCCCGAACGGGCCGGATGAGAATTTCCCGTACCTTGACGAAAACGAGCGCTTTTCGTTTCCCGATCCCGCACAGGCGCAGCACGACAGCGTTGTCGCGTGGGGCGGAAACCTTTCGCCGGGGATGCTCCTGTCCGCCTACGAGCAGGGGCTTTTCCCGTGGTACTCCGAAGGCGATCCGGTCATCTGGCATTCGCCTGACCCGCGTTTTGTGCTGTTCCCCGAAAACCTGCATGTTTCCGCTTCGATGAAAAAGACTCTGCGCCGGGGCGAGTTCAACGTAAGCTTCGACCGCGATTTCCGCGCCGTCATTACCGCCTGCGCGCAAACGTGCCGCCCCGGGCAGGATGGCACGTGGATAACCGCCGATATGATCGCCGCCTACACCAAGCTCCACAGTCTGGGCTGGGCGCACTCGGCGGAGGCGTACCGTGCGGGGGAGCTTTCGGGCGGCTGTTACGGTATCCGCATGGGAGACGCTTTTTTCGCGGAATCGATGTTTTTCCGTGCGTCAAACGCGAGCAAGGCGGCGCTGCTGACGCTGGCGCAAACATTGTTCGCCCAAGGCGTGCGCTTTATCGACTGCCAAGCCTACACCCGCCACGTGCAGAGTTTGGGCGCGGTGGAAATCAGCCGCTGCAGCTTTCTTGCTCTGCTGCGGGAAACGAGGGAATCTGGTCTTTATGAAAGATAAGCAAAAAAAACCCGACGCAAAAATCAATGACGAACGCGCGGGAATTCTCCACCCGGAACAACCGCTCGATGAGGACAACCGCGACACCGCGTTGCGCCCGCGCAGCCTCGCTGAATTTATGGGGCAAGCGGCGATGAAGGAAAACCTATCGGTGTTTATAAGGGCGGCAAAAGAGCGCGGCGAAAGCCTTGACCACCTTTTTTTAACCGGACCTCCGGGGCTGGGAAAGACGACGTTGGCGCAGGTTGTCGCCCACGAGCTGCGGGCGGATTTCCGGGTTACTTCCGCACCCGCCCTTGAAAAGCCCAAAGACCTTGCGGGGCTTTTGACTACGCTCACGGAGAAAACCGTTTTTTTTATCGACGAGATTCACCGCCTCAAACCCGCTATCGAAGAGATGCTGTACATTGCGATGGAAGATTACGAGCTGGACTGGATTATCGGGCAGGGGCCGAGCGCGCGCAGCATTCGCATTCCCATCCAGCCGTTTACGCTAGTGGGCGCAACCACGAAGGCGGGCAACGTTTCAAGCCCGCTGATCAGCCGCTTTGGGATTACATGCCGCTTTTCGTTTTATGAACAGGCGGATATGGAAGCCATCGTTCGGCGCTCGGCGGGAATTCTCAACATCGCCATTGAAAGCGATGCGGCGGCGCTCCTTGCGCGTTCGGCGCGGGGAACGCCCCGCGTGGTCAACCGGCTTTTGCGCCGCGTCAGGGATTTTGCGCAGGTGCTGCCCGCTGGAACGGCGGCTGGCGGGAGCCAGCTTATCACCACAGAGATTGTTGCCGAAAGCCTTTCGCGCCTTGAAATAGATTCGCTGGGGCTTGAAAAATACGACCGGGAAATACTGAAGCTTATCATCAACCGCTACGGCGGCGGGCCGGTGGGCGCGGAAACCCTTGCCATTTCAATCGGCGAGTCTGTCGATACGCTGGAAGATTACTACGAGCCGTACCTGATTCAGGCGGGCTTGATTCAGCGAACACCGCGCGGCAGGATGGTTACCGCGCTTGCCTACGAATATCTGGGCGTAAAGCCGCTTAATCCGCGCAGCGAAGCGGGAGGGCTTTTTGCAGACTGACGATTTTACCTTTGAACTTCCCGAAGAACTAATTGCCCAGCATCCGCCGTCTGAGCGCGGGCAGAGCAGGCTGATGGTGATGGATAGAAAAACTCACCGCCGCTATCATCGGATGGTGCGTGACCTACCTTCGCTTATCGAGCCGGGAACGCTCATGGTATTTAACAACTCGCGGGTGCGGCGGGCGCGCATCGCGGGGCTGTCTGAAGCGGGCGGGAAACCGGGCGAAAAGCCGAGCGAGTTTCTGCTGGTCAAGCGGCTGGATGAGCTGTGCTGGCAGGTGATGGCAAAGCACTCCAAACGCCGCAAGAGCGGTAGCCGCTACCTGTTTGACGGCGTTTGCGCGGAGGTTCTGCCAGCCGCCGCCAATCCGGGCGGGGAAGGGGAGGGGACACTGACCCTGCGCTTTGACCGCCCGATAGATGATGCGTGGCTCGACATTCACGGGCACATCCCCCTGCCGCCGTACATCAAGCGGGCGGACTCGCGCGACGACAGCGAGCGTTACCAGACGGTATACGCCAAAGATCACGGCTCCGCCGCCGCGCCAACCGCCGGGCTGCACTTCACTGCCGAACTTTTGGCGAAACTGGAGCAAGCAGGGGTGCAGAGCGAGTTTATCACCCTGCACGTGGGAATCGGCACGTTTCTGCCGGTGAGGACTGCCAGAATCGAAGACCACTTTATGCACGAGGAACATTATACTATCAGCGATGAAACTGCCCGCCGCATCGAACAGGCGAAAGCCGAGGGGAGAAAAATCCTCGCGGTGGGAACAACGAGCGTCCGCACGCTGGAGTCAGCGTGGCAGGAAAACCTGTCCAGCGGCGGTGGCGGTGGAAGTCTGCGGCGGGGAGACGGCAGCACGGCGATTTTTATTTATCCCGGCTACAGGTTTAAGGCGGTTGACGCGATGTTTACGAACTTCCACACGCCCAAGTCCACGCTCCTTATGCTGGTTGCCGCCTTCGCAGGGCGGGACTTCGCGCTGGAAAGCTACAGCGAGGCGGTTCAGGAACGCTACCGCTTTTTCAGTTACGGCGATGCATGTCTGATTGTGTAGGGAAAACGGCAGACAAGAAATCTTTCAAACAAACGAGCAATCCCCC
>Ga0131853_10017995_pt1 | contig 12867 bp, 13 predicted proteins | sample TergutLab28metaG_FD_92764 | JGI IMG/M metagenome (GOLD analysis project Ga0131853, IMG submission 92764) | Labiotermes labralis P1 segment gut microbial communities from Petit-Saut dam, French Guiana - Lab288 P1 (version 2) (version 2) | ecosystem: Host-associated > Arthropoda: Insects >...
CAAGAATGGTGGACCAGCAGGTGATCTTTATGTCGCATTCCGTGTAAAAGCACACGATTTCTTTACGCGTGAAGAATATAATTTACATTGTGAAGTCCCAATTACTTTCACCCAAGCAACACTTGGCGCTGAAATTGAAGTCCCGACATTAGATGGCAAAATCTCGTTAAAAATTCCTTCTGGGACGCAACCGGGAACTGAGTTTAGATTGCGCGGAAAAGGGATCAAACATATTGGACGTGAATCACATGGTGACTTATATGTCAAAGTTAAAGTGGCTGTTCCAAAGAAAATCAACGCGCGACAACGAACTTTATTGGAAGAATTTGACTCTCTTGAGGATAAATCTGGAAATCTTTGGGACAAATTCAAAAAAGCTTTTAAATAATTAGCTTTGCATTCATCCTCAGAAAATAACTGGGGAATTATTAAAAATGAGAAAAATGATGGTTATTTCCTAATATCCTTTGACAAAACTATTTATTTATGTTAAAGTTGAAGATGTTAAATTTAAATTTTAGACAAACTTGGAGGAAAGTGATTATGAACCGTACACAATTAGTAGAAGAAATTGCAACAAAAGCAGAATTAACAAAAAAAGATGCAGATAAGTTTTTAACTGCCTATATCGAGACTTTAACTGAGGCTATGCAAGCTGATGACAAAGTAACATTAGTAGGATTCGGAACTTTTGAAGTTCGCGAAAGAGCTGCACGTGAGGGGCGTAACTTACAAACTGGAGAGCCAATGCATATTCCAGCTACAAAATATCCAGCATTCAAAGCAGGAAAAGCATTTAAAGAAGCTGTTAAATAATTTGACCTTAGAGCAATGAGAATATTTCTTGTTGCTTTTTAAGTTGGTGTCATTTTACCAAACTCGATGCCGCTTTTGTAAGTTATGTGTTGGATTGAGTAATAAAATCGGCTCACATGAATTTGTGGGCTTTTTTGTTGGCCAGATTTGTGGTAGAATAGAATTACGATACTAAAAAAGAAAGGGTTGTTGAAGATGAAGGTTATTTTATTTAATGGGAGTCCACGTGATGAAGCTGGGTGTACTTATACGGGATTGTTAGAAATTGCGGGTGAATTGAATCAAGCAGGCATTGAAACAGAAATCATTCAAGTTGGGAAAAAGCCAATCATTGGTTGTATCGCTTGCGGTGGTTGTCGAGATGCGAGCCGTTGTGTTTTTGGTGAGGATGGTGTTAACGATTTTTTAACTAAAGTAGAAGAAGCAGATGGTGTTGTTTTCGGAACACCTGTACATTATGCTGGCGTGTCGGGGGCAGTAAAGTCGTTTATGGATCGTGCTTTTTATGCGAATTCAGTTGCCTTTAGAGGTAAGCCAGGCGCGATCATTGCTAGTTGTCGACGTGGTGGAGCGAGTGCAACGCTTGATGGGATAAATAAGTATCTTGCTTACGCAGAAATGCCAATTGTCTCAGGAAGATACTGGAACATGATTCATGGCTCATCACCTGAGGAAGTAAAGCAGGATTTAGAAGGCATGGAGAATCTGCGTTTCCTAGGGCGAAATATGGCTTGGTTACTTCATTGTATTGAAGCAGGAACGAAAGCGGGTATCGAAATGCCAGCGTATGAAACAAAGACTTGGACAAACTTTATTAGATGACAAATTTTTACGAATTGTTGAGCAAAAAGGAGTAGATTTAATAAGTAGAGGAGGCTAATCACATGCAATATAGAATGGATAACGTTACTGGAAATAAGCTTTCAGCACTAGGGCTTGGTTGCATGCGTTTCCCGCGAGATAAAGCAGAATGCGAGCGGATGATTTTAACTGCGATTGAAGGTGGCGTTAACTTCTTCGATACAGCATATATTTATCCAAATAGCGAAAAAACTTTGGGCGAAATTTTAGCTAAAAACAATGTTCGCAAGGAGATCTATCTTTCAACCAAGCTCCCTTTTTTGAAGTGCAAAAAGTATGAAGATTTTGACCGCTTTTTTGATGAACAGTTAAAAAGACTTCAAACGGACTATATCGACTATTATTTTTTGCATAATGTCACAGGTGCTACGCAATGGAAGCTGTATAAAGAAATGGGGATTGAAAGATGGATTTCTGAAAAAAAAGCTAGCGGTAAAATCAAGCAAATTGGTTTTTCATATCATGGGATAAGTGATGATTTTATTCAAATTATTGATGATTATTCGTGGGATTTTTGTATGATTCAATATAATTATGCTGATGAAAACTATCAAGCGGGAAAGATGGGGTTAAAGGCTGCTGCCGCCAAAGGTATTCCAGTCATTGTTATGGAGCCTTTGCTCGGTGGGCGTTTGGCGACAGGTTTGCCGAAGCAAGCAGTACAGTTGTTTGCTAAATATGATAAAGAACGCACGCCAGCAGAGTGGGCGCTTAGATGGCTTTGGAATCAAGAAGAGGTAACGGTTGTTTTAAGTGGGATGAGTAGTGAGCAGATTATGAAGACTAATTTGGATTCGCTGGATCGATTTACATCTTTAACCGAAGAAGAACTTGCTCTTTATGATGAGGTCATCGAAGAATTCAAAAAAGCTTATAAGATCAAATGTACAGCTTGTAATTATTGCTTACCTTGTCCGAAAGGGATCAATATTCCGGCTTGTTTTTCAGCATATAATAATAGCTATAGTCAAGGGTTTGTAACGGGAATGACGCTTTATCTCACCAGTACTTCTGCGATGTCTGAAAAGCGAAATAGTCCGAATGTGTGTACGCAGTGTGGGGTATGTGAGCGCAACTGTCCCCAAAATATAGGTATTCGTGGCGATTTAAAATTGGTAACAAAGAGGTTTGAATCCTTGCCTTTAAGAATAGGATTGAATGTGGCAAGAAAAGTCTTGACCAAGTAGGGAATTGTTAATTCAAAGCTGTTCCTAAGAAAATCATGATAACTGAGAAGGCGGTTTGATTTATGAAATTAATGTTGAGATTAGTAAAAGCAGCAAAAAAATATTGGGGTTATTTACTTCTAACACTCGCGGCTATTGCTGGCTTGATCAGCGCACAGCTGTATGCACCGTTAGTCGTTCGTCAGTTGACGCAAATGGCTACGAATCAAGATCCACGTCTTGCGGATGAGGCTTTGCGAATGGGATTGATTTTAGCGGCTGTTTATTTAGGGCAAGTGATATGTACCTATATTCGCTCTTACTATTCCCATGTTGCGGCTTGGTATTTTGTAGCGGATATGCAGAAAAAGGTTTATGAAAAATTACAGGATTTATCACTGAAGTTTTATCATGATAAGCAAACGGGAGAGTTGATGTCGCGTGTGATTAATGATACGCGTCATATGGAATTGTTGATTGCGCATGCTGTTCCAGATGTGATTGCGAATGTGGTCATTATTATCGGGGTTACGATTATGCTTTTTGCCATTAATGCGCGCTTGGCGATGTTGAGTTTGCTTGCAGTTCCTGTTTTAATTGTTTTATCGGTTGTTTTTGCGAAATTTGCGTTGCCAATCTTTCGTCGTGCTCAGAAGATCATGGGTGAATTGAATGCAAACTTGCAAGATAATTTATCGGGTATGAAAGAAATTCAAGTTTTTAATCAGCACCAACAGGAAACTGAAAAAATTTCTAATAGTGCTCGTGGTCATGCCATTGCCATTTTGCAAGCACTGCGTTTGAGTGCCGCTTATGGTGGAACGATTCAGTATCTTTCACAAATTGGTACGGTGATTGTTATTGCCTATGGTGGACATATGGCTTTATATGGTTATGTGGATGTTGCTGATATTGTGGCATTTATTATGTATTTAGGTATCTTCTATCAACCGATTAGCGCCTTAGCACGCCTTAATGAGGATTTACAAACTTCTATTGCTGGAGCAGAACGTGTTTTTGAGGTTTTAGATGAGGAAGAAGATGTTAAAGAAAAAGAAAATGCTTATGCCTTGCAAGATGTTAAAGGTCATATTCAGTATAAAAATGTTGGCTTCCACTATGTTGAAGGTAATGTGGTATTAAAAAATATTAATGTTGAAATTAATCCAGGAGAAGTGGTCGCAATTGTTGGCCCAACTGGTGTTGGAAAAACGACATTCATTAATTTGTTAAACCGTTTCTATGATCCAGTAGAAGGGGAAATTCTTGTGGACGGGCATGATTTACGAGATTTATCATTAAAAAGTTTACGAGATTCGATGAGTAATGTAATGCAAGATGTCTTTCTTTTTAACGACACATTAGAAAAGAACATTGCTTATGGACAAGTAACTGCTAGTACAGAGGAAGTTATTGAAGCTTCAAAGCTTGCGCGTGCAGATGATTTTATTTCTGAACTTGAAGAAGGTTATGACACAGTCGTTGGTGAGCGTGGGATGCGTCTTTCAGGTGGACAAAAGCAGCGTGTTTCGATAGCAAGAGCAGTCCTGAGAAATCGCCCGATTCTAATACTAGATGAGGCTACGGCTGCGGTGGATGTTGAAACAGAAAAGCAAATTCGTGAAGCGCTTGATGGTGTGATGCAAAATCGAACAACGGTTATTATTGCGCACAGATTGTCAACGATTAAGAAAGCTCATAAAATTGTCGTGCTAAAAGATGGGAAGATTGAAGATATCGGGACTCACGATGAACTAGTGGCACGTGATGGGTTGTATGCGCATATGACCGAGATTAATATGCACGCTTAGGGATGACCGGATATTCGTCTTCAAGCCTATTAATTATTGAACAGGAGAAATGGTTATGGATAAAGGTAAAATCATCTATTTGAATGGTGTATCAGCTTCTGGAAAATCAACTTTATCGAGAACGTTACAACAACGATTAAATGAACCTTTTTATTGGCTGCCCTTAGATATATTTTATAGTCAAATGGCACCTGCTAAAATTTATAACATAAAGGGGTTTAGTCAAGCAGATTTCGAGATATTTTCCTTATTGCTCTATACGGTTAAGTCATATTCGGATAATGGGATCAATACGATTGTTGATGTCGTTCATACACGAAATGATAAAACGCAAGGAAATGAAATATTTGTTGAAGCGATAAAGCTTCTTCATGACTATCCAGTATTGTTTGTAAATGTAACTTGTCCAGCAGATGAATTACATCGCAGAAAAACAGTACGTGGAGATGCTGAGGTCGACAAATGGCTGCCCCATCAACTTGAGCATTTTGTACCAAAAGAACCGTATGACATAACTGTTGATACTTATAGCAATACTTCGGAAGAATGTGCAGATGAGATTATCGAATTATTAGACAATCCTGAAAAGTTAACAGCATTTAAAACACTCTGGTCACAGCATACAGAAAAGTATCAATGTGAACCAGCATTCATGCCTAAATAATCATAATTCCCCCTACTTTTCATACACTTTAGTATGCTCTATGCATAAATGTATGGATGTAATGGGGGTTTTTTTGATGGGTATGATTGACAAAATTGAAGATTTAGTCTTTGCATCACGAACATTAGCTAGTGTAGAAATTGTCAAGGATAAGATTGTTATTCTTAAAATGCGTTGTGACATTGAACATTTATCTGATCAAGAATGTCGCATGCGAAATAGCAATGGGGTTTGTTATAAAATTGTAGGCGAAGGTTTACAGGTCAAAGAATATGGCGATACTTATGTCAAAGTTGAAGGTGTGCGTATAACCAGCTTTTCAATAGAGGGGGATGAGGAAGATGAATAACAGCTGGCTGCAGTTTTTAATTCCAAAGATTCAAATACATGTAGAAACTTTAGCAGAGATTTCACAACTTCGTGCCCAAAATATTCGTATTTATGGTGTGAGACGAACTAATGATGGTTATATTATTACTATGCGTCGCGGTACGATTTCTGATGCATCAATTGTTGGTCGTCAGTCAATTTATGGTGCGCTTACGCGCTTTGTTTTACCAGTTGCATTTTTGTGGGCAATGCTTTTGGTTGCGATTCAATTTGTGACGATTGACTATGAGGTTCGGGGGAATTTGGTTTATGAAGATATTCAAATGGTGAATGCGCTGATTGAGCCTCATTTTATGACGATCGGTCCCTTTGCTTTTTTCCGTGGAAACGATGAGAAATTAGCTGATGAGCTTGCTGTTGCTTTTCATGATTATATTTGGATCGATATTCAAACCATTGGCAGTCGTTTGTTAATTAATATTTTTGATACGCAAGTTACTGAACAAGAAGACAACACCCATCAAGTAGATACGCTTTATGCCAAAGCTAGCGGTGTTGTGACGGGAATTGATGCAAGTGGCTGCCGGGTATTAGTAGAAATTGATCAAGTGGTGTATGTTGGTGAGCCTTTGATTACTTGCTACACACCAACAGGATTTGGGACAGATGTTGCTCCAATTGAAGGAATCGCATCTGGGTCAGTATATGCACAGGTATGGTATGAAGTAGAAATCCAGTTTCCGCGTGAGTATGGATTGCGGATGGTAACGGGAAGTAGTCGAAGCAATTTATTTTTAAATTTTGGGAATAGTAGCCTTAGAATCTGGGGAGCTGATGTTCCATATGAAGACTATGATGAGCGAAGTCGTCTGTTTAATCCATTAGAAGTCTTTAATCTTGCACCGATTACACTAGAACGCGTGCATTATTACGAAAAAAGTGATATAATACTAAAAAACGAAGTGGAAATGATTCGCAAGCGCGCAGATTATTTGGTGGAAAACCAGTTAAGAGCGCTAATTTTAGGAGAATTTGAACTGATTGATTTGCAGTTTCTAACTCTTGAAGAAGCAGATGGAATGGTGAGAATGACCTATCATGCTACTGTGAATGAAGATATTGCGAATTAGAAATTATTGGAGGCACACATTTTGACTAAAATTACAATTGACGATACATCTGTTGGCGAATTGAATGAATTATTTGGTACAAATGAAGAACATCTATCTTTACTAGAATCGCATTTCGGAGTAGAGATGGTCTTACGAGGGAATGAATTACATATTTTTGGTGACAAAATTCTTCGCGAGCAAGTTATACCTGTCATTGAATCATTGAGACAACTTTATCAAAAAGGACAAGCTATCGCTAGCAATGACGTTATTTATTTATTAAGGGCAAGTAAGCATGAGCTTGAAACAGATCATGACTCAGAGAAGAAACTAAAAGAAGTTATCAATGCCCGTACGGAAATTACAAAGACTCAAAAAGGGAAATCGATTTATGCAAAAACATTGAATCAAAGAGCATATTTTTCGAAACTTTGCAGCAATGATTTGGTATTTGGAATTGGGCCAGCAGGTTGTGGGAAAACGTATCTCGCGGTTATTATTGGCGTGATGCTTTTGAAAAAAGGAGAAGCTGAACGAATTGTGATTACGCGGCCAGTAGTGGAAGCGGGAGAAAGTCTCGGTTTTTTACCAGGGGATTTAAAGGAGAAAGTTGATCCGTATTTGCGCCCTTTATATGATGCTTTTCATGATGTATTAGGGGTTGAAGTAACGGAAAAAATGGTCGGACGTGGCCAAATCGAAATTGCACCACTTGCTTATATGCGTGGTCGAACTTTAGAGAATGCTTATGTGGTACTAGATGAGGCACAAAATACAACAAAAGAACAAATGAAGATGTTTTTGACGCGATTAGGTGAGAATTCAAAAATGGTAGTTACAGGTGATGTGACTCAAATTGATTTGCCGAAGCGTGTCAAAAGTGGACTGATTCATGCTGCACAAGTGCTAAAAGGGACAGAGGGAATTGAATTTGTGGAATTTGATACCATTGATGTCGTGCGCCACCCATTGGTTCAAAGAATAATTGAACGCTATACCAGTGCAGATGAAGAGGATCATGATTATCAGGGCAACCCAGGGCGGTTTAAGAGGCAATAAAAATTTGAGTGCTCAAATAGGTGAAAAGAGATGGCAATAGAAATTTTATTTTATAATGAAACAGATGTAGATGTTGAAATATATGAAACAGTTATTCATGAGATCATCACAGAATCTTTTAAATTTGAAGGGTTAACTGGGCGATACACATGCAATTATATTTTTGTTGATAATGAGCATATCAAAAGTTTGAATGCGCAGTATCGCGGGAAAAATGATGTGACGGATGTTTTAACCTTTAACGCAGAAGATGAGCCTTTTTTGGGGAGTCGAAAAAGCTTGGGTGATGTCTTTATTTCAATTGATAAGATGATTGAGCAAGCCTATAGTTATGGTCATGGAGAAGTCCGAGAGATGGCTTTTTTAGCAGTACATGGTTTTTTACACTTGCTTGGTTATGACCATCTAGATGAGGTGGGAGAAAAAGAAATGTTTTCAAAGCAGGAGGCTATTTTAGATGCAAAAGATATCCGACGCTAAAGAGAAGCACACGTTTAGTGCGCTTAGGAAGTCCTTTAAATATGCCTTAAATGGCATATTTACAGCGCTGTCTATTTGCCGAAATTTAAAAATTCATTATTTACTTGCGCTTATCGCCATCATAGCGGGCATTTATTTTGATATTACAAGGGTAGAGCTTGCGGTGATTCTTTTAACGATTACTTTGGTTGTAACGCTTGAAATGATGAATACTGCAATCGAAAAAGTGGTAGATTTATTGACTGAGAAGTATCACATCTTAGCATTGATTGCCAAAGATATAGCTGCAGGTGCTGTTTTAATTGCTTCAATAGTCGCCTTTATTATAGGAGCTTTAATTTATGGGCCACATATACTTGCTTTATTCGGATAAAAAACAACCACTTAATGCTAAAGAATTGGGCATTCAAGGGTTGTTTCGCTTTTTATTTCGTAAAAAAAGAATAATATCTGCAATAATTTATTGACATTTGTAGAAAAATGCCGTATCATTTATAGTGTCAATTTCTAAAAGCACAGTTAAATTGCCCTTTAACTGCGCTCATTGATGAGAATAAAAACAGTAGAAAATATGCAAGACAAATATTTTTTTCTACACCATGCATTATACATCAAACAAAACGGGTTGTCAATGCTTTGTAGAAAAAAAAAGTCAAAAGGAGAATGATGCCCGTGGCTCAAGAGAGAGTAGAATCAGATTTAGTTTTAAGAATCAGAGAATTATGTAAAGAACATGGTATTTCAATGCGAAAACTTGAAAGAGATAATGAATTTGGAAATGGGCTTGTTTCTAAGTGGTCTCATTCATCACCAAGTGTTGCTTATTTACAAAAAGTAGCTTTATACTTCGGTGTAAGTATTAATTATTTACTTGGAGAGAAAGAAGTAGAGGATACGGGAAGTAAGTATCTGTTCCCAAATAACATTGTTGCAGAAGCGCGTGCAGAGTACAGTGTTGAAGATGAAAAAGAACGCATTAAAGCAACCCATCAAAAGCTTGATATTCAGCAAATGTTAAAATATTTAGTGAAAGTAACGAGTGATGGTTCAAAAGAAATTCTTTACAAAGGACGTCCTTTAACGAAACAAGAAATGCGTGAGTTGAAGACGACATTAAAGCAAACAGCTGAGGCTTGTAAAGTATTCGATAAAAAACAAGTTAAGAAATAAGATTGAATGTTATAATTGCGGCAAATGAGCCTTGTAGTGACCTTAGATTGATAGATCTGTCAGGTTCAACTCTAAGGGTGCTACTACAATTATAACATTTTTTTTAGGTGATGATATGAAATTGGGTTGATGGAAAATCCCCCTATACAATTATTTTTGAAAGTTTAAAACTTTTTCAATCAATGATCACGAATACCTTAGTGAGGGCACAAAATAGCTAAAAAGGAGGTTTTTTATAGAATCAAGAATAGATCAAGAAAAAGATAAAATATAGGTAATGATTGCGCCAAAGGCAATAAACGGAGCAAAGGGGATTGGTTTGTTTTTCGCAAATATAAGTGCATATATTAATGCGCTCGCACTAGAAATGGTAATTGATAAGAATAGCGATTGAATAGAGAAAACTAGCCCAATAACAAGATAGAGTTTGATGTCGCCATAGCCAATGGTCTCTTTTTTAAACAGGCTTTTTCCAAGTGTTGCTGCCCCGTAGAAAAATAGAAAAGCTGTTATAGCTGTAGGGATGTTAGGTTGTATCAAAAGCAAAGGAAGACCAAAGGCGATGAGGATTTTGTTCGGAATCAGTTGATAATAGAGATCAGTTAAGGTCACTGTGAGGAGTAATGAGAAAAAAATCCATGTTTGGATGAGACCACTAGATGGATGTGGTGGAAAGGTAAGTGGTAAAGTAAAGAGCAAAGCGCCTGTGATTTCAACAAGAAAATAAAGCGGAGAGATTTTTATCCGACACGATTTGCAACGCCCTTTTTGGATAAGGAAGGAAAAGAGCGGGATAATCTGTAATGGTTTTAGGATTGTTTTACAATGAGGACAAGCTGATCTGCGAGACCACCAGTTTTCACGAATTGGAACAGCTTTTGCAAGAACATTTAAAAATGATGCAATGATGGAACCTAGCATAAATGTCAATAGATAAAGTAACATATCATTCACCTCTTAAAAAAAATTCCCCCTATAAATGATATACGCAAAAAAATTCAAAAACACTTGTGGATTTTTGAAAAAAATGAATTTTTTCTTTTTTAAGCGTTATTTTTGATGAATTAGTGCATGACGTACTATTCGGATAAAATAAAAGTTTAAAAAAATTGAAAATCCCTGTCATTTGAAGTTGAAGTGTGATATAATTTTAGGAAATGTTGTGAATTTTGGAGGAAGAAATCTTATGAAACTTGTAAATAAAATTTTCAAATCAGCTTTAGCGTTGTTAATGTTAGCAACCCCATTGAGTGTCTATGGAGCAAATGAAGCAGAAACGACTCCGTATGAAAATCCTGAACCTTTTAGCGAATTTTATGATGAATCTTATTCAGATGTTCAACTAGAAGAGACAGAATTCGACTTAGAAGCATTCAATTTGGAGCCAATCAGCTATAATTATGCAAATAGTGAGCAAGCAATTCCAGCGGTAGAAGGTTATGTTCCTGAAATGTTATTTGTTGACGATACGCTTTTGGCTGTTGAAGAAGATGAGATTTTTGAATCTATTACGCCACTAACAACAGGCTCTACAGGATCAGGTTTGGTGCAGTTTGTCCTTGAGCCCGTTCAGTCAAGCTTACCATCTGGTGTAACGATGGCGCAAGCAAGAGCTGCTGCATTTAATGCGCGTACCGTCTACCATTCGCTATTTGCTACTGCAACAGCAACGAATAGTGCAACTTCGATTAATGGTAGTTTTGGACGCGATGCACTCTTTTTAGGAAATTCAGCAGATGGGAATCGATTTCGTGTATTAATTGCCGGTTTTGAAGGATATGTCAATCGTGTTGGACATCGACGTACAATTACTGTTTCTGTTGGCGGGTCGAATCGGACTTTTGATGTAACAGCCAATGCTGTTTTTGTTCCGTTTGGGAGTTATCCATCTGCAGCAGCAGGCAGTGTCCATACGGCTTCTCATTATGTTAACCGTAATGGAGAATTATTCCGATACTTAACAAATAATGCTGCAACAACAGGTGGATTTACACGATTTTTAACAGGACCGGCACCGAGTTGGATGAGTCAAAATGTGAGGTACTATAGTTATGATGGTGTATATTTCTATCGCAATCCGCGTCACATTCGTGTTAATGGTAGTGGGGCAGTTAATGCAAATAATCCGTTCTTTAATTATTTCCAATATTTATCATTTAGATCACATTCAACAGTAACGGCTTCACAATTGAATAATTTTATAACAAACCAAAGCCTTCATCCTTTTGATACTTCAAATAGTGTGATGTTAAATCAAGGAAATGCCTTTGTTAATGCTCAAAATCGATACGGGGTCAATGCCTTATTGATGTATGCTAAAGCTGTCCATGAAAGTGCAGGTGGAACGAGTTCAATTGCCAGAAATAACAATAATCTTTTTGGCTTAGGTGCCTTTGATGGCGATCCAACAGGTGCTGCGCATCGTTTTCCAGATGTTGCAAGCTCAGTTACTAGTCTTGCTGATAGTTGGTTATCGCGTGGATATTTATGGCCTGGAGATTGGCGTTATGCAGGTCCACATGTTGGTCACAAAGGCAGTGGTGTGAATGTGCGCTATGCGACAGATCCTTATTGGGGACAAAAGATTGCTGGATGGGCTTTCAGAATAGATCGGTCTCGATCTGCAAATACTAGAGATATGAATCGTGAGCAAATTGCGATTAGGCAAAACACAGCAGCTGTAACGGTCGCTAATTCTGGTGGAACGACTCTTTATACGGCAAATCCACGTCAAGGGCGCTATTTTCCATTCCTAGTAACAGCAACAGCGAGCAATAACAGGCTACGTATTCTTACAGATCCAGCAATCGTAAATGGTGTAGCGAATAGAACGGCTCGATTTAATCGCAATGATGCAGTTGGCTTTATCCCAAATAGCAATGTTTGGTTTGCAGGTAATCGTGCGCCACAATCAGATCCGCCAACGAATCCAAATCACCAAATTACAAGTATGCAACAAACAGGTGTAACGCGTCAAACAGCAACATTTCGAACTGGACCTGGCTCTAGTTATTCAAGTATCAGAAGTGTTCGTGGGAATACAAATGTGAGAATTACTGGGAGAACAAGTAGCTTTTACCGTGTTGTAATTGATGGTACAACGGGTTGGTTAAGACGAACATCAGTAGCGCGAACGCGTCAAAATGCAGTCGTTGTTACGGATAACGCTCATGTTCGGTCAGGTCGTGGCAGTAGCTATAGTAGCTTAACACAGCTGGCGAGAGGTCATCGAGTTACGGTAATGCGTCACACGGGTGATTGGTCACGTGTAACGGCAAATGGCCATACTGGGTGGATTAGAAATAGTGACTTAAGAACAGGAGATGCGATGCGACCAGGTCGTACAACAGCAAATAATGTTCCAGTATATTCGCGCCCAAGGACAAATTCTGAAATTC
>Ga0131853_10017997_pt1 | contig 12866 bp, 2 predicted proteins | sample TergutLab28metaG_FD_92764 | JGI IMG/M metagenome (GOLD analysis project Ga0131853, IMG submission 92764) | Labiotermes labralis P1 segment gut microbial communities from Petit-Saut dam, French Guiana - Lab288 P1 (version 2) (version 2) | ecosystem: Host-associated > Arthropoda: Insects >...
ATAATATAATATAATATAATATAATATAATATAATATAATATAATATAATATAATATAATATAATATAATATAATATAATATAATATAATATAATATAATATAATATAATATAATATAATTTCTCTTTCACGTCCGCGTCAAAACAACTTTAATCCAGAACAGTGCTGGTGTGTTTTCCTGAAAGATGACCTAACAATAGTACAGCGCCTAGTCACAATTTTCACACAAGTAACGTAACAGTTTCACTCACTGGTTCAACAACGTGTCTTTGCTGGAGACACGAAACTGAAAATAGTTGATTGACGCTTAAAATTTGAAACTTCTGTTTTCCCGCCTAGTTGCGAGCATACGCATTTGATAGAATCTCCGAAAATTATACCCACACTGCCTGTTTATGTAACACGAGTCTCAGCACTATGAAGGATTCCTCATTCTTTTAGTTTTTCTCAAATTCCAATTTTGTTTTCCATTTCTCGTCCCTCGCCAATCTACTTTAATCGTACACAATCTCCCATAGAAGAGATCGTTACGGGACTGCCTAGATGGCAGGCGTGGTGTGACGTCACCAGCGGAACTGCGTCATTACACAATAGGAAGATGATGGTGGGGGGAGCGAGCGCTGCAGTCCCCCGACAGTGTGCCGCGGACATTGGACGTGTTAGTACAGTGGTGTGTTAAGCATCTAATGAAAGAATGACAGCACGGTGGCAATGTTGCGCCTCTGCGGTGCTGGTGATTGTGTTGGTGGTGTCTGACAGAGTGGCGACTGCCAGGAATCACATTGTCGAACATAAAATTCGCGATGACCCTGACCTATCAGAGGTAAGACTAATTTTCAGACATTTGCAACTTTATTTCTATTTATCAGCATACGGTGTTCTATGAATATAGCATATTCGTCATGTGTATTCAGACCTCTGATCTGTTATGAGTGTTCATAAACTCGTTTGTGTTGGCTTACTCAGTTGTCCCGCCTAGTGGTTTGGGTCAGGTAAACGGCAGGTAGGAAAGATGGCTGGTCAGGAATCATGGAGGTTGTAAAGTAGTGGGTGTTCCGCTTCTAGTTTGAAGTCTAAAAATGTTGTTAGCTTATAAACCGTAACTGCAACAACTGCACAGACTGCTGGCTCCAGTGTTGAATCGACATTTCGGCTGCATGGTGAAATTTTGTTATAGATATGAGCAGCAATTGATTTTTGCGACGTAATGTAGCCGCCTGATTTCGTAAATTTTCTGAGAATGTAATTCGAAGGGCAGAAGTTTCCAAGGCGATCTGGCAGAACGACAGAAGGAATAGTTTTAATATTTATAACTGGAAAATGCCGGCAGCTTACGCCTCTTGTCAGTGACGCTGATGGTTATATTTATGATATACTGCATTCTCTTGGAGATACGATCCAGAAGTTTACATATTAGTAGACACGCGTCGCCTTTGGCTGGGTTAACAACACCTTCTCTGCCACTGGGGTTACAACTGCGTACATTTCTCTTTTCTTGGCTTCAAGTTTGTATTTTATTTCGAGCCAAATGTGCAAATATTTGAGAAATACCGAAGTTATGAGTGGGAGCAGATGAAATCTTGCTTGCATTTATTAGTCTGTAACGACGTCTTCCCCTTGCTGTTACAGGGTGGGCATCAAAGATGGTTATGAAAATTACGAACAGATCATACACTCATCGATTTAAATTTTGTGTTGATTTTTTTTTTGTGCAGTATAGTGACGCTACTTTTGGTGGCTCTGGTGGGATAATTTTCTTTGGACGTTTTCCATTGTGAGATGGGGCAAGCCAGTCGAATAGGCTAGTACGACATATTGGGTACTTTCTATGCCACTGTCACCAGGCAGACGCCATCCCCCCTTCGGGAACCGTATTAGGGTTTCGAGTTTTGAAACGAAGCATTCTGGACCAAAATATGTTCCTCAAGAGCAACATTAATATTTTTGCTGTTGGACAACTTAATAGTTTTCTGCCCACAAAATTACAGAAACTAGTTTGCCGTGAGTTGTGCATCGAAACCAATTTGACTCTCCCTCCATGCAATGTCGAGGTCTACAATTGGAAATGATTTATTCCCACGCCCCTGTTTTCGAGTTTTTAAGTTCTGCGAAGAGTTCGACTAGCAGTCATATGGTGATATAATCTCTGTTTTTTTTTTTTTTTTTAATTTTGCGTCCAGTTTTATAGTTCAGGTGGCTGGGAAGTAAAGTAATATGTTGCACGATGTTTTATGACAGTTAGATCCACACTGAAGGAATTAAGCAGCTTCAAATTAAGCTTTATTTCGTGATTGTTTTCATTTATCATAAAATGAATATTATTTTATAGTTTTTCTTTGTTGGAAAAGGTAGTTGTAGGCTACATTTTTTCCAAACGGTCGTGAGGTTGGGTAACAAAAATTAACTCCTATCTTGACATCATTTTTGATGTCGAAGACGTACAGTAGCTACGATATCTGAGCGTTTTAGGTACAGCGAAGCAATCAGAGAAGAAACATCTGCCCCTTGGATTTTTTTTTTATGATGGTCAATTTATTTGCGTGTAAAATAAGTGGCTTAAGAGTCGCTGAATTCCCTTTCATCGGTTTTCGATAAATCTCGAACTTTGTTGTTTGGGAATGGGGTATACAGTCTGCCTTCTGTCACTTCAATCGAGAGAACTCTTACCCAAGCTCATGTATTTCATCCCGAATTTCAAACCCCATTCTTATAGCCCGTGGCTGTGGTGTAATGTAATTTCATCCACCCTGTTGATCAGTACACGATGACGTAGGAAGTATGTAAGAGAACAGAGACAAAGGAAAGACAGTGCCAGAAAAAAAGTACCTTAGAAAACAGCCATATACAGACTTCGGCAGAGACACTTGTACTCACGCGAGGCAGTAAATAGGCACGTACTGTACATATCCTGCAAGAACAACTTAGTCCTCATTGTTCTGTTTACACCTTAACCTTTTGGCGCCGGAATTATTTTTTTAATTTTAGCACACACTGTATATAAAATGTGAATAATTCAGGAACCAAATACGTTAGAATTATGAAACAAATTCCATTTTGAAGAACAAAAAAAACGGAGAGTATACACCATGTTTAAAATATTCAGTACCTATATTTGTTGAATAAATATATAAAATGCAACTTTAGAGGTTAGCGGTGCGGTATGACCACTGTAGTTGACATTAGGCGTCAAAAGGTTAAACATGTTTTGGATCATGGTAACAAGTGGAAATGTTCGCAAAGCGTAATACTTCAGGGCTGTTCACTTTTTAATTGTTCCTACATGTTAAATTTGTGAAAGTAACATACTTTGCCGAAAATCACTGAGGACCTAAATACTCACTGCAAGATTCTTGCATATCATAGCAACAGATTTTCCATCTATCATCATCATCGAGATATCGTAAACAGGGAGATTTTACTATCGGTGTATCTTAAAAGTCGATACTCGAATTTTACAGTGGATCCTGCTCGATGCTCAAATGTTTCTTCAGCCTGATCTCGTACCTCATGCGGCCTGTCTGAACGAAAAGTCTCTCTCTTCGGACCCAACCCTATTTCACAGAGATTTTTTTTGGTCTCAGTTATAAAGATCAATCACTTCGAGAGGTCAGAAACGACTTAGGTCAATCACGTCTAGATTTCAGAGAAGACTTAGGTCTTCACGTGAAATATCATCTATTTCTGCCCGGTTTTAACGAAAATTGGGAAGTTTCAACAGATTCTGATTAAAGACCCGAATGTGAAACGTTACGAAAATCTTAGAGGTGGGAATCGTACTGATACGGCCGGACAGACAGACGTCGCGCAACTATTGGTAGTCGCATGCGAACGTGCCAATAAATTGTCAGGGAGAATCTTGCTGAGGTATGACCATAACATACTGAAATTTACTTTTTCACAGTTTATTTTCTCATGGTTTTCATTGAGCTGAAACATACACAGACTCTGGTACCTAACCCTCCTGTGGGTATAGCGGAGACAGCATTTGGATTAGGAAGCCATTTACTTCCACGTAGTTCTGTGATTAAGAATGCATGGATCTCTACCTCCACCCCCTCCCCTAGTATCTTTATGTCTTTGTGTTACATTTAATTGTACCTTCACCAAGTACGAACACCATGAACAAGTTCACACCAAGAGACTAGTTCTTCACACGTGCACTGGTTCTGGGTTCTTAAAACTGGAATGCGCACAACACGCGTGACACACCGAGCTGTAAAACGCAAGTCTTGTACGCAGGAGGTACCCAGTTCGAATGTATTCCGTGACTATCCTGACAGGCTTTAATGATTTATCTAAGTGTTTTTCGGGACAATACCGTATATAGGCCACTGCTCTCTCCTTCATTTACATTACCTATTCATGATCACGTTCTGATATTATCCAGGGCTTTTCGTTCTCCCCAGATTAAGTTTCTTCTGTTACATAAAAGGAACATTTACAGTAGGTGGGACAACCAAAGTAAACTTTGTCCTCTACAGTTCTCACTTGTAATTTGTTTAAACCGAAGTATTAGCTACTGTGTCCAAAAAAATAGTTCCTTAGTAGTGACCTCCAGTTTTGATTCTCGTACTGTATAATATAGAGAGAATACGAACTCAGTTTTTAATTGGATAACTATGTATTTCATAAACTGTATGAAGTGGAACACGTGCTAAAGGGAAACATGCCTTGAGCCGTGAATATATGCGATACAATGAATATTATTCTAAATATAATGTACTTTACGTGTAGTAAAGTGAAGCTTTTATTAAGAAAGGGGAAACTAATAACGGTTAATAGAAGAAGAATCTGCTAGGATGGGATATGTGCTGTTTCCTGTTAATTGAACTGTGCTCGGTGTTGTACTTACTGGAGTCTGATGAAGAAGGAACACTTACGGGAGTGAACATGAACAATTAATTTCTACCGTTGACAAAATATGTAGAGTATTTGTTGGGCTTCGTTATAGTGGTCTGGAGTGGGCCGCAACTTTTAGGGGCTTACTGCAGACAGTTAGGGGTTTCTCCCAAATAAGGGTGTCTGTTTCTTCATTATTGTTCAGTGTGTAATAAAACACAGATGATATGCGGATGTATAAGTTCTGTGGCCTGATTTTTGTTGTCAAATAATGGAACGTGTCCTGTACAATTTATTTTTGTCTAGAAGTCAGCGTTACCTTTTATAGACGGAAAATTGTGTCACTGGTAAAGAATGTTCTGGTTTATGTGGATACCGCTGTACGCATACTACCTTGGTGACAGTGTGTCACAGTTTTTTAACTGTAGCCGTGGCATTGTAGCAGTTTCGCCTTCAGGAGCTGTGTCTGCATGTAATCTCCCTGTTGTTAATTATAAAGTTGGTTCTAAACATCTAAGATAAGGTATCAGCAATGTTTGCACCGAGTATTCGTGACATGCGTAGAACACTTCCAAAGTTCTGGAACATCAATCGGCAAGGGAGCAATTCTGTGGAATACTACATGGAAACACTGTTGTTGGGACGCGTGAGAACAAAAGAAAGTAACGCGGGCAGCGAAAGTTGGTTTTATGGTTCGCAAAGGATGTGGCATCTTTGGGCGTAAATCCTGGGCACGGTTATAAATGTTGAATCTATGCGCTTTTATGTCGGTTGTATATAAAACCGTAATCATAGGAGGAGGGTTTTGTTTTACTCATTGTTTGTGCAGTGTGCAAAATGAATACTTAAATCCGTACGTTGCATTTGCCCATGCATTACTCTGCACGCCGTAGCTCCGCTGTTGGAAGGATATCGATGGATTTTGTTACTGGATGTACGCAGTGGGATTCACCGAGCCAACTGTATTTGTATACATATCGATTAGATGCGATCGTATAAATGACTTATAGGCCATAGTACACAAGCATTTAAAATAGAACTTCGTCGATTTCCCCAGACGCGGCTCGTTGTACAATTATGATCTAACGTAAGAGCTAGGGGTCCTTCAGATCTATGTATTTTATTTGAAATTCTATCCAGTATTTTGACTCCGATAAGTAAATCGAGAAAAAAATACCATTGCACTCTTAGTTTGTGTAAGTGACCTTGTAATATAATTTACATTTTTATTGTGTAAGTGCACATTGTCTCTTTTATCTTGTCCCTGAGTAGGCCAACAGTGACCGTCCTGGAATTCCCGCCGGATATATGCTTGCTCTGCAGTAAAGCTGCCATACTCACGGAACGATATAGGTACACACTGCGTGTTGGTGTTTATTTGTTCTTATGTCTGCTTTTTAAGAAATGCATGTAGTTGTTCCCAATTCATTTTTAAAGCTCAGTGTTACTAATGTCTTTTACTGTCTTGAATTGGTTCATACCGTTGTGGCATAATATATAGCTAAAGAAAGAAGCAGTGTATCACAAGTAAGGGTTAGACGGTTTCTTTTTTAATTTTTATCCCTGTACTCTGTGTGCCATGTGGTTTAATATTCAAAGTCTCCGAATTTTGCCCTCGTACTGCGATTTCCTTAAACAGTAATGGTCGTTTTGTCTTTGTAATGGAGACGCAATATGTTCTCCGTAAGGTAGAAATTTATTTATTTAATATTTAGACTGTTCGTGCCTTGGAGATTTAGGCATTTGAAATTAATTATTCGTATCTTTTAAAAATTACTGAAGTTAAAGTGGTTTAATATGCGTACATTCAAGATATTACATGCGGTTGTTTCAAATTAAGGCGCTGCGAACCTATTTGGGAAAGTGAACCGGCATTGACTAGTTCATCGCTTAGGCCTTGCTTACGCAGCGCCATATAATGAAAGCACTATGTTATTGTTGTAAGAGCTTGTGACAAGCTCGTTTATATGAGAGTTATTCTGGGAACCTACGATTTGAATTCTCCTGTTTTGTACATTGCTCTGTGTGAGCAGTAAGAATCTGTTCATTCAAGTGCGATTTGTAAAACCCCTAAAAGAAAGAAGCGCATTTGGAGAACATGTGTGTTGCAGGTTGGGGTAAATTTTGTAACTTTTTTTTTGGTGAAATTTGGATTTATTGTAGGGTAACTGAAGAATCAGAAAACCAACTAGATGCCACTTGATATCTTATTGTACTTCTTATAGGCTCAACATGTATCGGGCACTACTGTACCCATCATCAGGAACTCGCGACTGTGGTGTTGATTACCACATTGGTCGTTTCGTTCTTGGTTAGCTGTATGTTGGAGGTTAGGTGCAGTTAGGCTGGAGTGGTGTCCGGGCTACAGCCTGCAGGTTGCGTAGGCGGCCGGTGCGCAGGGCTGACAACCTTACCACCTTCATATGCCTCAACCTCTTGGAACCCTTAGGGTCTGTCCAGGACTCTACAGGAATCGCTTTACCTTTACGCTGGCGATTTAAATAACATATACTGACGGCATTTATCGACCAGAATATTTTCTGTTAACAGTGTTCAGGTCCCTCTGTAACGAGTTACTGTTCCCTCTCAGCAGAACAGAACAAAGCACTGTTTCCAAATACTGTTGGTGAGAACTTTGCGGTTTAGATGTTTACGACAATTATAATGGTGCATTTCCTCGCCGTCTCTTGGAAAATAAGTGAGAGAAATTTGAACTGAGTGAAGAAAAATGGACATCTTTTCCCCACGAGTGTCTCAGGCTGTTGGCGAATTCATGGCTTTAATGGTTATACAGTAAGCTGGCACCAACAATTTTCTTTCTAAATACGTTGGAACAATGTCACGGAAATATTTCTTGGACCGGCGAATCCTTGTGTTCAGCCACGTTTCTGCATTGCCATTACCGACTGTGCCATATTACATCGATCATCCGATAAAGTTAAATTCTTCTAAACGTAGTCGAGATAAGTAGAAAATTTCTTAGGTCCATTGAGGGAAATCCAAAGAAAAATCGCCTCTTAGGAATTGAATTACTTAACCCGAAAATAGAAATAAAATGGAAAATTTAATATAAAATTTATAGTATTTTGGAATATTTACTTTTTGTGTTCAAGTTATTGTGTTTCGTACTGTACTTCGTGGACCTTTTTGACGTTGAACATTTATTTTAAAACATGAAAGGAGGGGGAGGGAAATTCAGAGTAGACAAATTTCTCTTGCTAATGAATTACTTGAAAAACGTTGTGCAAGAGGAGGGAAGAAGTAATAAAGACAGGAGGAATGAAGTAAAAGTAATGAAAAGGAGGGAAGAATGCGGTTTGCTTGCAGAATGCCTTTTGTGTCTCAACTGGGTTATGAAACGGTTACCTTTCCGGTAATGGAACACGGCTTAGGTCTCTGGTGTGGTACGTTATTCGTACATTTTATGTATTTAATTTGCAGTTTTCACAAAATACTATATAAGAGCGCAATAGCTGGTACTCTTTACTTTGGCAAAATAACGCGCACGTTCTTAAACGATGACGTGTCGACTTTAGAAGTATTACAGCCTCAACTAAAATAAGAAACTCACGATGAATGGGACCAGGAAATTCCTGCTTGAAAGCAGTAGTGGTTTGTTACAACCCAGCCCACATTGCACTTGGAAACATTTAGAAACGCCGCGAAAAACGCGTGTATCTAACGAGTGTGAACTCGTAATGGTAGGAGTTGTTTTTACTTTGTACTGAGAAAGTACCTGGTCTTTCCCGGGGGTAAAGTGCGGCCGGGGCGTGCTGCTGACCATTCACCCCCTCCTAGTGCCGCGGTCATGGAAGAGTAGAGCTATACTTCTGCCCACCCTCTGGGCCACACCGGGCCTGTAACGGGATCACTTTACCTTTTACCTTACTGAGAAAGTGTGCTCGAATATTCACAAGAACTTTCTGCAGCAATTGGATATACTCGTAACACCTCGAAATCGGAACAGTTTCGTGTGTTCAAGGCTTTTCAGCAACTTTTGTAAGTAAAGGTAAAGGTAAAAGGTAAAGCAATCCCTATTACAGGCCTGGACAGACCCTTGGGGTTCCAGGAATTCAAGGCTGCCATATTTCAAGACAGTCGGCACATGAAGGTGGTAAGGTTGTCAGCCCTACACACCGGCCGCCTGTACTCCCCAGGAAATATTCCTGGTGCTCATTTCTGGTAGAGGTTGAGTAAACCCCAGGGCCATAGTGCGGCTGGAAGGATTATGTCAGTGAAAAATTCCATTAATTTCATCGGGAATCGAACCTCCGACCTTCCGGCGCAGTGCCTCAACCAACTGCGCCACCGCGTGCCCCGAATTTTAGTAGTCAGAGAACATTAGCCACTCGTAACATCATAGTTGAGCTGTAGGATCCATTGTAAAGCAGGAGACGCACCGACTGGCAGACAGACAGACGAAAACTAACCAACTAACCAATCAACAAAGTAACCAACTAACCAAGCACATAACTAACAACCTATTGTAGTAAGTAATTCACCGGAGCAGTCCACTTTGTGGAGCTGAGAAATTATCAGCTTTTTGTGGTCAGGAAGCGTACTTTATCTTGTTCGCAGGCACTTTTAACCAACCCAAACCGGACTGTCCGCTGCTTAGTCACAGGGGAAACGTTGACTCAATCGCGAAATATCCAGTAGTTGTTTATTAATCATCATTTCGTCACCGGCAATCACTGCTGCAGCATTGTGCATGGACATCACGCAATTCTCTGTGCGTATGACGTGTAGTGCGTTAGCCCTGTGCAGTTTACATTGTGTTGGATAAGTAAGACTACTTCGCCAGACGTTGCTCGACTGTAGTGCTACTTGCGAAGCTGATAGTAATCAATTTCGTCGAGAAATTCCCGTCCTTTTGTGCAGTCCGAATTATCAGTACTGTATTAACAAATGAGAGTCACTAGACCCCATCCAGAGGAAGGTCAGTCCGGGTTTATGTCATTCCTAAAACCACCCACATTATTTACTATTGTAGACTAGTCGAAATTGAGCCCTGTAAATTCGGTGGGAATTCTTACAGATGAAAACCAGTACGTGTTGAAATTTATCGGTTGGTGCCACTGAGAGTCTTTAATACGTGAAAGTATGTACGTACATGTTGGAACCGTCTGATGATTAATGCCATCTATCGGACACTGAGAATAATAAACATACCTGGCCAGTCGGTCATCGAACGTCTCGCATTGTGTGTGTGTGTGTGTGTGTCACCTCGTATCTACACCAGCTTACCGCCAGCGGTCTCTTGTGTTCATTTTTTCTAACAAAACTGCGTATTCTCCATCTTTCCTATGTACGGTGTGATAATCTTACACCCACTTACCGTACTTGGGTGCACCGTTTTAATATTATTTGTAAACAGGAACAATTTGTGAAGTTCTCTTTATCTTGTTATATTTGCTTTGTCTTTTGGGCCCGGTGTTCTGCGTGACGTCCCATTCTGTCACCCTCATTGTACTTAACTCAGGGTGACACTCTTATTGTCGTATCGTGAGCAATGATTGTGCATTTTATTTTATGTTTAAGTTTAAATAGACGACCGTAAGATATAAGGGAAATAAATGTTACCGAGCATGGACATTGCTGTGTGCTTTGATTATATCTTCGATTAAGGTGGCAAATCATACAGAACGTCGTTCTATTTCGTCCTCACACTGTATAATTCATTTCAGTTCTGTTCCGTAGTACTAATGTGTTGACACAGCAACCAAGAAGCCGAACAGAGCCACGGCAAAGGAACGTAAGACGAAATACATACAGTGACTACTAATCACATGGTTAATTACGTAGCAAGGACGTAGTAAGAACAAATCTATAAAATATATTCAATCTATCGCAATAATAATAATAATAATAATAATAATAATAATAATATAAACGAGAAAGACATGTGAGCTTAGAGAGAAGTAAACGGTTTAGTAAGAGTAATAAGAATACGAATACAACCAGTTTTTTAATACCTTTAGTCAGAACAATGAATTTAAAAAATCACTGAGCAGAATAAGCTTGTGCTTGAATATACCAGCATGTCCACAGATGACATTAGACGTCGATGGGCAGCTAGCAGAAGGACAGTTGCACTGCTTGGAATTAACAATAAAGAAAGTAAAATATCTGAATTTGCGAGTGGGCATACGGCCAATGATGACGACGATGATGATGATGATGATGATGACGACGACGACGACGACGACGATGACGACCATCATGATAATAATAATAATAGTTTATTTAGTCGTAGGACTTGTTTGTGTGTATCTCAGTCCGTGTTAACACTGAGGTTTTACGGACCTCACGGGGTTATTTTGATTCGTACATTGACGTTTGGATCTTTCCTCCTTCCACACACACACACACACACACACACACACACACACACACACACACACACATTATTATAATATGTATCCGGCACAGCCTAGTCGGTATAGCGACTCGCTACGAGTTGGACAATCCGAGGATTGAATCCCGGTGGGGGCGAGATTTTCTGTGTGCCCGTACAGACCGACCGTGCTGCCTGGTGCCTACACAGCCTCTTGTACTGTACAGTGGGTAACAGGTCTTTTTCCTTTAGTTAAAGAGGCAGGGGGCTGGCGATGACCACCCATCCCACCTAGCGCCGACGTTGCGATTGGGGTGGACTTATACTTCCGCCTCTCATTTGTGACCTTTACCTTTACCGACATATTTATTGCACTTCTCTTCACAAAACTGTAAGTTCCTCGTTCTGGTATTCTCCTGTAATCTCACATGAAGCTGCTGCAGTATTGACTCTACAAATGCATCAAGTGTTAAATAAGCATTTACCTTTACCTTTTTTCCGCATTACGTTTGTACAGTTTATAGCTTTCCAAGAAACTTCACCTTCCTCCATATTCAACCTTTACTACTTACAAGTTTCTGAGTCTCCACTTTTAGTTTCGAACATTCGAATAATGCATATTTGACATCTTCATCCCCTAGATTTAGGGAACATTTGCCTTTCTGAGGTCCATTTCCTTGTCGCTCATATTTTCCAAATCCCTGCCCTGAGCCATATTATTCCACTTCTTTCTCCTTGTACAGACATCGGTATAATACTCTAAGACCCATGTATATTCCAATTCTCAGTAGTACAGCAAAGAATTCTTTTGATTAATACCCACAAATCCTGACACTGCATTTTGTTAAAGAAAGCGGAAATAGAGAATCGCGCAGTAGACCATCAGATCTTTATGTTCAAGCCATTGTAATGGCTAACTCTGATTATTGTACGGATGAGGGTGGGTTCTGACGTGATGTGATTTATTGACTTTCCCAACCATTAATGTTGGGCCAAGAAAAGTGACTGTCGAATATCAGGTGGTTGTCTAGCTGAGTTGTAGGTTAATGACCCACCTGATGGAACCTGTGATTATGTTGACAGTGACGATTAATTGTGACGTGACTGGTTTATTGTAGTGCGGTCCACAAGTTTTGCTGGCCTGTCAATACGCTGGACACTCCAGCCCTGAAAATAACAGAAAAAAATACTGAAGTGGTCTAAGATTCTATTGCGACTGACTTATTCTCCGTACCACAAGTTATGTCTTTGTTGTCACAACTTGATAAGTTGAACCTCATTTTTTTAAAGCAATGAAATGGTCATGACGGTTGGATTGATTTTACGAAACGCTTATTATGCCATGTCGCCTGGTTGTGAAGATGAACACTGCCTCCATCTAGTGCCTTCGTTAAGAATGCTGCACTTAACCGTATGACTTAATGACGTGGTGCGTAATTAAGCTTAGGGATAATATTAATATTTCTTTTACCTTTTTAATTACTAAGAATACTGCACTTACCCATATGACTTAATGACGTAGCGAGTAATTAAGCTGAGGGATAATATTAATATTATTTTATAACCTATATAGGGTGTAAGTCTTTTATTAAGAGACAAAATTGTACATTTAAAGCCTAGGTCAGAACTGTTTAAAAAATTTGCTGGTTTGGTTTATGATGGGGGAGAAATTGGAGTGTGTCAGTATTAC
>Ga0131853_10017998_pt1 | contig 12865 bp, 10 predicted proteins | sample TergutLab28metaG_FD_92764 | JGI IMG/M metagenome (GOLD analysis project Ga0131853, IMG submission 92764) | Labiotermes labralis P1 segment gut microbial communities from Petit-Saut dam, French Guiana - Lab288 P1 (version 2) (version 2) | ecosystem: Host-associated > Arthropoda: Insects >...
GTTTTTTTTTCTTTTTTTTTTTTGTTTTTAATTTTTTTTTCCCACTGAAAAAAAAAGCCACCCCCCCCCCAAAAACACCCCCCCCCCCTTCCCAAAAACCCTTTTTGTCTTTTTTTTTTTTTTTTTTTTGGGGGGGGGGGGGGGGTACGGAGATGATGGGCTCTTCCAGAGAGACGACTATAGCATGTGTGATTTCAGCCTTGTGCCATGAAGTAGCTGAGAACTGCGCCCTTCTGGGTTTATTACGCAGCAAGTAGAGGTAATTTTTACCAATGTTTTGGGACTATCTATCAGTCCCATCCTCAGGGTTCAAGAATCCTTAGAGACAGTAGATTGCCCTGTCAGTAGCGGTGACTAGCTGAAAGCCCCTTTAGGGCCCCCCACTCTGTCATTTTTCCTCATGCTGATATGGCTGCTTTCCCCCCTACTCCATTCTATGGCATGACCACCACCAGACATTCTTCCCTTCTGGGTCCAAATAGCCTTTTCCCTTTTTCTTTGTTCTTTTTCACTTCCATTTCTTCTATTGCACTTCCATTTTACTGTCATTTTGTTTCTCCCATTCCCTTTCTTTTATTATTTACCAATTTCTTCTCCTTTGCCTACTTTTCCCTCTTTTCTTTCTTTCTTTCTCTGCCCTTCTGTACTACTCAGACACTACTCCTCCTGTCCCACTCTACCTCGGTTTAGTACTGAGAGACTACACCCCCATCTGAATTTCAGTGTTACTGAAGTGTCCATTGTTCTCATCTCCTTCCTCCCTAAGATTTTTCCTCTGTCCTTTGGTCCACATTATTATGTTCCTTGATCCCCTGGCCCTGCAAATGGTAATTTACCATGAATAGCACTGGACTATGACATTTACACCCTCCTCTTTTTTTTTATTTATTACAAGTTGTACTAATTTTCATTCATTTGTTTTTGTTCTAGTCTTATATCTACTTCCTCTCTCCCTTGTCTCTCCCCTTCACCCCACTATTCAGTCCAGAGTATCCCGACCCTGCACACAGTATTTTTACCATTCCATAGCACTGGGCTATGATTTCCCCCCTCCTATTGTTTTGTTTTAGATTATCATTTATTAATCTAATACTTTCTTTCCTTCCTACTACTTTGCTCACATGAGTGTTCTTCTGTGTCTCGCCACCACACGTTAGAATGCCTTTGATCACAGAGTGTCTCTGTCTAGCTACACTGACTATGATACTCCCTTCCATCCAACCACTTGCCACAACCCTACTGGATGACACCATACTACTGAGATTTTCACCACCCACACTCCTCCCTATACATATACTCCATTCTGGGGCTACAGCCTTTCTTTAGGATTCTTGAACCCTGAGGATGGGACAGATAGGTTGTCCTCATATGTCTGTAAGAAATTACCACAACTCACTGCATCATAACCCAGAAGAGCAGAGTTCTTGACTGTTGCTTGGTTTTTAAATCAAACACAACCACACCTCATCAAGCCTCTCCTGAAGATCCTAGGAGATGCTGATGTGATTCCCCCCCTGCCATCACTCAGCAGATGGGTTATGAATTTGGTGGCAATATGACCTGTTCTGATTGTAATTCAAATTGCTCTGAAATCACCCAAATGAAATTCCTAATATGTTATCAACTTTGAGGATAGTAATTCTTCCATTTTCGAGGAAAAGTCCCTTCACTCAATCTACAGTTTCATCTGTTTTGATATTTAGTGGGTGTCCTGAGCATATGGCATCTTCAATAGAGATCACAACAAATCTTGGCATGAAAAACCATTCCACAACTTGTGTTCTTCCCAATGTCTGTTCCCGAAAAGCTACTTTCCACATTTGTAAGCTTACGCAGCCCTTTTCACCACCTTAAAGAAAATTTGATGCAGACACACTGTTCTTTCACCTCTGCTATTTTCTAGGTATGCCAAAATCATAAATGGAACAACACACACTTGTACTTAATAACAACATTACTAAAAAATCAAACATGCTGTAGCCTTAGTCCAAGCATGAGATGACTCAACAGACTCTTTTCCAACTACATCTAGCTGCAGAAGTAAGTGTTAGTACCAGCAGTGTCAACTAGCAGGCAGTTCAGAAAATAGTTGATTGCACCACATACTCCTTACCACAAGACAAGTTTCTAAATACAAGTTGATATCAGCATAAACACAAATAAATTATATTTTATTTAAGAGAATGACAAGTTTCAGTCTAGGGTAGGCCATCCTCAGGTTCACTAACAATTTTAAAAACATACTGAGCTAAAATTTATAAAGAGTTTCATAATGTTTAAAATTGGTTAAATGTTAAAATACATAAGAAAATTATGTGTTAATTTGAGGCTTTGCAACAACTTTTATACTTTTTTTAATAACAAATGATTACCCCATGAAGAGTCCAATGATACCATGGCACTGTCATCAGTCTGGATGCTGCGAGTTTATGACATATGTTAATCTAGATAGCAGATTCTCTTCTCTCACAAACACCTCACTTCAAATAGGGGACATACATGGCTGGATAGCTGTGTATTATGTATTTAATATTTTACCTATAACACAGATAGTGTAAATTTTTTATGTATTTTAATATTTAACCAATTTTAAACATTATGAAACTATATGTACTTTTACCTCAGCAAGTTGTTAAAATTGTTTGTGAACGTGATGATGGCTTAGTCTAGGCCAAAACATGCCATTCTATCAAATAAAACAGAATTTAGTTCTATAGGGATGTCACCCATCAAAACTCAAATTTTTTAAGTAACACCTTGCAACAAAATCTCATGGAATCACAACCCATCACATCATCTGAATACTCACCAGCCAATGAGTCTTAGATTTTATCTAGAAAGACCACATAAGCAGTAACACTCACCAAAGTTCTAAGCCCTTATTTCCTGCTCTAACTTCTTTGAAACCAGCTGGATATTCCACACCACCATGCTGGCAGACACAACGATCAACAGGAATGCATTCTCCTGTTGCAGGATCTATGGTCTGGCCTTCAGGACAGTTGCAACCTTCAACACACTGCTTCCTGCATTGTGGATTCCATGAGATATCGTAACAGGAGCGTGCACAAGTATTGCCACATACTTGGTATATCTGCCCACCAGGACAATGGATTCCTAATCATCAAATATTGTAAGTTTTTAGTTACCATTTGAGATGTAGAAGCTATTTCCTAAAAGAGGCAATCCATTCCATCTCATATAGCCAGATCATGGAACACAACAGTTCAGAAAGGAATAGATTAAAGCAATGGGTGTGTAGGCCACAGAAGCTGTACTCTGTAACGTCAGTCTTATTCTCAGCTGCAGATTGCACATTTAGAACATCACCACACCAACAACCTCTCAGTATTATAAACAACATGCTCTCACAAACCATACTCTCTTAACTGCTGATATTATTCCCTAAGATACAGCAAATCCTACCCCGCACTGAAGGTTTTTGTTTCTATTTTACCCCAAAAAAGTATAATCCTCTGCAGTTGCAGTGCTTCCTTTGTTCCAATTGACTTTCTGGATTCTTACAAAATCTAACCTGCTAAGTCTCTTGAAAGTTTTCCAAGAATACTACACAGACTCCTGATATTCCAAGTTCTACTGCACTTCAGTTTCAAAATTTGTCTACTTTCCAGTGCTTAAATCACTGCTAAGAATCTGTGGCACTGTGTAGCATTTCAGATTATGTTGCCCTTTATGTACCAAGCCACAGAATTACCCCTTGCTGGTTGCCTGGACTGCTGGACCCTCCATTTGTGCAGACCAACCACAAACTGAGGATGTATATTCATGCAGTGAGAGGGAACCCACTTAATGATGCACAACAGATGAGCAAATGTGAAAAAATAAGCACCTTTCCTTCAGAACCCAAGAGATGAGGATTCAGGTCTTATGGGTTCTTGCACCGAGTAGTAGGGTTTTGTTCTGTCTTGAAATTTCACAGGAATGTCCATTCCTTTGTGTTCATTTCAAGACACATGAATTAATAACCCAGAAACTTTACAGAGCAACCCAAAATACCCAATCCTCAGTATCAACACTGTATAAACCTCAGATCTTAAAACAATAAAGTAAAACTCCAATTTTATATTCCCAAAATTTGTGTTTTCCATACTTTTTTGCACTACTTATAAGGTCCTGGCCAAATACCTGTAAGAGCAATGTTTCCCAGATTTTATGCCATTTTAGGCGGGCCCCACAAAACTGTAAAATCAGGGTTTCACTGTATATATTTGATGTCACAGAAAAAAATTTACAAAAATTTTCATACCAATTTGTAACAATCAACATGCAAAATGTAAAAATATAAGCAAAGAGAAAAATAACCACCAGCAGATCATAGCAACTTTCCAATTAAAGAAGCTTACCACATTCTCTGATGTCATTTCTCCAATCAATCATTACTTCTCTGTGAACACATTCCTTTGCATATGCTGCAAAGATGGGACACAAACATTGTGGAACCTTCATTTGACAGGAACACAGGTCATATAGACAGTCCTGATAATATGGCTCTGGGTCAACTACCCAGTGGCATGCTGTAGAAAAGACAGTAATATAAGTCAAGGTCAGTATAACAGGCCTAGAGGAACAAATTATTTGTCCATATTAAGGTGTACTGTTAAACATGCACAATGCTTTGGAAACTGGCTCTGCTAATGTATGTATTTCACCTGATGAGAGAAGCACAATCATCTTCAAAAACATTGTGTTTTAATGACAGTGAAATGATGGAAAATGTGTCACCTCAATAATACACCATCACACAGCTTATGTTAAAGTTACTATATTCTGAGATGTAACCCTTCACAACATGGTACATAGAAAGATACAAGATAAACTTGCTGGCTACATCATTTGGATAGAACATGATAGGCAATATATGTATAACATAACATTGTGACATGTTTTTATAATGTTTATACCTCCTCAGCTATTCTGAGACTGATACCATTTCATTTCAAAGACAGCACTATTATGGTGATTAAATATCACTGGCAACAATAAAATATTCTTCGGTCTTTAGGTAAAGTGCTTGATATTTTTGGCAGATTTTAACCAAATATGAATTTTCTTGACAGACTTCCATGACAGTCCCCAATATCAAGCTTCACATAAATCCATCCAGTGGGAGCCCTGCTGATACACACAGACAAATGGATGGACATGACAAAGTTAATAGCCACTTTTCAGGACTATACCAACATGCTTAAAATGCAAGTATCTGCTACCCTGAAGATGGAAGCAGCAAGTTCCCTTGAAATGTCAACATCTACCCACCAGATTGCAGTGTCATATGCTAGCATAATGTGAAGTCAAGGGACAGTCTCGTTACTCACTTTGATTTCAATAAAAGCAACTGACCAAATGAACAGACACTGTTCTGTTATAAATCTGTACTCAAACTAACCAAAATTTTGTTAGTGGCATTTCCGTAATACTGATACTCTGTCTAGTGATAAGACTTAAAACATATATTTACCTTCATGTTCCTCATATACCATAATGGTACACTGACATTATTATTTTAAAAGCTATGACTGTATCTTTTCCAACCAAATAGGTACCTTCAAAGAGTAACCCTTTCAATTTTGAGCAGTGTTTTTCAGCTGTAGCTCTGTTGTGTGCATTGACATCACAGGGATGGCTGGGTGTTTCCCTTTCTGGGACATCCTCACAGACTTCATGTGTCTTCCACTTATTAGCGAATGCCACAACATCTTGTTCTATATCACCTTCTGGCGTCAGAAAGTCATCATTCTGATTCTGATTAAATGTTCCACACAGACCCTGCAAATGTACCATATGTGCATTGTACAATCATGGCACAGGATACAAAAATGCAAAGCCACAACAATTCTCTGAAAATGTAACTACTGTGATACTGGCATGCATAGTTGTCTTTTATTGCTTGTCATAACATATAGGCAGTCCCAGACTTTCGTACACAATTTGTTTTGGCAATCAGTGTGAAAGTCAAAATGTATGGAAGATTAGCTACAGACTAACATGTTACAAGTGGGGTTCCATTCCCATTACCATCAAATTTATGAGTTGGGTTATGACTATAAATGATACAAGAAGTAATGTTCTGAAGTTACTTCTTGCCTCAAATTCTAGTTATCTCACGTACCTTTTCTGGCATTTATGAGACATAACATACAGCTTGGTACTCAGTTTTTCACTGGGAAAATGCAGGGGGCATATGTAGGAGGATAGGTGAAAGGAGCAGATCTTATCATTGCTGCAAGAACAAGTGGGCATGGTGTGATACGCTGTTTGAAAAAAATTTCTTGCAGGAACAAATAAACACTAACCTATGAACACAGATAATAATGTTGCTGAAAACATGCAGAGACACAAGTGTTGGCCTGGCTGACAGACAGTGCCACTGTGCGATAGCTCAATGTGTTTGTTCATTAGCTGTGTACAAAAATCCAAATTTGGCATATAAGAGACAGATTTGGGGTGAGAGTTAAAATGTGTGAGACTGCTGGTTGTACAATAGTCAAATGTCTAAAAGTCAAGGACCGCCTGCATACCAAGGATATTCTGACATTTCAAAATGCATTTCAGTGTCATCTCCAGGGTGAATCTGGACTTATACATACACATACATAAGTCTCACAGCAATAATAAGGGTGGGGTAACAGTTCCTGTTAAGAATAATGGCTGGCAGAGGAAACCTACAGCTTAACACAGGCCTAAACAATACAGAAGGAGGGGGGGGGGGTATGATATTCTTCACAGTCCCAAAGTAAAGTGATAATTTCAGTTTGTGAGCACAAAAATCCATAGACCTAACCAGAGACTCAACTCAGAAGCATGAAAGCATCAAGCTCCCCGCTCATTAACTCAGATTACCACTTACTGCAAAATAAACAGAATTTCATGGAAGGTATAAAGACAATATTTAAACAAACAAAAAAAGGCCTTCAATGAGTACTACCTTGAATTATTTATCTACTGAGCAGCTAAAAAACAAAAGAGACAGAGTGGGCAACAGACCTTAAGCAGAACTACACTTATGCCTCATACCTTGGTGTTTCTTTGGAAATTAGATGGAACGTCAATGTAGACACGAGTTACTCCATCCCACCAAACTTCCAACCCATTTGGAAGATCCACTGAAAACAAATTTAATGGTCTAGGAATTATATAAATTAACAACTAATGTAATTAATAAAACTGTATTAAATGCATTACACTTCATGTCCTGCTCCTTATAAATTACTTCTTATATGTGACAAAATTTTGTGTCATAAATAGGAAGAAAGGCACAGGATTCATAATAATCCAAATAATTACTCAAGAACAGAAGATAATTTTTCTTGTCCCCAAACTCCAATATCTTAAAATGTCTAGACTTGGTGGTACAACACTGGACTGTTATTCAGAGGGTTCTGAGAATGACCACCAGTCACAACAGTGTGCAGATTTTTATGACCAGATTAAAACCTTCACCTGACCTAAGATAAAAATTTAGGGAAACTGAAAAATATTACCCCACCCCTTCTCTCATGGTTCATATCCAATATTAAATTGTAAGTCCCACAACATTTCTCATAATCACCCTACCATTAGGGGTATCAGAATCTTCCTGGGTTACCTCACTGTAGAAATCAATTCTTATTCCCTTTCCCAGAGGCCAGAGAGGCAAAACAGGGCATACCTCTTGGCACTAAAGATCAACCACATCTTAAAATGTCCAGAATTCAACAATTAAAATGAACACAATCAAAAGGAACATAAACATTGCAGCATGTGAGTACAGAACAGTGCAAGTACAATAGAAGTTGGTGCAGTGCAAATACATACTGGGGGGGGAAAGACACAGTACTACTGGAGTTGTGATACAGCACACAGGCAGTAGTTCTGAACCCACAAGATGCACAGAAGCATGACACTGTGAAACTGCATTTTTGCAAGGCACTGACCATGACATGAAGAAAAACACATGGGTTTCAACAAAAGACACTAAAGTTCTGAAGACTGTTGGGTTCTGCACAATACAACTTACTATCAGAAGACATAATTGCACATATCAGACATTTTACAATGTGAGCTTACCTCTCAAGAAAATGGAAGAGACACTATGTATGTAAGCTCCAGCAGCTGTGATGGGCAGCTTTGCCACTTCCTGTCCATTTACTAACACCTCATGTCCTTGTTTCAACTTAATATTATGTTCATTGAGATGAATTGTAACAGTTTTTGTACAAGAAGGATATACAGAACTGCTTACAGGAAGGAAACTCATTGCCTGCAATATACAAGCAATATTTTTAAATATCTGACCATTAACAACAAATGATTAATCAACAAATCAGTTGCTTAATCTCATACACACAAAAATGTAACTTTTCTATTGATTTTTTTCTGTTTCCTGTACACTACCAGGGATCTAAGGAACACTGACTGATAAACTGAAGCACAAGTACTGTGCTGGAGTCTGTGGATGTGACTTTCTCATTCCCCCTCCAACATATTCAAACACATAAATAAATGTTAAATTCTTTTATCTGAGCATTATTTCCCTTTAAAGTTACAGCTGCTTCAAAACGTGACAATGTTAGAGACAGTGATGACATTCCATGTGACAAATGAATACTTCTGCTAGCAGAAATGTACAAGCTGGCTTCAACAACACATAATTACACCAAGTCTATCTAAATATTGAGAAATCTACCCCACTAAGTTATCAAACTCCAAATGCCTCTCCCACAGAAACTGGTATAGTCTGCTGGGACAACAAAGAGAACACATTTAAACTTCATCATGTAAATGAATCTGGGGTTTTCACAGTACAGTAGAAATCCTTTAATCTGGCACTCACAGTTCTAAAAAAGCATCAGACTATCAAATGTTCCAAATTATCAGACAGTATCTATACTGACCTAAGTTCTTAAGATAATTCTTGTTACTGTCCTCAGAGAATGTGCACTTGTTAGTTGTTTTCATTTCATAAAAAAAAAAAAACTTAGCTTTTCCAATTATCACAGGCCCACGGTTTACAACAATGTGTTCCTAAGGAACACACTGTCCAGTTGCACTAATATAGTCTCTTACAATATCCATTGTCTGACAAAGTCCTTCGCACTTTCACCTGTACCACAAACAATCAAACAGGTCTTTGCATTTCTTTATATTACACACAGTTCACAATCCAATGCTGTATGATGCCATTACTTCGCTTTGGCTTTCACCATTTTTAAGCCCTCTAGTTATTTCAAGCTTCTCAGAAACTGCTGAATTTGTGTTTCCTCTTACCAGCAGTACAGTGTTTACTCATCTTTGCATCTTTCAAAGCCATTACAATAGCTTGATGGACTCAATAAGGCCCTGATAAACCAACATAATGTAATGGAATCAGTATGCACACCATAAGTTATGGACAATATAACTTCTGGTGTTGGGACTACTTTCCTCAAGTGCCAAAATATCAGGACTGCCAAATTAACCTTATAAAGATGAAATGTAATATGCTACATATAAGGAATCAGTCCGTACCACGCAGTAAACACTTCCCACCATGGTTATAAAAACCAATCAGTTAATAGTGTATAAAGCAAAAGTCGATGTCTATTCTGAGATCCATAGAAAACACTCAACGCAAAGTGCACCATGTAGAATTTTTGAATGTTAAAACCTGGTGGTACATAAAGAAACCGCTAGGCTTGAAAATGTTAAAGGATACTGTACAGACCTTCCAGACAATCAAAGACATGAAAACTTCAGAATGAGGGATCCCTCGTGAGAGAACAGTCTATACTTTTGTACTAGGATAATGTAACAACATTCAGTTTGCAGATATGTGTAACACAGCAGAAATACATTTGCGATATACCCATAAACTCAACTTTAACATTAGAGGATTTTAAAAGTCAATGAAATTTTAACATGTAACAGTTATATTGTACACAATGGAAACAAAGTGAGATCTCAATGTTCATTTTCCTTAAAATAAATGGCACTCTATGCCTACCATGCTTGTCAAAATTTTCCACAAACTGCCTGAAATGACCATATACAATAGCCAAAGTGCTGCAGTACAACATAGTATAAAATGATGGAGAATTGTTGTGTAGGCTGTATAAAGTATTGGGTCTACATTGTTGCCAAGCACAGCAGGGATAAACCAGTCCAAAAAAATATATTATCTTGTCAACAAACAAACACCTCACCTCTGAGATAGCACCTGCACAGGCCACATTCTCTGCTTCTATGCTGTAATTGTCTCCCTTCATGAGGTAATAAGAACATTTCCCCATAAAATTGAAATGTTTCCCATCAAATGTAAGATAATGAGGATCACCGACAGCTCCACAACGAGCACCACAGTTTATTTGTGTGCATGACCATTGTCCACCAACACAAGTGCTGCAAAAACAAAAAAATTCTGCTCAATAAAATCCACAACAAGAGCACTGGTGAACCTGTCAGAAACATGGCAATATTAATATCTAGAATTATCATTCTCTTCAGAAACCTGAAATCGGTAAGACATTCAAATCTGTGAGTCATATGGTGTACACGCAGTTACTGCTTGTCATTAAAGTAATCACATACACAAAACTGTGTATTGTTGCCAGGATCTCTCTAGATTCTCTCTCATGTAAAAGAACCTCAGAACTCCAACCAATCAAAGTGTGAGGCAGCCTCATCAAATTACATGCTGTATTACAGTACAATTGCTTTAATCCAGACGCCAATACTCGGAAAATCCTGATATTTCAGCAAATGGACTATGGTTATTTAAGAGATTTACAGAAATGCATTTGGAAGGAAACCCTGTGAATGGACCTCTGATAAATGAAAAAACTAAGATTTTCATGATGAAATCAAAATAACTGACATGCACACAGTCTCTGACAGCTAGCTGCAATATAAAAAAAAAAAAGTTATGTCAGTGTAGTATAGTGCTGTTTGATAATCTGGCACCTGTCCAGTCACTTGGGTGCCAGAGTCAAGGAATGTTATTGTATAAAAATATATGGGATTTCAGTCTTTTAACTATGGTAAATTTTAAATATGAAATTAGTAATAGTTTGTGAGATCTGAGGTTCTCACAATACTGCTGATAAAGATGTCCATCTTTTGGCATGTGATGCAATATAGTCTGCTATGTCAGTATCAGCAGTTCAGAAGTGCACACAGTCATCATCTTCAGGGTGGTCCATGAAAAATCTTTGGAATGCCATAAATATGAAAGAAGTATGGTCAAAAGAAACATTGGTACCTACACATCAACCCAAATTATAGAAATTTTATTAATAGTTTCAATAATACAAATAAATAATTCTGACTACAGTGAAACCCATGAAACATCAGCATCACTCATAGAACTTACCACGTGTTGCAATCCTTTGGAACCTTCTCTCCTGGCCGAAACATCCTCCCACGCAACTGACAGGGACATTGTTCCTGTGAAACACATTGGTGGTCATGAAGGACTGTTCCAACAGGGCAGTAACAACCCTCCTCACAAGAGTCTGTGATTGATGCCAGGGCTGGTACAGTGACCGATTTACAAGTTTCTTGTGAACTTGGTCCACATGGAAAATACGCACGACCTCCAGTGCATTTCATAGCTAGAAAGACAGTTCTCATATTATTCTACTATGCATTTCCAGCCACATTTGAACAAGTGAAAAATAGTGTTGTAAATGATATATATTCCACACATTCTTCTTGGACTTCTTAAGCCTGAAGATTGAGGCACTACCCATCTCTGAAATGTTGGCAACCACAATTGACGCAGCACAAAATACCAGAAGATTTGAATTTTCATCACTGTTATGTTCAGTAAGTAAAAATGATGCTTCATCACTCCATGTTGTATTCCTGTTACTTTTTATTCATGGTTTTTCTTTCTTAACCAGCTTTTTGATTAACCACCCTACCTCTCAGTCCTCTCTTTGCAGGTTAAGTGGGAGACTATTGTACTGTAAAGGTAAAGCAGTAGCATTACAGGCCTGGACAGGCCCAGAGGGTTCCAGGAAGTTAAGGTTCCAAGATTTCGTGACAACGGCACAGGATAGTGGTAGGTTGTCAGCCTTACGCACCGGCCACTTTAGCCTCCAGTAAATACTCCTGGTACTCATTTCTGTTAGAGGCTGAGTCAACCCCAGGGCCATGGTGCGATCGGAAGGATTTTATGTCAATGAAAAACCCACTGACACCAGCTGGGATCGAACCAGCGACTTTCAGATTTGTAGCACAGCACCTTAACCACTGTGCTACCGCGGTCCCCCTATTGTACTGTACATATAAAAAAAAATAGTTGTCAATGAATTTAATACTTTCAATAAAAACTGAATAGACAAAGTTGTTACTCACAACTAAAGAGTGAATTTCATTTGTATATTTCTGGTATACTCAGAACCGATGTTTAGCTCAGTTACTGACCTGGAATCGTAATTTGTAACAGTAGCTTTCATGTGTTTCACAGAAGCTCTGGGAAAGCTAAACAGTACTCCCATATTACAGATTACTGAACAAATGAATTTATTTATTTATTTATTTTATTATGTGTTCAGTTGATCCATACAAGGTGGATATTGAACTTGTCAAGGTAAATGTAACCTACAGTTACAAATGGGAAATAAAATTATAAAATAAGAAATACAAATTACAAAATAAGAAATATAAGTATAAACTAAGAAATACAATCACAATTAAGAAATAAAATTGCAAAGGGAAACACAATTACAAAGTAGAAATTCAATTATAGGATGAAATAAAGAGTTACATACAAACAGTATGCAGGTGTTGTAAGACACCTCGGGATAATTATATAATCATATAAACAACAGTACAGACTTTCACAATGTAATTATACATAAGTGAGAGAGTTAACAATAAGTAA
>Ga0131853_10018000_pt1 | contig 12865 bp, 11 predicted proteins | sample TergutLab28metaG_FD_92764 | JGI IMG/M metagenome (GOLD analysis project Ga0131853, IMG submission 92764) | Labiotermes labralis P1 segment gut microbial communities from Petit-Saut dam, French Guiana - Lab288 P1 (version 2) (version 2) | ecosystem: Host-associated > Arthropoda: Insects >...
GTAGAGTTATGTAGAAGGTAGAGTTATGTAGAAGGTAGAGTTATGTAGAAGGTAGAGTTATGTAGAAGTGGTCGAGATATAGTTTTGGAGGGTGCATATGATAGCACGACTGTAGGCCGCTAAGTCTCGCGGGTGATCAGCTTTGCGGACATATGCCACCACCTCAGATACGAACCAGATGATTCTAGTCCACAGACTGCCGTCCATTTTCTCTAAAATTAATTTTAGTATTATCCTTCTACGTACACACAGGTCTTCCAAGCCTCCTTTCCCCATCAGAACCTCGTACGCTTTTCTTTTATTGTCCATACTTGTCACTTGCCACGCTTATGTAATCCTACTGGAGTCCTTCATCTCAATTTTTGGCGAGGAGAGCGAGTTCTTCATGCAGCTGTTTCATCCTTTCTCCTATTACGATCTGTCTTGCTTCCAGATATGCTTCTTAGAACGCTGCTCTCGAACATCCCACTAAATGCTCTTCTCTCACTACGATAGACCAAGTTTCATGCCCTAACGGAATAGACAGAATTATGGTTCTGTTTATTTTAATGTTTACGTTTTTAGATAGAATAAGAAGAGACCAGTCACCGAATTGTGGCGAGCTTTCCTCGAATTTATTTTGCATTGATTTGTTCGTAAATGAAATTTTTGGTAGTTTCCAAAGCCAGGCACACCACAGAAGTCACTTTGTTTTAAACAATAAATTAATTTTTACTGTATTTGTAATCTGTTAAACTTATAGTCCGGGACAAATATGGCAGACGTACAGTCAAAACGCAACTATATTTATTATAGCTACAGGTTGTACACTTAGCTATCAATAACTACATGTTTCGGCCCCTATATTGGCCATCTTCAGGTTGTACTCCTTCTTGTTATAAAGTAACTATACAATATACAACGTGTCTGTTGCTGATGACGAGATATCGTTCACAAATTTTTTTGTAGCATTAAATAACCTTAATTCTAGTGGTACAGATACAAAGTGCTCTTGGTAACAATGCTTAAAGTAATGCAACTCGGCTGCGATTGGGTTGTGGACCTGGACCAATATGTATGGCGCCCAACAGGGGTGTGCATTGGATAAACTGCATTCTGCATTTTTTCATAATGAGGTGGTAGACAGACAGTGCCGTGGTGGATAATTCACGGCCGTTATACCGTGGAGGAAGAACTCCATGGATGAGGTAGGGCTTATAGCTGTACGCATATTCCCACAGTATTTTGGTTAGGTGGAGGAACTATTTCCCCCAGCTATTGAAAGTACATGGGGTTAATGATGCCAGGCAGACAGAAATACATATAACAGAACCACTACTGCCGTATGCATTCCGAAATAACAGACACTTTCAGTTTGCACGACATCTCATTGAACACGCACATTCTTTCGGTACTATCAGCAACACTATGCAGATATTACATTACATTACATTACCAAAAGGTGCTCGCCTCAACACAGTTGAACTTTTTTACATTCATACTGAATACGCCTCCAATAACCACTTGAATGACAGCCATGCTATATTTCCGAACGCGATCTTTGACCCCCTCCTAAAAACCCACCGTCAATAACCCCCCCCCCCACCCTTCACTTCCCTCATGCGGTCAATACCCCAAATACTCCAACACAAGGCACTACAGCCACATAAGAAACCAGGCCGCCTCAAGAAATAGCGCGCACGCACACGCACCATCTCTACGCACCAAAAGTGACAGTTTGGATTTACATTGTGATCTAGTTGAATTCAGTAGTGAAATGTGGTTGCTGATAAACTATAAGCTGTACATACAACGGTTCTAAACACCATCATTAGTACCAACCAGTTCAGTATCTATATAACGCGAAAGTATTATCTTACTAGAATGAACTTCGTTTCACGTAATTCCTGAGGCCAATACACTTCAAATTATATTTCATAGAAAACAAAACTGAAACTGCCCCCCCAAAAAAAGGGGGGGGGGTTTCCCCCCAACTGATATGTTAATGCATTTACAACTGGAAGTAATTCATTCCGCTCAAAGGAATTCTACAACTCAACCGCCCTACCTCAACCATGGAGTTTTTCCTCCACGGTATAACGGCCATGAATTATCCACCACGGCACTGTCTGTCTACCACCTCAGTATGAAAAAATACAAAATGCAGTTATCCAATGCACACCCCTGTTGGGCACCATACATATTGGTCCAGGTCCACAACCCAATCGCAGCCGTGTTGCATTACTTAGAACATTGTTATTAAGAGCGCTTTGTATCTGTACCACTAGAATTAACGTTAGTTCATGCTACAACAACAACAAAAAAATTGTGAACGAGAATTCGTCATCATCAACAGACACGTTGTATATTGTATAGTTACTTTATAACAAGAAGGAGTACAACCTGAAGATGGCCAATATAGTGTCCGAAACATGTAGTTATTGATAGCTAAGTGTACAACCTGTAGCTATAATAAATATAGTTGTGTTTTGACTGTACGTCTGCCATAGTTGTGATTTGATTAACACAACGGAGATGTCTCACCTCAAAGTTATAGTCCGGGACTTATCCCTGCGACCACAAGAACTGGGAAAATTTAGGTGAAGTGCGAGATAGCAGTCTGACACTTATTACATGAGAGTCCCAGAGCTGGGTCCCGGTTGTACGGCATATCGAACTGACTGAGAAATAGAGATTGCAGTGTCCGCTGGGATGTAACACCGTGTTGTTTGGTAGACAGATAGACAGGCCAAAGGTAGCTAGACGACAGACGGTTGGATGGATGAATGGATGGATGGATGGATAGTGAGATAAGCTACTTTTTATCAGGATTGAGGAGTAGAAGGTTCCTTCTGTGCGTTGGTATTTAACTAGCAAACTGTACGGCAAATCCGGCGTTTGTGTAGTGTCCTGTTCTTATATACGCAACTAAATAAAGAATAACGTAGGGTCAAAGTGCAGGACTTCACACTCCATAATACAGTCATCTTCATAGTCATCTCCGCAGAGCCTCAGATCTGAAGCAGGCATTGTGGGCAAAGCGTAACTGTTTCGAAATTGTTCGCCCTCACTTGTTTGTCTACCTGCTACCTAGGGAAAAGTGTGTAGGACATCAGATGTGTTATATTGTTCTCTAGAACGTTTGTTTGTACAGTAACAGCTGCTATAATTATTCAGCGAGTTACGCACTGTTTATGCTTGAGATGCACTCAGAAACGTATGTCGATCTTCATGTAAGGTGTTATTTATTTTTCCGAAATTTAATCCAAATCGGAATATGTGCACAGGTAACTGCCCATTGTCAAATTTCATGAAGTCTTTCCAGCGGTTCACGAATTTTTTACATGCAGACGTACAGACATGCGAACATGGCGAAGCCGGTGGGCGCGTTTTTTGCAGATTGGCTCTGTGAAGGAGCATACAATCGCGACAGTGATATACGAGTCTTTAGAATTATAATGGATTCGGGCTGACTACCCCGGGCTCGGTACCTAGACAACCGGGTATTCGTGGTTCATTTCTCGGTTGGGTTACGGATATTCTCTTCCCCACAATGCCCAGACCAGCTCTCGTTTCCATCGAGCCTCCCATATACGAGTACTGGGAGCTCTTTCTCCAGTGTTAAAGCGGCAGGGTCGTGGAACTAGTTACGCAGCACCGTCTTGCGCCTAGGTTTCAAATGCCTGGATTGTATCTGCACTACCTCATAAATATGTATTATTCAGCACTGGACAACGTTACCTCTTTTTTTTATTACATACAAATCTCAGAATTGGTGTTCGAGTAGTCTGAAAGATGCGTCCAGCCTACATTTGGTTGTGCTTCCATTCTTGTCCCCTCGTCATTGTGGACGACATCCGAGCTAGATCCGGAGTAGCGCCCCGTTACTTTTAGCCCACGGCTCGGGGTGTTTGTCACAGAGGCGATTCTTCAAAGACAGGCTGGTTGAGGCGCACTGAAGTTCCCGTATTTTAATCCACGGATGTAACAGTTCTCTACACAGCCAGCAACAGTCGCTCTGAGCATCACGTGCTGTGGAACAATTTTAAGACAGAGTGCTGGCATTGCAGTGACACCCTGTTTGAAGTAATAATAATAATAATAATAATGCAAAACCTGGATATGAAAACTTCTAACCATCCATGGACATTATTACCCAAAGGCATAGATCGCTTGTATGTTCCCAGATAATAGGGAGGAAGGGACCTGATGCAGTTAGAGGAAGCGTACACAGTAGAAGTTACAAAACCGGTGGAATATGCAGACAGTAAGCAATATCCATTAATACAGATCGCCAGAACGCACAAACGCATCAACTCAGCAGTATTACAGACAGCTAGACTCCTCAAAACAGAATTACAGAGAGGAACAAGACAAATAAATGACGACGTTGCAAAGAAGACAAAAGAAAGATGGCTAAGGAAGAGGATGCTTCGACATTTCTCACATGACTTAGATGAAAAGCTGGTGGATAATGAATAGTCATATCGATGGCTAAAATTGGGAGACATTAGGGAAGAAACAAAGTGCAATAGTGACAGCTCAAGACCAAGCAATAAGTACAAAAGTATTTTAAGAATAAAATTTTGAAGGAAGAAATTTACAGTAAATACCGGTTATGTAAAGGACATGAATAGACTCTTGACCATCTAACCCCAGGATACCTCGTTTTGGCGAAGAATGAATACTTAATGAGACACAATAACGTTTTTGCACATTGACGTTACTGAATATGCAAAGCCCTAGGCTTCGAAACGACAGACAAATGGCACACAGGCGCGCACGCACGCACACAAACTCCCCCCCCCACACATACACACACAGAGCAGTGACAGCAAATAGGCCAGATATGCTTACGTACTTACTTACTTACTTATTTACTTACTGCATGGAACAGAGTCCTTCTGGAGAGGCTAACCGGTTTTCAGCCGGTGAAGAAATTCCCCGCATTTCATGGAACCCGAAGATCCATTACCGCATTCACAAGTGCCCGCCAACTGTCCCTATCTTGAGTCAGCTTGATGCAGTACATACCCCCACATCCCACTTCATGAAGATTCATTTTAATGTTATCCTCCCATCTACGCCAGGGTCTCCCAAGTGCTCTGTTTCCCTCAGGTTTCCCCACCAAAACCCTGTATACGCCTCTCCTATCACCCATTCGCGCTACATGCCCGGCCCATTTCATTCTTCTCGATTTTATTAGCCGAACAATATTGGGTGAGGAGTACAGATCATTAAGCTCCTCATTATGTAATTTTCTCCACTCTCTTGTTACTTCGTCCATCCTAGGCCCAAATATTCTCCTCAGCACCGTATTCTCAGACACCCTCAGCCTACGTTCCTCCCTCAGTGTCAGCGACCAAATTTAACTCCCATACAAAACAACGGGCAAAATTGTAGTTCTGTATATGTCAGCCTTTAAAATTTTTGGGTAGCAAACTGTAAGACACAAGATTCTGCACCGAATGATATCAAGCATTCCCTGACTTCAGTCTGCTCTTAATTTTTTCCTGAATAGAATTTTGATTTGTTAAGGTTGGCCCCAAATATTTGAACTCTTCCACCATTTCAAAGGGTTTATTATCATTCTTCATATTATGATTTCGTCCTGCATTCTGATCTCCAGACATGACCATGTACTTAATTTTTTCAACATTTAGTTCTGCGTTTTCCAGTATATTATGTACGCTTCCTTCCAGCTATCAGCATAAACCAGAAGCTGATGTGTACCATTTAATTTCATGCCATCCTATTTTACCTGAACCGTCCTAATGTCGTACTCTAAAGCAAAGTTGAAAAGCAATGGCGATAGAGCTTCTCCTTTTTTCATACTGTTTCTAATAGGAAACGTGTCCGACAAATTCTTGCCTACCCGGACTCTGCTATACGTTGCAGTCAGACACATTTTTATTAGCCTTACCAGTTTCATGGGGATATCATACTGGATGAGAATATTATACAAGACCTCCCCCTAATTGAATCATAAGCTTTCTTGAAGTCTGTAAAGAGCTGATGCACTGCTTCGTTGGATTCCTATTTTTTCTCAAGCGTTTGACGAAGTCACAGATATATGTTCAGTAGTTGACCTGTTGCGTCGAAAACTACACTGATATTCTCCAATAATTTCCTCTGCATATGGAGTTAACCTTGAGAACAGGATGTTGGATAAAATTTTGTACGTAGTTGGCAAAAGCGATATGCCCTTATAATTACTACAATATGTTTTATCGCCTTTCTTATAGATACGTTTGATACAATAATCGACTCCTTCCACTCCTCAAGCAATTCCTCCTTTTTTCAAATAGCAATAATAAGTTTGTGGATCTCATAGCGAATTATTCTACCCCTTCCTTAATCAGTTCTGCTGGGTCTCGATCAATACCTGGTGATTTTTTTTACTGTTTAGCGTTTCAATAGCCATCTCAGCATTAGAAGCACTTGGCTGAGGCAGTAGTGGTTCTGTTGTATGTATTTCTGTCTGCCTGACATCATTAACCCCGTGTACATTCAATAGCGGGGAGAAATAGTTACTCCACCCTAACCAAAATACTGTGGGAATCTGCAACCAAATCACCCTTCTCATCCTTTACTATATTACTTCTAGGCTAGTTACCGTTCTTAAAGCCATTGAATCCCCTAATACAAGTCCCTAATATTTTTTTTATCTTACTGTTAGTTTAAAGTTCCTCAATTTTATCTTTCAGATGTGCCCTCTTTTTGTTCCTGAAATGTCTCCTAGCTTCACGTCTTACATTCTGCAGATTATCTACACTACTTTGGCTTGGATCCTGTACCCACTGCATTTTAGCCTGCTTCCTTTGATCTATAAATCGTAAACATTCTTCATCAAACCACGGTTTATGATCTTTCAGTTCGTGCAGACCTAGATTTTTCTTTAGCTGAGGTTTCGATTTTCTCTTCAGTGTTCTCCCAAGCCCTATTTATGTCCTCGCTGTCACTCAAGTTCTCCAAAGCTGCAAATCTGTTTGAAATCTCAATCTGATGCTGTGTCCTAACCTCCAGCTCATATAGCTTCCTGAGATTAAATCTTTCCCCATCAAACTTCTGTGCTGTTTGTTTACTTACTGCCAATCTTTCCCTAACTTTGCAACCACCGGACAGTGATTATTATCACAGTCAGCTCAATAGGCCAGATATAATAATTAAAAACAAAAAAGAGAAAACATACATACTGATAGATATGGCATTACCCGCAGACAAAAATGTTGTGCAAAAGGAAGCAGAAAAGAAGCTGAAATACATGAAATGTATGATTATACCGGTAATAATTGGAACCACCGGAAGAGTAACAAAGGGTTTTAAGAAAAATTTGGAAGCCATACCAGGAACACATTCAGTAGATGCACTACAATAGACATACCAGGAACATCACACATAATACGGAAAGTACTGCAGTCTGAAACTTGAACTTTAGCGGTGGGGATCACCGTTTTTTCAAGAGAAGTACCGGGAGGAAAAGGCCTGTGATACGAGACAACCTGTTTATCATTATTATAGTGTGTTCCGGCAAAGTTAAAAAACGAGACATGGTTTTGGAAGTGAAACTGTTTTCGTTTATGAATCTCCGTTCAAGGTATATCATATGTGTGCACACCGAACTGCCATTTTGGTCTGGTACATATTATTAGTCAAGCATTTCCAAACTGCCATTTTGGTCTTGTACGTATTGTTCAAGCATTTGGTCAGAAACCTCTCGGTTATTATACATCCTTTAATTCAGTATAATCTGCATCGTAGTGCCCCAAAACAGAGGCCGCGAACCCTACCGTACCGCCTTTTCTGAAGCCCTAGAAATCCCACGGTTCAATCCCATACCTGTGCCGCTTTCTGCTCCATTGTACTTCCCTGTGTGTCCTTACATTCATCTAGCCATTCTGTTCGTATCGGTGCTGGTAGCGATAACCGCGCTAAAGACTCTGTCCTAGTAGATGTAGGCCAGAGGTGACTGGAGGGAAATACAACCTGCGGCTGGGAGGGGAAAAGCGTCGAGCACTGTCTGCTCCACAGTCGGTGGGACGTCTTTGTGTGGCATTGTGGAGATTTACGTTACGGGTTAGTTACCAAAAAGAAGTGGTGCCTATCATTCTCATTGCTGTAGCACCGCCCGATATCTGCTGCTGTACAGTTGTTTCTTAGTTGTTAGCTTGTTGTAGTTTAGAAGTAACACAAACCACACTCATTTAGTTGGTGAGGCAGCTTCTTAAATTTCACTATGTGTATTTCACGATTCAAAGAAGTCGACACTTTTATCTGCCTGTCACTGGGTTACCATACTTCCCTGTGTTTGGTGAGGCTGCATGAACCAGTAGCAGCAATGTAGTGAGAACATCATTGTAGGTTGGTGAACGATTCATTTATACTGTGGCAACAGATGTAAAAATAAAAACCTATATTACCGGTGCCAGCCGATACCTCAGTCATTGTGCCAGAGGTTTGCCCTGTAAGTTCCTCCCACACCCAACAGCTGCGGCTTTGTCATGCAGTCCTACTTGACACGATATTGCACAATTGCGCCAAGCCAAGGTCTTTCGAGGCACGTATGCCAGAAAAGATGAATATAGCAGGAGGTGATGAACCCGTGTACTTAGCGAGTGGAGGTGGAGGTAGTAGCTGTGCAAACAGACCTGTTCCATTCAACTGGTTGGTTTGCCCCATTTTTGGTTCGCTTTATGATACAAAAACGAAACAGCTAAAGTGAATTACGTTTTTAGGATACAAGTGAAATGGACAGATATGGTAAAAGAATTTGTGTTTACTGAGACATTGTAGTGAATAGGAACACAAGTATACACAGTAGTTCAGGATATGAATATGAGCTGCAAGTGGACACTAGCGTTTACTCGTCTACTCTGAGGATGGAGGCAGCACGTTCCTCACAAATATTGGTGCGTATCTGTAGAATTATACGGCGTCGTTTTGGATCTACAGAGTCAGGTCTTATTTCATAGTCCTGTACCTGTAGGCTCTGAGGTGTCCCGAGGGAGTTCCCATTGGTCCTTTTGTGAGGCCGACAGCTCAGTGTTAAGAACTGGTACTGCAGCCCACCTCCGGTCAGAAGGAGGTGATAGGTCAGCTTCATGAATATACCGTTTGATCCCGGGGATGGAACTTACATCTGACTCCAGAACCAGTTTGGACGCAGTAGACAAGAGACAGTTTTTGTCTGTGTCGGGAATTGAATCCCGATTCCATGGTATTTCAGTCCGTGTCTTGATCACTAACAAGTACACAAAAAGCGTTCTGCAAACATCACTTAATTGACAAACTTTCACAGTGTTGACACTCCTGCCGGGATGAAGTGATGGTGGTGGTAGTGTTGGTACTGGTGGTGGGGGTGTTGGTGGTGGTGGTAGTGTTGGTACTGGTGGTGGGGGTGTTGGTGGTGGTGGTACTAGTAATGTTGGACGCTTTAACAGGAGACGTGGAAAAGTGGAACGAGAAGAGCTCGAAACACTAGGATATATAATCGTGAATGAAACTTGATACCTACAAATATGCTGGTATACAACAGTCTAGAAATATTCACCATACTAAGATTAAGAAGCAACTAACTGAACCGATCAGTAGATATTAAAAACTCAATTAAATAACAAAAACCTTACGAAGACAATCAGTACTTGCGTTATGCCATCATTAACCCACTCGTATGACATTACATCATAGTCTCAACTCAGAGTGTAGAACGAATTATAAGAACTAAACTGATAAAAACTGGTTTTGAAAGGTTTCTGCTGCCGAAAAACGAGAGCGGTGTGGGGATCACGATTTGCACAACATCCACAGTAAAGGTACAGCAATCCCTATTTAGTCCCTGAGGGCTCCACGAAGTTGAGGCTTCCAGAGTTTCTGGACAGTCAGCACACGGAGGTGGTAAGGTTGTCAGCCCTGCTGACAGGCCGCCTCTACCCCCAGGATATATTCCTGGTACTCTTTTCTGTTAGAGGCTGAGTCGACCCCAGGGCCATAATACGGCCGGAAGGATTATGTCGATGAAAAATTCGAACCCACGACCTTCCGGCTTGTAGCGCAGTGCCTTAACCAACCGCACTATCGCGTGCCCCCAACCTCCACAGCAGCCACGCTAAATCATTAAGAACTTATATTCACAACAAGAAAAATACCTCCCACCTGCATCGAATTGCAGTTGAACTCGGCCATGAGGACCTCGTTGTGTGCGACACTTCGGCTGTGGCGTTGTACATTTTGCAATACCAACTAATTACCCACAAGGCACGTGTTTTTCTTCCTTGCATAGTACGACATACATGAGAGCATCTACCTCGGATACAGCGACATTGCCAGCCATCATATCCAGTGTAATTTTCCAAGAAGTAGGTTATTTTGAGAAGTCTGCCATTTCCACGTCCTCGCTTTAAGGTAGCTACATAAATTCCAGGCCTGGAAAATGACAATAGTAACGATAATTCACTTTGTGAGTAAAGTTGCCCTCTGCGTTTCTAGCACTGCAGTTAACAGGAAACTGGTAACATGATAACAGGGATGGTGTCATGAATAAAAGGAGGGTTTTGAGCGTCGAAGGAAAAGTTACAGTGATACAAGTGGAAAAATAAAGCTGACGTCTGTTGGGAATTTGGTCTCGTAAATTCTACGATCCAAACGATTTGGAAAACAGAACCAAGAGAGAAGTGACAATGTCCCTTTGACAACTTTTGTACGTAATTGTAATTTAAATTTGAAATAATCGCAGCGTTAACATTAAGTAATATGCCTGCGGCCCCGTCTTGAAATATTTTTCTTTCACTTTTACCACACACCTCGCTTAGAGCGACACCCGTTTATAACGACACAATTTATTCGGGCCCTACGATGACGTAACCGAGTTCGACTGTGTATGTGAAACATTAATTACATTTCTGTTAAATTCCATGATCCTCTACCAGAACAAAATGAAAAAATCAGAACGACGCAAGAAAGAATAAGTGTGAAAGAGCAAAACCCTGCACGGAGTACACGCGTGTGACCTTGCAACACAGGATGTCGATAAATTAGAATCGAACGCATGGCTAACGGCTGGCGTACTCTTCCCAGAACTGGATTTATGATAGCCGTCCAGAATCAGGTCATTAGTACCAGTAATTATAAGAAGCGATTTTGAATGATCCGAACACTACCACAGATATCAGCAAAAATTGCCCAGAGAAATACGTGGGTAGAAACAACTTAACATGCTACCGGTTTATGTTGTGTACTGGCTCAAGGCCATAGCACCATCTTCACAATAAAGTTGCCAACACAATCCATCAAATTTGGCTATCAAATGCGCACTGTCAAAGGGACCATCAGTGCCGTATTATACATATGAGCCACAGTCCTTTACATCGTTCATTCCATGCATTATGACACATTCAAACTTTGATGACACCAACAAATGCCCAGTTCTATAACCTATGTATTTTTCAATTACTTAGCTCCTACATGTTTCGGCATTGTCGCCATCTTCAAGGAGCTTACATCATAATATCTTTAAAACGCACAGCAATAAATATTTTACAATACCTGTACATTTGTTGTGACATCAGTAGTTCAGAATTTGATTAAAATTATTATATATATAAAATATTGTTGTTAATACGGCGATAATTGTTTGTTGCTATGATCGAAAGATGTACAAGTCTCCCTCACAATTAGTTTTTGTTTGCAGACATCTATGTTGATCCAAATTGGATTCCGTTCCTGTATGTTGTGTTGGTCAACTATCCACAGCAATAGACCGGACATAGTTTTGCTTAACAAAGCAATCGATTAGATTAGATTAGTGATTGGTTTGGAGCTCTTTCGGTCCCGTTGCACCTAGGCCTTTGACGGGCCCTTAGTGCCCCATAATCTGATGCAAGTTATGGTTGCCCAGTTCCTGTACTGAAGTTTCAGATTGCCCCCACGCTTAAACTTCCTCTGGGTCCAAGAAAGGAACCCAGATATGCATGTCTGAGTGAAGCCAGAGTTTCGCACTCTCACAGAATGTGGGCTGAGGTTCCTTCCTTCTGCTTCACACCTCCTACATAAGGGGCTATTGGTCAGCCCCATTAGGTAAAGATGTCTTCTAAGGGTTCTATTTCCAGTACGAAGGCCAGTAACAACCCTGGATTGTAGGACATAAGTCTGGTCTTTGCAGTTGGAGTAGGACCCGAAATCAATTTTCGATCCTGTCTCTGGGGAGTCCCCCAAGACCGGTTCATGTTTAACAAACTTTTTAACAGTGTCGTCTCTTGGGAGCTTGTCGGCAATTTTATTTCCTTGTACCCCAGAACGTCCAGGGACCCAAAACAGCCCCGCAGTATGCCGGGTGGAAATGTCATTCATCGCCTTTTGGCATTGTTGTTCCAATGGAGACGTTGTTTTGGCAGCCTGAAGAGCTTTCAGAGCCGCCTGATGGTCAGAACGAATACTAATTTATTTCTCTGACCTTGACCAAACCATCAGAGAAGCGTACTTACTAGACGTAGCTTTTCCCAAAAGTCACAGCCTTCACAGAGCAATTACCGATAAGCCCCAGCAGTATACAGATTAGAGAGGAAGAGATTATAAAAATGACAACTGGTAACGGCCTGTATAATACAGCCAGTGTTCTCTACGACGGGTAATATTCCAAACAAATTACGCGAAACTAGAAAACTACTTAATTTCCGCCCTGCCATATGTATTCCAATTTAGACATCAGTAATGCTTAACCTTTTGGAGCCGGAATTATTTTTTAAATTTTAGCACACCCTGTATATAGAATGTGAATAACACAGGAACCAAATACGTTAGAATTATGAAACAAACTGCATTTTGAAGAGAAAAAAACGGAGAGTATATACCATGTTTAAAATATTCAGTACCTATATTTGTTGAATAAATA
>Ga0131853_10018001_pt1 | contig 12864 bp, 5 predicted proteins | sample TergutLab28metaG_FD_92764 | JGI IMG/M metagenome (GOLD analysis project Ga0131853, IMG submission 92764) | Labiotermes labralis P1 segment gut microbial communities from Petit-Saut dam, French Guiana - Lab288 P1 (version 2) (version 2) | ecosystem: Host-associated > Arthropoda: Insects >...
GCGTATCTAAATATCAAAGTATCTTTTTTTTTTCTGGTCCGCTGGTGATGAAATGCCTGTACAAGACTAGAAAGTCGGATTAAGGTACGTAGTTAGCGGTCAAAGAAATAAAATGGCCAATTTTTGTTGAACCGGTTTTTTCCCGAAAGTTATGTATAATTATTGTCGACACTTTTTTTTTATCAGTTCACTAAAGACGAAGCCTTTGATTGTATGAGTGCAGTAGCTGAAGTTTTTGGTGAACAAATGATACGGAAAGGATTATGGCCTGTCCGGTCTCCCGATTTGAATACTCGTAACTTGTATTCTTGGGTCACACTAAAATATCAAGTGTCTGTGGAATATCTGCAGTCGCTGCGAAAACTTCAGAAAGTACATTCGGCCGTAACTTTTTTTTTTTCCAGAAACAAATTTGCTCTGTGTCTGGAACCATTTTTGGCAGATGAGATGCAAAAAGTATAAGCAGGACGACGTTTGGAAACTCCTCTGTGAAGTTAGTCATACTCTTATAGAGCAACCGGGAAGGGAACTGCTGGTTTCTGCCTGTGTGTGCCAGTTTAGATTCATGATAAAACTAGGTTGCAGTATATCTTACCAATTTTCCAATGATATAGAATTTAAATTAGCAAAATTTGTACAATTAATAGGTACTATTAAGAGAACTATTTTTAAGAAAATGAGAACGGAAACTATTTTGAAAATATACAACACACTAGTTTCACCTACATTTTTATATGGGTAAGAAAATTGGATTCTAACAGCCTTACAAAGACGAAGAATTGAAGAGGCAGAAATGAAGTTACTGAGATCTCTGGCAGGCTACACCCTTTATGACCACAAAACAAATGACTACATACCGCGAACTACGGATTACAGGCACACTAGACAAGATAGATGAATACAGACGGAACTGGCTTTCACACTTGAAAGAATGTCACAAAACCGAATCCCTTTGAAATCATGCCACTACAGACCACAAGGAAGGATAACAATTGGAAGACCGAAGAAGCGTTGGCGCGAGCAGCTGTACTCTGGAGACGGAAAGGATCAAAAGGTCAAATCCTTGATGTTTATGATGATGATAAAACTAAACACCTCATGTCGTGAGTTATTTGTGTTCGGCCAAGCGTCTGTCGTTTGGATCGTAACACCTTACAGATATGTCGTCTGAGTGTTGGTGCGAAACATTACTTGTTGGTTAGTTACAACTGAATCATATTTGTGTGAACTTTGTTTATCATATTTACCGCATCATTTAATCTTCCATACTTTGGTGTTATCACAACGGTGTAATCAAATATTGCATTGTTGTCGGATATTATGCTGCGTCCTGGGTTATCGGTTGATGGCATTTCGTATTACCTTCATCATCCGGGGTCTAGAATTCCATGAAAAATTAAGTTGGATTATTTAGTCCTGTGGATAAACCTATAGAACTTTACGATATGTGAATGTGCGTGTGTGTCCACTTTTATGGAGATATGCGGGTGTTTATGGCTCCTTTCACTTCCGAAGCACCTGAAAATACACGAATGGACTGACATATGTCATTGAAGCCAAATAATGCCGAAATGAAATGCACTCCCTCCCTGGCGATTCAGTTTTGTAATAATTACAGAACGGGACAGATCATGGAAGCATGTTCCATAAAAAACTGTGTGATCTGTTTCATTTGACGATGTGCAACAACAATGTCAGGTCTTTTATACGCGTCTTCTCCGTAATTCCGCGAAGAACTCGTGCTGTGGCAGCGTCAAGGACCTTGCTGCTCATTGTCGAGGCCTTACCCCTCTGGCCCGCCGAGCAGCAAGGTAACCCCGTCCTTCAAGAATGCGACTCTATTGTCTGTAATAATGAAGCAGTTTCAGCGGCGCAAATTGTTTGGCATATCACATGTAGCCGGGTCTGTACGCTATTGCATGTAAAAATACGTAGGCGTGTATTTTTAGTGCCAATTGCTGTGCACCCTCTCTGCCTAGAGACGAAAGACAACGTCAATGTGGGGTGTACGTAGTTGGCAACAGCAAAGGAGACTGTCAACAGAACAGCTGCGTGATATTTCATTATCACCTCGCATGTCCGCCCACACTTATTTGGTGATACCACATTGGAGACTGCAGTTCATACTACTCAACAACAGGCGAACTATGGTAACGAGAAACTAGTAGTTGCTCATCTAGTCACAGAATTGGCTCCTCTGTACAATTTCATATGTGGAGTTATAATTCTCTCCACATATGAAATTGTGCAGATGAGATTATTGAGGTAATGGCCCGATTTTTGTTAAACAGTAAGATACTGCTAACAACTAGAGTAAGTTAATAAACCTAAAATTATAGTCAAAGATGCTACATATTATTGTACATTGCATATTTTATACTTTAGTGTAATTACACAGCACACATAGGCGTAATATGATTCCTACCATAGATTTAACTATAATAAGCTTAGACGTAGCTTGGTAACAGCATGGACCCCTCATGTAACCCACACCGCCCAACCTTTCTGACAGATACGAGATCTCGTGCCCACTTTACCCCCTCCCTACCCCATATAAACAGCACATGTATGTTTTGTATAACTGCTTAATAAGTATTTCATGTACAACCTGAAGATGGCCATTATCAAGCGCCGAAACATGTACTTGTACCTTATGTAGAAAATACTTTATATTTTACCAATAAATATAGTTGTGTTAGACGAGTACACACACTACATTAATTTTCCCTGTTACTCATTTCTGTTAGAGGCTGAGTCGACCGCAGGGCCATGGTGCGGCCGGAAGGATTATGTCACTGAAAATTCCCGCCTGGCTTGTAGCACAGCGCCCCATCCATTTGCACCACCGCGTGCCCAGGCACATTCGCTGCTCTGAATTATTATTTTTCATGTGTTCGGTCTACCGATACTTTTACGGCTGTTAGTATACAAACCTGGGGATCATCTCTCAGAGAAGTAACTTTTAAAGGGACCTCTTTTCATTCCGTTGAGCCAGGGGTGTACTGTGAATCAAACAAAGCATGCTGGAAAAGCCTTGCAGTTTGGTGGACTGGTGGATCGGAAGTTGCAAAGTTGCCAAGCCACAGCATAATGTTACAATTGATTTAATGTGTTCCATCTTTCGAGCATGAATCAGAACCGTAGTACATGTAGTGAAAATATAGTGAATAAAATACACCATATTAATTGTAGTGCATTGTCTTGGTTATTTGCATATATTATGGGTCAAAATTGGTCTTTCCTTGAAGACTTATTTCATCTGAATCATTATAACTTATTTAAAGATTCATCTCTTACCCACAATAATCATAGCGCGTCTCCATTAAACACGTCAACTGGTTAGTAATGTGTTGGGAGAAAAAAATCTATCTTATGTTTATTGGACCGTGCATCATCTTGATAGTAGAATAAAGAGAGACCAACTTGATGTCACTTGCTTTATTATTTCATTATTTAATGCTCAACATGTTTCGGATGTTAATACATCCGAAACACGTTGAGCATTAAATAATGAAATAATAAATACATCCGAAACATGTTGAGCATTAAATAATGAAATAATAAAGCAAGTGACATCAAGTTGGTCTCTCTTTATTCAACTAAAAAATCTATGATTATTGTAACCATTATACGAAACACTGTATGAAGAAAATTGTTTACTGAGGTTTAATGCAAGTGCTATATTAGTTATTCACGGGTTTTAAACTGTTAGAATAAGTACGTGTTTAAATGACAGCAGTGTTAGACTAAGGTGTCTTGTTTGTTAGATAGGTAGGGCTACATATGTCTTTTTAGGTAACGAAGCTGAATTTGGGACATCCCTGAGCAAGCTATTCATCCTAGTAACTTTTGTTCCATCCGCCACACGGCGTCGCCAGAATGAAAGCGTTTGTTATAATCCAATCAGTGAGCCCTATTGTAAGTCTAATTCAAGTGGTTCGAAATAGGCCACGATGCCGTTCAACTTTTATGTATTGAGCATCACAGCAGGCATTGAGCAGCAAAGATGCTGACACTGACATTTGGTACTTCTCACACCCCGCTCTCATGTGCCAGTAGGTTGAATGCTGCATCTGAAACCCAAAAGTGGTATAAGATTCATATCAGATCGCATCCAGAAGTTTTAATTGTTGTCCAACATTGAAAGGTCTTTAACTTCGTTGGATAAACAGGATTACGTTTACAAATAATGGGTGAGATACGAGGTCACTTCTGCTCTGAAGATGGAAGTAGAAGGTCCCTTCGAAACGACACAGTGTCGTAACCTATAAGACCACAGTCACGTGTTTACGATTAATGTCTCTGGTATTATCACGCTGCAACCTGTGGGTATTCATCTCATTGCAAGTTACGAGAATGCGTTGGGTAGGTCGAGAACTTTACAAATAGTTAAAATCTGCATTACAAACTGGTAAGGAAGTTGGCCTAGAAATAGAAAAAGAAATATACATTCAGGTCTCGTCACCACAATGTAGGTAAAACATTTGACATAGAGCCAGTCCTTCGAAATTGTTGCAGAATTCGGAGGAGGAGCAACGGTAGGATATCAAAGTGACATTAACGAAAAAGTTGCGGAATTAAATTCGGGGATTGTTTGCTACAATTATCTTCAGAGTCTTTTACTTTGCCATAAGTGTTAAAATGTTGTCTGCAAAACTATAGGGTTTGAGGCATTGCACTACAAGCCGGAAGGTCGCGGGTTCCATTCCCGATGTTGTCGCTGGAATTTTTCATTGACATAATTCTTTCGGCCGCTCTATGGCCCTAGGGTCGACTCAGCATCTAGCAGAAGTGAGTACCAGGATTGTTTCGTGGGGGGTGGAGGGTAAAGACGTCGGGTGCGTAGGGCTGACAACCGTACCACGTTCATGTGCCGATTGTGTAGAAATGTGGGCTCAATCTCCTTGAATCCTGTGGGTCTGTAATGGGCCTGTACATAGATTGCCCTACCTGTTACAAAACTGTAAATTTAACGTGTTGTTCTCTAGGAGTTATTTTTTATTTATTGCTCATTTAGCTGCTTTCTTAATAGCTGCAACAATGAGATGTAGAATAGTGGGATGATCAGTGGCTGATTTATTGGAAGGGAGGGGAGAGGAACCAGTTGGCCTAATATGAAGCACTTTCCTGGCCTTTGGCCGGAAGGACTGTTATAAATCATAAGAAACTTCAGTGAGAAAAATTAGCGTCTTGTTTCTGGTTTAAACCGGGCACTTTCTAAACATAGGCCAGAATCGTAACCACTTGAGCCACCTCGGTCATGGGAGCGTGAAATGGATAATTTTGTTATTTTGGTACAGTTTATTTAAAAATGGAACGGGCTGAAGACTGGGACGCTTTTGTTGGTTCTTATATAGACCAATATAAACTCACATCTTACAAAGAATGCCACAAGGAATAATAATGATAATAATAATAATAATAACTCCATGGTGCAGAATCCTTCTTGAGAAGCTAACTGGTTTGCAGCTAGTCAAGAAATTCCCCGCATTTCACGGAACCATAAGGTTCATTACCGCACTCACGAGCGTCCGCCACCTGTCCCTATCCTGGGCCAGCCCAGTCCTGGAGATCCATCCTAATATTATCCACCCATCTACGCCTAGGTCTCCCCAGCGGTCTCTTTCCCCCCGGTTTCCCCACCAAGACCCTATACACCCACCTCTCCTTACCCATACGCGCCACATGCCCAGCCCATCTCATTCTTCTCGATTTTATCACCCGCACATTATTGGGTGAGAAGTACAGATCATTTAGCTCCTCGTTATGCAATCTCCTCCATTTCCCCGTTACCTCGTCCCTCCTAGGTCCAATTATTCTTCTCAACACCTTCTCAAACACCCGCAGCTTCCTTTCCTCCCTCAAGGTCAGCGACCTATACAAAACAAGCAAAACTATAGTTTAATATAATAATAATAATAATATAGCTGCCTGCTGCCGACGTTCCGGATTTTTTTTTATCTTCCCCCCCCTCTCTCTCTCTCTGTCTCTCTCTTGCGTGGCGCTTAACACTGCGGGGCGAGCGGAGTCGTCGGTCGGTATGCGGCAATGATGTCCTCTCCACGGCTCGTATCCCCGCATTAGGAAATACCATTGTTGCGGTGGAAACAGTTTTGTGTGTTGTTGAGTTACATGGCAATGTCAGCTATATAAAATAATGATGTTACGTGGGTCCTTAATGTCAAGTGCCTAATGCTGTATTGATGCAAAAGAATGTTCATTTGCTCGTGACCTGCTTTAGACGTACTATTTGGCTAAACAGATTGCATTGACAGATAAGTCGTTTGGGCAGTTTCTTGGTTTTTGTGTTGCCGTAAAACATAGTACGATATCAGGCGGAATTAATACATTATAAAGGGATAAGTATTAAATATTAGGAACGTATGTGTGCCTTTATTCGTGCCTTACAGGGGTGCTGATAAGTCCTTAGCCTGACCAGGAAGGAAACAAGCAAATGTTTCTGTCAGAATGGCGTGAATTTCCTTCGGCGCCTTGCCTTGCAGAAAAAAAAAATTGTTGACACTTCGCATCTCGATGGTGTTGAAATCGCGCGCTTCCCTGACATGCTTCCGAGCTTGTTTCCTTCCTGGTCGGGCTAAGGACTTATCAGCACCCCGGTGGTTATCCGGCCAGAAAATCTCATCTTTTCTGCGCGACATTATGTCATTTGTGGCGGGTCTGGCTGTACATTTTTACACATTATCTCATAAACGGCACGATTTTAAGAAAGAAGTTACTGTACATAAAATGTGTGTTTCGGTTTTCTCTACAACTTTTGTATGAAACATTTCTCATTCTAAGAAGAATCCAGCGAGATATTATCATAAATGTACATAGGTCTTCACGTCAAGTGCCCGTTATTCTTGTCCGATTCTACGGAGACTTGAATTTTCTCGACAGATTTTCGAAAAAACGCTCAGATATGAGATTTCACGAAAATCCGTCCGGTGGGGGCCGAGTTCTGTGCGGACAGATGGATGGACAGGCATGACGAAGCTAATGGCAGCTTTCCGCAGTTTTTCCATCGCGCCAAAAAAGCCGTGAAACCCCGACAGCAGTGGTGCGATGAGGCAGCCACTTCTTGGAATTCCGTCTGAAGGCACGGCGCTAGAGAACTACATGCGTGACACATACACGCCGGCCAGAATGGGTAATCTGCCGGAAAACAGGAACAATCTGTGGTCTCACGATCATATCTTTTCTTGTCCCAAGAATGTGCAATGATTTACTTTTAATAGTAAAACAAGTTAGTATCCGTAATACTGTTGACCGATGGGATGAGTATGTCACTGTGTTCTTCGTAGTCCGCTGCGGGGTCTACGTTTGCTAACCCCGTAGCTCTGCTTAGCGTATTCTGCGTAATTGACAGAGCAGTTTGTATCGTAACAGTGTCAAGAGGAGGCACGTGTAGTATCATTATTGATCTATTTATAACGTAACTTTGGCTGAATTATTGGCGTCTGTTACACGTGCAGGTTAGACTTGCAGTTAAGTGAACCGTGCACGTATCTAATATACGTAGATTGGCTGATAAGTTTTGCCTCCACTGTAATATTTTTATTTACATTAGACAAATCTGGATAAAACCTGTTCTGTGTAGTCGCATGGTATCTCTCTTCCATCATACTTCCCCTTGAACACACAGATGCTTACAGCCCTCACCCAGTGCACATCGAAATAGAAGAGTTTTCAGACGTTCGGTTCAAACAGCGTGCTGGTATTGAATTGTTAACCGCGGAAACAGTTCCTCCAATTGAAATTCACAGACGAATGCAAGCCGTTTATGGTGATAGTGTGTTGATGTGAGTACAGTAAGACGATGGGTAAGGTGAATTGTGTTGATGTGAGTACAGTAAGACGCTGGGTAAGGTGAAGTGTGTTGATGTGAGAACAGTAAGACGCTGGGTAAGGTGAAGTCTGCAGTGAGGAAGTGGTTTCAAAAACAAAACACCCGTTTTTAAGGACATATTTCAAAAAATAGTGCAGCGTTGGCGGAAGTGTATTGAAGTGCGTGGTGATTTTGTAGAAAATAATTACGCAGCTTTGAAAATAATTGATGTAGGCATATTTATTTTTTTATTTCATTAAAATATCTTTTCCCGTTCATTTTCTATTTAAGTGGAGGCAAAACTTATCAGCCCGCCCTCGTAGATTATCGTATCGAAAACTTTGTCATTAAATATGAAGTAGTTGACATTCAAGAGGACTAGTTTGTAGGTTATTTTACTCTTTCTGGAATGTATTGGTTGTATATCGACGGCCGGGATAGCGCAGTCGGCATAACGACTCGCTACGGGCTGGACGGTCCGGGGATCGAATCCTGGTGGGGGCGAGATTTTCGCACCCGTCCAGACCGGCTCTGGGGCCCCCCCATCCTCCTATACAATGGGTACCGGGTCTTTCCCGGGGGTAAAGCGGCCTGGGCGTGGCGTTGACCACCCACCTCCATCTAGCGCCGAGGTTAAAGAAAGAGTAGATCTATACCTCTACTCCCCCTCTGGGCCTTCGTGGCCTGTTCTAGGGTGAACTTTACCTTTACCTTTGCTTGTGTATCGTCGAGTGTTATTATTGTGTGAATGAGTTGATGATAATGGAAAGGTTCGGTCGTGGCCTGTTTTAAGGTGCTAATTGCTTATATCTGGAGGGAGTGAGACAGGATATAAAGTTTCTGGGTGGAGATTCGAATTCGTGACATGACTGCAAAATTTCATTACATTCTTGTTTAGTAATAAAGTTGTGTTACACCGACGCGCCTCTGCATTTTATTCTGAACTTCCGGTAACATTTACAAACAAAACTTTCGTACATCCTCGCTACAGACCTAGTGACATATTTTTATGTTTTGACTAGTGTAGACTATTCACAGAGTTTAGTGAGAGTTGGGCCCAACGAACCCCTAAAGTTGAAGGCATTACGTTCTTTCAAAACGTCGGAAATATTAATCCATGTTTGGTTAACTTAATTTTCACAGTTTTTAAACGCTTCGTAAAGACTGTGTTTCCTGTGTGTCGTTTACAGAGTATTGGTCTACAGTGATTGTCGTTGTGCGAGGCAGTGGGTAGATGGGGGGTGTTTCCACCGCGAGACAGATGGTACAGATTTGGATCACGAAGGGTGCGAATCATGGGTCATACAGATCCTTTGTTATTATCGAATTACAAAAAAAAAGCCATATGAGCTTATTTGTGTATTGCCAAGATCGACCTCTAGATAGAATATTTCGGAAAGCGGGGAATTCAGTCTTGCTGTTGAGTTTTGTACAATATTCTGTAGGGTGAAGTGTATTGTGTATTCATATCGAGTGGCCTCGTAAAATACACAAATAAGATGGAACTGCTGTGCACCATGCTGCTTCCTTGTAGCAGCTGTTTCTTTACCCTATACATCCACATATGTACCTCCAAATGCAGGTGTGCTTTGAAGTCTTAAACTACAGAAATTAGAGAGATGTGCAAAGTCAATTTTGTGAATTTAAGTCATTTGGCTTCGCAGGTGTCGAGCCGTCGGTCTCGATTTATGACGCAGAGAGTATTGCTGATGATCCTGGTTCGAAACCGGATTAGAGATATCCCCGGAGAATAGATACGCAGATTTACATTCCGAAGAATTAACTCTAAAATTAGCACTTAGAACGAAAAGAATGCCAGTTTATGTACGATATATTGGTACACTGGGAGGGTGCGGACCTCAAGGTTTTGTTAAGTTTATGATACTGTTTGTCGCGCGGAGGGATTTGGCCTACTCTTAGCTAAGTGTTGTGATCGGATCGCTGCTCTGAACCCCTGTAGAAGAAAAAAAAAACCCTCTTAAGCTTTCGGCATACATCAGTTGGACAGTTGTTTTATGCTGGACCAGGGAAGTTGTCGTGCAGGTAGCCAAGTTTGGGTTCGGAGGCATTTTTTTTTTGCGTGCGTTCAAGCTAAAAGGAAAGTCTGGGACGATAATAAAGAAGTGTGTTGACAAAATTTGCTTGTATTGCCGGACACAGCTGATTTAGTTTTGACAGCTGAAACACAAGTGAATTCAATTCAATTCAAATGGTAATAAAATTGGAGTGGCCTAGCCACGACTATCCTTTTCTTTATCTAGTCGGTAGACGTACAGTTAACGTTTTCTGTGAGCTCCAAACGTAATATTCCCTGAGTGGAGTTCGTGCTCCCGACTACGAGATTTGACCGGTTTTAAGAGATATCAGCACATCGGGTTGTTTTCAGCTTGCAAACAGCCTACTCTCTTTTGACAGGGAATAGATTTTGACAGAAGTGCTCTTTGGGCTTCTTTAAGAGGCTATTCGTTGGACGTTTATGGTTGTTCACATGGTGCAGAAATCCTCATATTTTACGGAACCCGAAGGGTCAATACAGTATTAATAACAGCCCGCAGCTAGACTGATCCTAAGTAGTTCGTATCCAGTTCACAGACTTTCAATCGATTTCCTTCAGATGCGTCTTAATAACATCTTCCTTCTGCTTCTAGGTCTCACAAGTGATCTCTTACCTTCAAATTCCCATTAAAATTTAATATAGTATTTATCGACCACAATCTCGTAATTAATTTAATCAGAGGTTACGTGTTGGTTACAGAGCATGCACTAACTTGTTCATACAAAGGCCATACTGCCGTGTTTGCACCAGCTTTTCACTGTTATAGGTCTATTAACGTTTGGTAAGGAAATTAGGCACAGCATCTCGGATGAAGTTTTTGTGCATTCTAATAGGGATGCATGTCTACCATGTGAGAAGACGCGTCTAATAGTGACGGCAACACTTCCACCATGTACTGATAATATTTGCAGATAAATTCCCTATAAGCAAACGGTGTCCGTGTGTAGACGCAGTGAGTCGTGGTCATAGAGGTTGTACTGGAACGGTATTCTGTGTGCTCATCAACCACTAAACGTAATTATCGATCGGAGTTTCTTTCGGAGTCTGTTTGCGAATCCAGTTTACGATAGGGGTGCACTAATTTTATTTATGGTGGCGCCTAATATATGTGGGTACTCGGTATGGAACTTGCTTCACGCTACCCTTCTGGCGCCTAGAATTTTGATGTGGCTACTAGATTTTTGGATAATTTGGGTACCACTGGTTTACACACACGCCTAATCATTTCGCGAAAGCATTTCTATAATAAAATATTCCATAAGTAATGTCAGTCTGAAGATTAATTGATATCAAATTACAAACGCCATTATCTTCAAAATCTTTGATAGTTCCGTGATAAGTCTTATCGGAAGGCTTATACTGGTAAGGCTTGTCGTTAAAATTGCTGTGTTTTATGATCTTTCTCTTGTGTCATTTGGCGAATTCTGCCCCATTCTAGCTCATTTTCTCTTAGTGATATAAACAACTCATTTGGTACTCAACTGTTTTCCCCAGCATGCCAAATACATTTAATTCTTCTCATACTGTTTTCTATCGTGCGACAAGGGTTGCGTCTTCTATAGACACATATAGCGTCTCCTACTTCATATTAGCTTCCACAGTGCGTGTAGTGCCAATTTGAAAATGGTTTTGTCCCCATTGTTTGTAAGATTGACACGTGGAAACCAAGATTTGAATGGTTTATTATTGTTTATTTTAATTAATGATGTAGGAATTTTATGTTTTGTTGACCGTGCATCTCGAAATAATCGTGTAAAGAAAAACCAACTTGATGCACAACTTATTCTTAGTATATTTCATCAACCTCTACGTGTTACGGGCGTATCTAGGCCCTTCATCAGGAGGTACAACTGTATGTATACAACATTTTGCACTTATTATTCTTTTCAGATGACAGAATAAGTTGTACATCAAGTTGGTTTTTCTTTACACGAATGATGTTTGAGTTTGGGGAGTTTTTTCTTTATACCAATTGGTAAGAGATTCGAAGGTCCGTATTGGTGGGTCATGCTCCCGAAGTAAGGCATTGCATGATCGGTTGGATTGTCTTATAACGGTTAAAGATAGAGTAAGTTTCATTCGACGCTAAGACAGTGAATCACCAAATATATGTGTGGTTATTATCTTTGGTCTGAGGAGTCGTAATTTTTTTTTTTTAGGTCAGGAGCCTTCTGAGGCGGGTATGTTTGCGATGTATGGTGCTAGATCATGAAGAGAAATCCGCTCGCTCACTTGCCACCAGCAGGTTAATGTAGATTAGTGGCGAATTCAATCTTGTCCTCGGTCAGGCCGTGTTGGTGTCGAGCCTCTCCTATGGCTCATGACCACATCTTTGTCAACTGAGCACTAGTCTGTTAGTCTTGGGGCACCCTCTCAGAAGAGAGGCCTGGTCTTAATAGGAGCCATCCCGTTGTGTTATTTAATATTCAATAAAATGGTCTATTCCGCCTTAACACAACACCAATACATTAGTTTGGTCTGTGTGCTGTCATAAGTCGCCATCTTTGTTGGCTGTATTTGAAAACTAAAGTGAAGTACTTTTTATCCAGCGCCCCCAGATTTCCGGAAGCATTGCTTTTTGGTGGATCCCAACCAAGGCTTTGCCCGTTTTTCGTGGTAATAACAAAGTGTAAATTATGTTCGTGTACATTATATATAATATTCGTCTCGTACCTCAAAGACAGCACAGTGTGATTCTATTAGAAAGATCAATCAGTCAAAGCTGCGTAAGGAAATGATGGATGTGTATTGTGTGAATCTTACAGAACACACAAATACACTATGTTGAAGTAACGTGCAGGATTTTTAGTATTAAACCTGGCGGTATATGTATTATCCACTCGACGTAGAGTTAATGTTTTTTTTGTCTCTTTCACGATACCACCTAGTCTTTGGAGACTAACTAGGTATTTTATTCTCTCCTAAACTGCTACGTTGTCTATTTTGCTGCAGGCGTCGCCCAACGGTTCAGCCTGCTTTA
>Ga0131853_10018002_pt1 | contig 12864 bp, 13 predicted proteins | sample TergutLab28metaG_FD_92764 | JGI IMG/M metagenome (GOLD analysis project Ga0131853, IMG submission 92764) | Labiotermes labralis P1 segment gut microbial communities from Petit-Saut dam, French Guiana - Lab288 P1 (version 2) (version 2) | ecosystem: Host-associated > Arthropoda: Insects >...
AATTTCTCAACATGTTTCGGGCATCACTATGCCCATCTTCAGGAGAACAAGACGTATGTTACTGCATGTGGTGTGCTGCGCTGGTTCTGCTGGATGTGGTTGGTAGCGGTTGTGGGGCGCTGCCTTGTGGGTGCGAGCAGTACTGTCGAACAGTAACCTTCACAGTGCTTGCACCCACAAAGCAGCGCCCCACAACCGCTACCTACCACATCCAGCAGAACCAGCACAGCACACCACATGCAGTAACATACGTCTTGTTCCCCTGAAGATGGGCATAATGATGCCGGAAACGTGTTGAGAAATTGTTAAAAATAAACATCTGTTGCATCTCGTTGGTTTTCTCTCTCACTTCACAATGACTACTGGTATTTGAAATGATTCATATTATTCTTTTTTTAATTTTAAATATGCTGTTGCTATGATGTGAATTGCCCCAAAAAATAATACCATATGACATGACTGCATGTACATAAAAAAAATAGATCATTCTCAATATATCCATAGACATAAAAGGTTTTATTGACCTAATAGCATAACAAGCCTTATTCAATTTTGATGTTAATGCATCAATGTGATCCTGCCATGACAGTGTATTATCGATGATCAAACCTAGAAATTTATTGCTATTGATATTAGTGTTTATAGAATTGGGAGTAATTATTTGAATTTTTCTTTCATTTTGTTTTTTAGTCAAGAATTGCATAAAATGTGTTTTATTACAGTTCACTGTTAAAAGATTACTCTGAAACCAGCTGATTATTTTGGTCATTACTGAATTAATATTATTCGTAAATTCCTCTGGATTAGTGTTTTATATAATAATGGTCGTATCATCAGGTGTAGGAAACGGACCTGTCGGGTGAACCCGTTACAAGGAAGGCACAAGGTCAACCTCCAACAACCAATGAACTCCAGCATGCCACTACACTCTCTGTATCACAGATCATGTATGCCGCAATGTTGGTGCCTACGCGCAGAATAAGTTGGTACTTCGATGCTACCCTAATCCATGGTGGCTACAAGAGGTAATCTGTGGTGTATATATGATGTGGGTAGGTGTATGTGTGAGAGGCAGACGCATTCGTTCCAAAATGGCGTATCGCGGTGCAAGGTGGTCTGATCCATTTGCTTCAAAAACAACACGAAATGAAAGGTTTGCGCAAATGTCGAAACAAGAACAACTTATTGAACAAAAGAAACGGGAAATACAAGCAAAACTGGAAGATCAGAAGAAGAAAGAAACTGAAGAGGCACTGAAAAAACTGCAAGGTGCATCGGGTAATTCCCGACTCGGCAAGTCGAACTCGCAGAGTGGGCAACACAAGGGGAACAGAAAACCATTTTGGAAGAGGTGCGTTGTACGACGTCAGACAGAGATCACTGCATGTTGTATTATTATGAGTGTTTTTGTGGAGTTAAATGATGCGAGTATTTCTTTAGAATTGTTTTACTGAACGAGGCATATTACACGTTTGATTTGACCCATTGGAGGCAACGGTTCTAATGCACATTAGGGTCATAAGTTATTTTCTCTCTTGTATTGGAAATCATCTTCCAAGTATCTGCCGCTAGTTTTATTACGCCAATGCAGTAATTGTAGATGCGCGTGTTGTAATAAGAGATGTTGGGAACATACCCCAAAAAGTGAAGTATCCTTTGTGTCGGTTTCGTTTATGCACGTGTATCCGAAGTGAAACCGAGGTTTATGCACATTAATTCATTGCCTGACTGTGGTTTATACACACACTAACCCACATACTACATTTTGCAAAAAATGCAGTATATGTAAAAATCTCTCTCATGTCGTGGTCTCGCTGTAAAATGAGAGTGTGCAGCCATAAGTCTCGACCAGTAGTCATGTAGTGTGTCTTTCAATTCGTGTCCTATCTGCAGAGCTAAGGCAATGAAAGTTGTCATGTCCAGCAACATAATGTCAGGCAGTCGGCAGCAAGGTCCAGCTTGTCTGTCTAAATGTTGCTGGTAGTATAAGTTGGTCTGTCCCACCAGCAGATGAAAATTTCTGTGAAAAAAACACCAACACGGACAGTGGGGAGCTGTCTTTGTTGATGTGTAGAACCTCCCTTTTTTTCATACCTTTTGCTGGTCCAACGACAGGATGAATATTCGTGTTCCTTCTTTGAGGCAGTCCCCAGTTCGGTAATCCTCCACCTTTTGTTGCAGCAAGTGGTTCATCTTCTGCTTAAGCTTGCTGCTGCTGTTACCATTTTTCTTCTTCTTTCTCAAATTCGTCTTCAACTTCGCTAGCCTCGGCTCCTGATTCTGAGTCAGTGTCAGCAACCAGAATTTCACTGATGGCTTCCTCCTCTAATTTTTTATTTTTTCGTGGCCATTTCTTAACGCATTCAGTGGTCTCCCTTATTTAGACTCCTTTTGTGACTGGGCACAGTTGCAGAAACCTAATGCCATGAACATGTGAGCTTCTTCTGCAGTGACACAACAGATCTAAAGCTACGTGTGACCACTGTATAAAATAACAGCTATTCAAGGGTGCCCAAGATGTTTTCAGTAGATTGGTGGCTTATGTTGCATGTTACTGCCCAACAACCCCTACAGAATACCCCAGCACTGCAAGAAGCACGTCTGTGGTCAATTCTGTAGCTGTAAACTTCGATTTTTGTGGATGTAGCCGACTTTTGAGCATTAGTTTTGTCTGAACTGTGTGTACAGTAAGCCACTGAAATCCTTTCTGGGCAGTAGTTAATGCTCATTTAATAGGCCAGTGTTGATATTCAACCCACAGTAGACTCCAGTGCAAGCGATAAACATAAGTGTGTTGTGCCTGGAACTGTATTAGTCATCTGGTACAAATGTGCAGTTGCTATGCATTGACATATAAATCAGGGTTGTTGGATGGGTTTTGGTGGTGGAGGGGTTCCATTCCAGCTCCACAAAGAAACCCTGACCTTCAAGGATCCTGTAGCATAGCAAACCTCTGCAGTGTATGGGATAGGAGTGAACAAAATTCCTCCAAACAAACCCTATTTGCAACCCCTTTATGGGTCGTACGGCAAGTTTAAAGAGCTCACTGTGTGACCCCAGTGTGGGTCATTCGTCAGTAAGTGGTTAAATGAATCATCCATAAAAGAAATGCATTAACATTGAGTAAGGGGCACTTTTCCTGTCGGTGACTTTACTCTCTAGAGTCGTTAAGATACTAATGTAATCATAAAGTATGTGCACTTTTGTGCTGTCCTTCTTTCATGTTTATTCAGTTTATTGTCTGTCTTATGACGTGTTCATAGCCTTGTCCAAAGCACGTTCTTCACAGAGTGCTATCTAGTGCATCATCTTGCAGTTTACAGTATCCACTCCTCCTTAAGGTCATTCAGAAGTTTCTTAAGTTTTCTTCCTCACCTTCCCATCACTTCTATCCTTCCCGCTATCTTTCCTTCAGGAACGTGTCTTAGAAGGCAGTTCTATGCAAGGTGTGACCATTGCAGTTAGCCTTCCTTCTTTTTTATTGTTTGTAGGATATTTCTGTCATTCTCAACTGTTTGTAATGCTTCTACATTTGTTACATGATCAGTCCAACTGATCTTCTCCATCCTTCTCCAGCACCACATTTAAATCGTTCTGGGTCTTTCTGATCCACTTTCTGAAGTGTCCAGTTTTCACCACCATACAAAGATATGCTCCATATGTAGCACTTTACTAGTTTCTTCCTTAAAATGAAGTTCAGGTTGTTGGTGAAAGGAGCCTTCTTCTTGTAGAATGCTGTTTTTGCCAAGTGAACTTGTTGATGGGTGCTTGACTGGCACTTATAATGTTTAGGTGACTCATTCCTGTTGTGCTGAGATCAATAAATGAATCTAAAGGCATTCCATCATGCACAACACAGTTTATTACATGGGTAATAAATTGTGTTGTGCATGATGGAACTACTGTGGATACATTATAGAACTTTTATTGACATTAGTCTGAATGTTCGTGAACCTCATTGTTCAGGATTTTGAGCGTTCTTAATCACCGACGTTTAATAGCGTTGTTCTGACATTTTGTGACTTGTTCCAACAAATTGGGATGTGACCACATGGCTGGCAAGTCAGCTTCCTCCACTCCTGTCGTTGGGCAGACCGCTCAGCTCATTCAGGGTCTGTCCTCTATTAAGTGAGGTTGAGTGCTCTTTTACCTACTGGAATGAAATACTCTTTCAATAATTTAATGTATTTTATACTTCCAAAATGTGCTTGTATTTTATTAAGGAGAGACGTGATGCTTTTTGTGCTTTTTGGTGTTATTTTATATTTGTATTATAGATATTTCATAGGGTTTTGAAACCAGATAAACATTTTATGTTGAAATGGATTCCATTGTTCTTCATCTGAGTTTTATCAGTCCCAGTTAATCACGAACATTGAGACACACCTGTATTGTGTTCATTATTCCAACTGGTTATTCCTGAATAGCAATCAAGACCAGCGTTGGAAACGAGATTCTTCCCATTCGGAAGATATGAACAGTTCTAAAGTTCAAGGATCAGTGAACATATTCTCCAATGATGGAAGTTTCCTTGATCAGTTCAAGAAGCTATCAGGTGTAAAAGGTGAGCAAGAACACTGTCACTTGAGATTAAAGAAGCATGCCACTAAATCAAAGTGGGTATTGTTCCCAGGAAAACATTCCCATTTCCTTTATACCTCCTTGAGTGAAAATGAGGTGTTGGCACAAGCAGACACAGTGGCTCCTATAATCCATCAATACTTTGTGAATGTTACATTGCTTTTGAAGGCCTAAGAACTGATTTTGGTTTGTGTTGGGTAAAATAACCTGAATGGGGAAAAGAATAGCTTAATTGACTGCAGGAGAAGCAAAGAAATTGTATAAGGTGTTTTGAGAGTGGTTGGGATTATTAGGTTCCCAAGTTTAGTCCATCATCTTATATTCAGAAAGGAATACATTCCAAAACCTGGGCCCATCCCCGTCTTCAGGTGCAAGGACAGGGAGCCATATATTCCGGTTGGGCCAACAGGAAGTTCTGAGTCACAGAACCTGTATCAGCTACATCTGTATGTGCAGCTCATATCGAAGTTTGGTAGCAAGAGATAACACAAAAGATAAAAGACAAGACAGACAATAGACATATAACGTAACATTAAGGTGCATTTGTGCAACCTTTGTTGCAGAGGAAAACCATTAAGTATTACGTATTATGAGTGTGTGTCCATAGTCCTAGGTATCCAGCATGCAGTGCACATGCACCATATTATCATCTGTGGATTGTCTGGATGTACAGTATTTTTTCACATTATCTCATAAGATATTATTGGGGGGTGATAGTGAACATAAAATGTATATTTTTTATTTTATCTACAACCTTTGTTTGAGACATTTCTTATTTTAAGAAGAATCAAACTAGGTGTGATTATAAATGTGTATTGGTGTTCATGTAAAGTACCCGTTATTCTTGTCAGATTCTAATCGAACTCAAATTTTCTTGACATATTTTTAAAAAATACTCATATATCAGATTTCATGAAAATCCATTGAGCGGGAGCCAAGTTGTTCCGTGTGGATGGACAGACAGACCTGACGAAACTAATAGTCACTTTTCTCAATTTTGCGAACATGACAAAAATGGTCAGAATACCCACAAAAACATAAAACTCAGACGGAAAGAGAGGGTGCAATGAATATCACAAAGCCAATGGCCTAACCCACAGATACTGATTTGAAAGGATACTGAAAATAACCTGATATATATTATCTGCCTATTTAGTTCCCTGTGGTAAAGAGAAAGGGACGTTCACAAGCAGCTAAATATCACTGACATGGTCTTTCTTTTGCAAGTCAACAATTACAAACATTTTGTTGGTGCAACAATTTAAGGTTACATCAAACAGATTGAATATATGGATGGCTTGCTTTGCTTGGGGGGTTGCATTCTGGAAAGTTTGGCTTTATATTTTGAACATTTGCAGTATTTGAGAAGGTGGAGCCAGCATGTTCCTCCAAAATGTATGTGAATTCCTTTTGGAATGTAGAAGATTTTGACCTTTCAGGATTAAATTAAAGATTATGGTGCAGAACAGGAAACAAACAGCAAGATTCCGTTAATGCAAATCACTCAGGACCTGACAGGTGCCAGACCATATTCGTAATTTTTTCTTACTCTTCGTATACTTGGGCTGTACAACTAGTCGGAGAAATATTCTATTTGGATATCTCCTCCATCTGCTTGTTTAGGGTCATTAACTTCCACTTCTTTGTTTTCTTCTAGCTGAGGAGGTTGATGGATGTAGAAACACTGTTGGAGGTCTGTTTGAACTTGTCCTTAAGATCTGCCTGTTTCTCTGATGAAGTTTTTTCCTGATAAAAAAACAAAACTTCCAGTCTTTGGACTGTCAAGTGCCAGATTATGAGAATGTCACAATATCAGATGTCAGCTTAAGGAAATGTTACTGCAAATAAAAAAGTAAAAAACACGACCTACAGGCCTAATAAGTTTTAAGCTATGATTGGAGCTTAGTCTTGCTTCAGGCACCTGGCTGGTGTAGTCATTTTGGAATCTGTGATAGAAAGGTACTGGGGCAGGTCCCTGTCAGTCATTTCACCATTTGCTACATAATAATGCATCATGATCCTCATTGTAGCCTGGTCAGTCTCCTATTTGACGCTAAAGGACATCTGCTGTTGTTAACATCATTATGGCCCTTTAAACCATCCTAGTAGTGTTCTTGTTGCCATTGTAGTGAATGCTGAAATTAATTTCTTCTGTTCTTGATTCATTCTGTGTGTCACCATCTTATTCAACCTAAAAATAATTTTAATCTGAGGAAAATTTGATCCATACCATTTCTTTAAGTTTTAATGTAATTTTCATTTCAGAAACTAAATCCAAAAAAGATGATTCCTCAAATACAAATAGTAATGTCAGTAGTGACACAAGGGCTTCAGAATCTACATTATCATCTTCTTCTAAATGTGACTCAGGTATGGCTAAGTTTTTGTTATGGTTGTTATGCAGGCAAGTTTTGAAACAGGGTGTGAAGTGGACTGACATAGTTGAAATGTTGTTCCTAATGAAAGACTAGTATTAATATGTAACAAAAACAGCAGTTCCTCACCAAGTGCTGTGGTAATGTTCCTGACCTTATTGAACAGAGTGCTCCCTTAGAAGCTAATGCTTGCTTATCTTGCCTTGAAGTGATACCCCTTCACATGTATATGTTGTGTTCATTATTTCCCAGCTTTAACTGTAACTGGTGTTGTGTAATTTTTTATGAACAAATAATACCTGAAATCCGCCAACTTACTTCTGTCATGAGGTGTAGGCTTATGGAGAGAATGCTTATATACTGTATCTGTGTAGTACTGCGGTAGATTGCAAAAAATATACAGGAGTTTCTTTTGGCTTCATTTTTTTAATAGTAACCTGTCAAATAAGCAGTAAATTCCTGGGGGGGGAGAGAATATACATGTACTAGCATACTGCTGCAAAAGAGAATTGGAAAAATATAGAATTGTTATTGGAGAAATCCAAGAGATAAATGCAGGGGAAGTGGAGTGTTGGATACAGGGAACGTCATATTGATGGATATTGGTAATGAAAGTAATACTTTTGGAATCAGCTTTCTAATTAACAGAAAGTATAAACAAGCAGTTATGACTTTAATTATTAACCAACAAATGCACTATATAAAATTTCACATTAAAACACTTAAAATTGCTCCGACATGTTTCGATCCTAAGATCATCCTCGGGGAGCTACATTGTTCCTTGCTAAAGTCGTTTTAAAAACATTCACAAAATAATTCCATTATATTAACAGGGTGTTGTGGCAGCATATCATGTTGTGTAAGAGTATGTTGTTAGGAATGCGTCTGGCTATGACGACGCACACCATAGCCAAAATGTAAATTTGCAGCTCCAGGGCCAAAGGGTTAATATTACATAATCTAAGCTCTGGACAGAGCATTATAAAGTAAACCATGATGTGTATGTTGGAGTTTCAAACATGCATTTATTCACTTCAGACGCAGACTGGGGCACCTGGGATGCGTCAGCTGAGAAACACACTGAGAAGGGTGAAGACCGTGCAGAAGGGGCTGAACTTGGTACCATCCAGGACCAGGAGGGAAATAAAGACAGTGACCAGACTGATGAGGATCTGAACAACAGTGAGCGACTGGGCACATCACACTGGTTTCAACAAAAGTGCATCCGTAGTGGTTCTGGGCAGGAGCAGAGGCGGGGTAACTGTGGGGTAGGTTGGCACGGACAGGGTTCACCATCACCTCCACCATCCTGTTCTGCTGCTACTGTTCCAAACAGATCCTCGTCACCCTACTCTCCATCCAGCGTCATCACAGAGAGCAAGGAATTGGTTGCACCTGTAAACATGGCAGCACCCACAAATAAGGGTCTGGTTCAGTACTCACTTCCCAACATTCCTCCTCCCCCCATCATGCCTCTCCTTAACCCACCTCAACAGCAATTTATAGCATACTCTTCACCTCCTCCCCAGCTTCAGAGTATCCCCCCACTGTCATCGATGCCACCTCATACAATCCCAACCCCACCACCCCTTGCTCCATCATTGAGCATCCACCCTGTTGCCACACCAGTCATTCTGCAACCCCCACCAGCCATACCACAGCCACCTCCAACAATACAACAGCCTCCACCTTCTATACAGCCATCCTCTCCCTCACTACCACCACATCTCATACAGCACCCTGTACCACTCCTGCAGCATCATACAGTGCCACCACCTGGAGTCCTTCAGACTCAAGGTTTGGGCACAGCCTCTCTGCCTGCATTAATGACACCCTTGTTACAACACCCTGTTCCTCCCCTAGGCCTACCCCCTGCTGCCCCCGCCCCTGCCTCTGCTCGTCCACCACCTGCAGCGGTCCTCGGCATCTGCTCTTCTGGAACTGGAGGTAATTAACAGATGAGCTTCACCCATGCTTGAGCATGGGTAGGCATTTCACTTGATCATACTCCACCTGGAGTGAGCCTGCCAGACAGAAACTGGATGGTGCTGTGTTGACCGGAGTTTACTAGTCTCTCCAGCAGCCGTGGGAGTGATGCAGGCCAGCGGGCCAAACGGAGGACAGTCTAGTGATGGGCCGGCAGATCCAGCTGCAGACGAGGCCAGGAACTATTTGGCTCGCACAGTGGCCCAGTGTGGTGACGACATAGAGCAGATCATACTTGTGCGCAATCCAGATGATCCTACTCTCTGGTAAGTGACTCAATACATGCCTTGATTTATTCTGATGCTAGGTTTATAAACATAAATACCACATTTTCTGGAATGCTGCATTCTCTTTTTTGGTAACAGAGTGTTACCAAAGACAAATGGAGAAGCATCAGGCACAGGTGTCCACTTTCTGAGATTTGAGATCCATAAACTTCATACAGGGGTGCTGATAAGTCCTTAGCCCTACCAGGAAGGAAACAAGCTAATGTTTCTGTCAGAATGGCATGAATTTCCTTAGGTACCTTGCCTTGCAAGAAAAAAAAACTTGATGTCAGCTCGCTTCTCAATGTTGTTGAAATCGTGCACGTCCCTTACATGCTTCGGAGCTTGTTTCCTTCCTGGTCGGGCTAAGGACTTATCAGCACCCTGGTACAACCTGTGTTCACCTATGGAAACACATGTGAAAAAAAACCCTAGAAATTCATTGTGTGCCTTTAAGCAACAAGGAAATGTACTGCATTTTGTAGACATGTTGCATAATCTGGGTTTTAATTTTCCACATATGTCAAGTATTTCATAATTTTATCTTTTTCTTTTCAAGTAATACATTTTTCATAAACTATACACTAAAATTTCAGTACCCACCCCAGTAGGATAATGGTTAAATAACCTAGCTCCATGATTTGCACAGCATAAATAGACAGTAGTCTGTATGTCTTTAACTTAATGCATTGCATTAGATTTTCTCAAAGTTGTACTTCTTTGCCTAAGGTCTTAATGGTACTTAGTCTGAACTTTCTAGCATTTTATGTGCTGCAGCATGCATCTGATTGTGTACTTCTCTCAGTTTCTTTTCTTAATCTTTATATTGCCGTATTTTCTTTCAGACACCATATTTTAAGAGCAAATGTGGAAAGAATTGTCTTCATCCTGGAGAATTTGACATTCAGAGGACCATGCATCATGATATAATAAAAGCCAGTGACATACACTATTTCTCAAGTTTATTTTGATTAAGAACTCTACATGTTTCAGACAGATCTACTGTCCATCATCAGGAGTTTCAACACTGTATACACAGCAATAGGTATTTGTCATGCTAGTTATGTTGACTGTCTGCTAGCGAGGTCAGGTCCTGACCTCGCTAGCAGACAGTCAACATAACTAGCATGTGTATACAGTGTTGAAACTACTGAAGATGGACAGTAGATCTGTCTGAAACATGTAGAATTCTTTATCGAAATAAACTTAAGAAATAGTGCATCTCGTTGGCTTTTATTATAGGAATTCATCTTGGAGAGTTTAAGCACTATGTTTATAGCTCATTGGTTGTTTAAATCCCTCCTTTCTAAGTGAACAGTCACACTTGTTGAGCCCATATTGTAATAAATCAGCCTGCGCTTTCTGAATTACCTCTCCATTGTATGCAGCTTCTTGTACATCTTAGAATCCTTTAGTGTGGGAAAACCATAATGCAGATGATGAAGTAGGGAGCTGTCTCAATTTTTGTATCCAGGTTTCTCAATGATAAGCAATCTGCTGCATATCAGCAGTACCGACAGTTGGTGGAAAAGTTTCGTATGGAAATGAAGACCACAGACAGAAATGAGGATATGCCCAACAGTGAAGTAATATGTGAAAGAGGATCAAATGTTCAACAAGAGCAGAGTGAGTATGGGCCTCCAAGTTTCCAGCCAGAGAACACTCCATCAGCACAAAGAGAACAGCCCGATGATACAAATGTAATGAAACAGGAAGATATGGAAAGTGATAAACAAGATCAGGAGAATGACAGTTCACATCAAAGTAAAGGTATCTATGGCATAATTTTACAGCAATTTAATATACTTATCATTCTCATCATTTTCTATATGAAATACATGGAAAGGTGAAGTATACCTTGTAACCTGCCATGAAGGCGTAGAGGTATAATTCTGTTATTTATTTAACCATGGCACTTTACCCCTGGAATGACCCAGTACCCATTGTGTAGGAGGCTTGGTGGGTGCCAGGGCTGGTCTGAAATGGTGCAGAAAATCCTTCACCCCTACCAGAATTTGATTCATGGACTGTCCAGCTTGTAGCAGGTCACTGTACCAACTACACTTCACAGTCCACATGAAATACCTATTTAAATTTTAACATATATTTTAGGTGAATGATGTATCATTAAGAGCAAACTGTCGACTGTCAATCGACATTTCACCATCATTGCTAGTCACTCAGTATCTGAAGTAATGGTGATTTATGTCACTATATACATTCCACTGGCTAGCCAATAACTGGTCAGTTGCCGCAGTGACCTCAGTCACTGGATCTGGTAACTACCATGTAGTGCTGAGTGCCGTCACTGCTGACATTTCATGGGCTCACCTGCTACCCAGTAGCCATTTAGGTGTTTCATGTTCTGAATTTCTGCCATATATGGCAGACTGATCAGTGGTGAAACAGAAGACACTGAATTCTCCCCTCTGTTCCCTATTCCCTTGTCATATTTTTTTGTATGAAGTCCGAATTTCCCAAGAATATTGACGTCACTTTCTTGTTTCTTTCTCCATTAAACTTCCAGATTTTGTGAAATGTTCACTTCCATACCTGCGGCTTTTACATTTGACAAATTTGGTGTTTTATTTTGGTACCCCAAATTTACTTAAATTTTAATTACGGCTTACATTTGGGACCTATTGAACATGACTTGGTTATCAAAACATAACAAGCCTACAAAGTTACTGATTTGTTTTACTCCTGTCTTTGTTTAATAATAAACAGTGAAGTTGTCCGTTTACATGTGTACAGGGGGTTTGGATGAATGGCCCCACTGATTATTAGCCTAGACACTGTATCAAGGTGAGTGATTTAGTAAATAAGTTACTAGAAGTTACTTTAAGTAGAGAAGTAAATACAATAATAATTCATCGCATCATGTGACAAGGAACAGAAATACTTTTTCTCTGAACAGTGAAGTACTCTCACCTTCTTGCTCCTTTTCGTAGCTTCTTGAACTGTTGTTAAGCCCGTAACCTGTTGGTGCTGATGATAGGTGTCACTTTAACGTCACTGTTACTGTGGTATTAAAAGTCCTGGTTCACTAATGTCCCCTAAATAAGTGAATAAATATGTAATGCAGTACACTCCCAGTTAAGGTGGGAACGAATTAGTAGGTTTGTGGATTGTTAATGCACTTCTTTTAAATTTATTAAAGGTTTAAAAATCTCATACTCTGATTCTACCTAATCAGCTGTTCGGTTCACTCCACCCACTGTTTTGTTGTGCTGTACTATTACAAATGTGTAGAGCCTTACTTCATCTCCTCGTGTTTAGTACCATAACTTGGTGTTTGCCATGCTGACCACTTTAGCATTACATAAAAGGTGCAGGTGAAATAGTGCCTAATTTTATTAAATTGAACCATCTTTACACAACATACAAATAACAGTTGCAGTTTACAACTGGTTAATTAAGCGACATGTTTCGGCCTTGTTCGGCCGTCATCAGGCTTACAGAAAGATGGCAATAATTAAGGTACATTCGTTCGCTATACGATGGGATCCCTTGGTAAACCACGGGATCCCATCGTATAGCGAACGAATGTACCTTGATTAACGCCATCTTTCTGTAAGCCTGATGATGGCCGAACAAGGCCGAAACATGTCGCTTAATTAACCAGTTGTAAATTGCAACTGTTATTTGTATGCTGT
>Ga0131853_10018004_pt1 | contig 12864 bp, 9 predicted proteins | sample TergutLab28metaG_FD_92764 | JGI IMG/M metagenome (GOLD analysis project Ga0131853, IMG submission 92764) | Labiotermes labralis P1 segment gut microbial communities from Petit-Saut dam, French Guiana - Lab288 P1 (version 2) (version 2) | ecosystem: Host-associated > Arthropoda: Insects >...
AAATATATAATTCGTAGATACAATTAGAATTATTATAAAATATTTAAAAATATTTAAAATTGCTCCAACATGTTTCGGATCACAAGGGATCCATCATCAGGGAGCTTTATACAGTGCTTGGCTGAAATTACAGTAATGGTTCTATCGTGTCCGTTGGCATGGACGTAGTCGGTGTTATGGCAGCATATTTGCCCGTGGTGCGTGTGTTTGTGCTCCACAGTCTAGAGAGGCAATTTTTTAGTCAAGCACTGTATAAAGCTCCCTCATGGAGCAATTTTAAATATTTTTAAATATTTTATAATAATTCTAATTGTATCTACGAATTATATATTTGTGCATCTGTTGGATAATAAAGTGTTTTAATCGTCATTGATGCACGGTGCAAACATGAAGATAGTAGCAGCCTCTTATTTATTCACACACTAAAGATTTCCAAGTTTTAGCCATGAATGACATGTGAGGTCAAGAGCAAATAATGATGGATCTGGCGAGATCGAAGGTTTTCATAGCGGTGTTGCTGAAGATTCAAGTTCTCTGGGATATTGCGCCGTGTCGACTAGTAAATAGTTACTGATGGTTCGGGGAACATACTGCCTTCACCTTTAGGGTAAAGCAGTCCCAGTATTCTAGAGCTGCTTGCCAGTAGCCAGTCATATTTACCAGTCAACACGGTGAAACAACCCAGAGGCTTGGGTCGTCAGTAAAGAATCTTGTCGCAAATGACAACTTGATGACTTGCATCGACATCCACAACTATAACCACTCAGCTCTTCCTTCATTTCACTGCTGTAATGTGCGCACATCATGGACATAAAGCGTAAAACAATCCCATTACAGGCCTGTATAGGCCCTGAGGGTTCCAGGAGGCTGAGGCTCCCCGATTTCAAGACATTTGGCACATGAAGGTGGTAAGGTTGTCAACCCTACGCACCGGCCAACTTTACCTTCCAGGAAATATTACTGGTACTCATTTCTGTTAGAGGCTGAGTCAACCCCAGGGCCATAGAGCGGCCGGAAGGATTATGTAAATGAAGAATTCCAATTACATCATCGGGAATGGAACCCGCGACCTTCCGGCTTGTAGCGCAGTGCCTCAACCAACTGCGCCACGCGTACCCCACATAAAGCGTGCAGTAACAAAAGATAAATTAACGTGACACAGAGACAATTTTATCAAGGCTGTGTTCAGTATCTTAATATCCGACTGCAAAGAACTGAATGTCTTGATCAACTGTGAAAGAGACATCAAGGGCAATGACGCATAATGCTCAGGATTTCACTACCCCCAGTCACAGTTTCATTATAAGTTTCTCCATGGGAAAATTGTTGCACATAGTCTGAAAAATCTGCACCATCAAAATGCGTGTAATTGGCCACTGCACCGAAATTCATAGAGAATTTTTGTGGTTAATGATATTTGTATGTACCCATAACAAATTCTACACACCTAGTTCCAATGGTTCATATTCACTTTCAACCAGAATGGAGTGACACGTTACTTCAGGACCCCATATTCAATTTCAATAGTGATGCTCACACCTGCAAATCTGTGCGTCTTCTATATTACCACTGAAGAATGCGAGGTTTGGGTAGCCTCTGATGGGACAAAGGACACACAAAATTTCATCAAAATAAGTCAATATGTTCCAAAGTTTAAAGACACATACATCCATACACCATGGTGATCTAAAAAACATTTTTTTTTCTTCTACAAGAAGGTAAAATAGGCTGAATATGCACAATACTATATGATTCATTAACCATCCCAAACATTCAACTGCACAAGAAAGACTTTGTACACCAGAGCTGGATAATTCGTAAACTATTTGGATACCGAACTACGAGTACTTATATTTTAAGGTCTGATTTCAATATGATGGCCCACATGTTTCAGTTCTGAGTCTCTTCACAATTGTCCAGTACCCTAATGAGCCCTGTCAGACAAGTGAAGGGGTAAATGGGACATGCTACCACCATCTGCAGTGCAGGAGTCTTGGTGGTATTTCTGGTGGATCATGTGCGCAAGGATATGGCATATGCTGCTACTGTAAGTACAGTCTCTGTCTTAACGTTAAGTCACTTAACGAAGCATTCAACCTGCCACACAGGAATACATTATGGTCACTCAGAGCCAAGTAAAGGTAAAATTGTCCATGTTCATGTCATAAGGCATTCTGAAACAAACACTAGGTGACGAGTTCTTGTGGAATGCTGATACACCTACAACTTAGTGTCGTAATGCAGAATGCCACAATACGAGACCCCTTGTACTTCTATAGGTTGTTCAAAATAAATTCTGTAACGAAATTTATGTTGTTCTCTTACTGTTGTATGGCAAGGAAAGTCAGTAAACTTATGCAGCACTATGAAAGTTGATTAACTAATAAACTGGTTTTCCTTTTGAAAGGTTTCCAAAAGTCAAAATACTCCTTACATTATAAAATAGTCATCTTCAAAATTCCTTCCTTATTGCAGCTTTCTAGCCTGTTTTCTGGCCATGGTTTCCCCCATCTTCACACTTACAGACTATGTAATTGTAGTATCCTTAGTTTCGTGTATGAAGGCATTACAAAGATCCCAGTTATATGTATCTCCATTTTACACCATTCACAGTTGAAAGGTCATGTGGAGAAGTAACACGCCAAAACTGCAGCTATTTTGTGAACCCTGGATTCCCAGCACCAGTAATGGAGATGCTTGTCTGCATCCTTACTGTCGAGAAGGTCCACCCAGATGTCTCACAGATACGCCTAGATTTCTACACATTTGAAGTAAGCTTTGACAAAATGATCAAGATGGACAAGGAAGATTCAAGCATGAACAAGAAACATTACACAAGAATAAATTTAGAACTGAAGGAGATTATAAAAGAATTAATACAAAGTAAAAATGATTCACATTCTTCTTGCAATTTTATTGGAATAAGAAAATATATCAATGTTCAGACCTCCAGACAGTGACTGTAATTTATGTCTATGAAGGCATAGAAGTGTTCTCAGTACTATTTTTCCTCATTAATCATATCACTTTATCTCTGTGTGCTAATCATGAAACTGGTTCAATATACTATGTATGTATATTCTACTTTTACCCTGCTTGCCTCTCTTTAAGGCAAAAGAGCAGCTGCATGAGATCACCATGGTGTGTGAGTGTGTATGTGCATGTGTGTGTGTGTGTGTGTGTCTTGGCTGATTTACATGAAATCTAGCAGAAATGTCATGACACTGGAAGTCACAGGAACTTCACGCTTTTGAACATTCTACAATCAGTAATATCAATAGGGCAGGCACATGGACTTGTAAAATGGAAACAACACTAGCAATCATATGTGAAGAAAATGTTGTTGCACTAGTCTTTTGAAGAGTGTAAAATACTATGGAAACTAAGCAAATATGGTTATTTAGCTTCCACTGTGACAGCAATAACTAATAAACCACTGACATTTCATTTGAAGTTAGCAAGAAATATCACAAACGTAACTGAAACAGAACTTTATTAGAACAACATAAGTCAGACAATGTTTTCATTCAGTGTACACCATTTATGTAACAACGAAATAAATGGTCTATGCTGATAAAAAAAAATGCACGGAATGGGCAACTTTAAAAATAATTTTCATTGCCTTGGGTGTGCTACACATTTTGGCCTAATACTTAGTAAGCTAGCATCAGGTGCTAGGTAACACGCACAGATCAGATACATCTGTTAAAAATTCAAAAGAGTAAAGAGTACACAAACATTTGTTTATGGCTATATTTTAAGCATTTTGAAAAAAAAAAATACATGTTAACCCAGAAGTCATGTAGGTGGACAACAGGACACTTTCCAGCCCAGAACAGCGACACTGTTTATGCTCATCTCATCTCATCTGTATGTTTCCTGATTTACTTAAAATGATGCATTGTCAGCTGTATAATGAACAGCACATCAATATGAAAGATACTGCCAAAACCCAAATATAGTGCAACTGTGTGTTCACTACAATTTGTGACAGTGCATTGGTGTGGCAGTAAATCAAAATCCTGTACAATGGTAAATTTCTGTTCACAGACATTTGTGGGCACTAAGTGAAGGTTGCATTATATCAGGGTTTGACTGTACACTGGAAATGATTTGGAAGTGATCTGGTGTACTGCCAAGTACCACCCAAGAATTTTCTTACAGACAAATGAGAAAACATATCGATAACCACATCAAAACAAGCCTATCTGGTTCAACCAAGGTCATCTAGACATGAAGTCACAGTGCTCATCACTACATTGTGGTGTTTGGGTCAGATAGTACTGTATATGTATATGTATATATATGTGAGTATATACATATACATGTATATTTGACATTCAGGTGACCGTGCATCATGATAAATTCTTATAACAAATCAACTAGATGCACTAATTTCTCAAATTTATATTTGGAGTAAGACTCTACATGTTTCAGACAGTTCCCCTGTCCATCCTCAGTTTTTCACTGTACACACAGCAATGGTATATGTCATACAGGTTTGCTGACACCTTGCGAGTAGGATCAGGATGGAACTTCCGTCCTGATCCTGCTCGCTAGCTGTCAGCAAACCTGTATGACATATACCAATGCTGTGTGTACAGTGAAAAACTGCTGACAATGGACAGAGAAACTGTCTGAAACATGTAGAGTTTTATTCCAAAAATAAATTAGAGACATTAGTGCATCTAGTTGGTTTTATTATAAGAATACATGTATATGTATATACATATACAGTACATACATGCATATGTATATACATATACATAAAGGAATCATGCCCTTACAGTTTACGTGAAATTGAAATTTATATCAAGTAAGAAACATTTAGATTGAGTTATTATAATCAAATTAAGCGAATACAATGTAATACGGAACTGAACATGATATTGCTGTTTTATGCAACAGCTGCTTGGGCCAACGAACGGAACTTGTATAGAAGATCAGTTCATTGTGACAGGGCAAAACGCCAACAACATCGCACCCATCATCTGTGGTGTCAACAATGGACAGCACAGTGAGTTTGCAAAGGTTACATTCATATTATTATATTTCAATATCGACTTTTCATAAGTGCCACAGATAGTTACACTGCATCAAATCTGAAGGTCAAATAGAAACACTTTCCTACAATAAAATATACCATATGGCAGTGTCCTAGATGTAGCAGCACATTTACATTAAACTTCACACACGCACGTACAAATATATATATATATATATATATATATATATATATAACCTACTATAAAATTTCTGTCTACACATACAATATAAAATATACAGTGGACAAAATGGATAGTAATGATGCTGAAAATTCATTGCAATGTACAGCAAAGCAGCATCAATCAGATGCTTACAATTTTGTTCAAGGTTTGTGCCACATTACTAAAAAGACACTAAACCATGTTCAAGCAACTAACTAAACAAGTAGAGTCCATGGTGTACGGTATTCTTTAAGAAGTTGTCAGTGTATTTTGCTAATCAAGAAATTCTTAATTTTAATAGTATCTAAATTATCACAGAAACCACCAACAGACCACACAGCCTCATCCAGTTCAGTGTAATCACCACCTTCACATTCCATACCTCTAAGTTCCATTTCAGTATCCTTCCCCCAAGTATACCTAAATGTTTCCAACTGTACTGATCCACAAGGTTTTCTACCCAAAAATATTTTATGTATTGCATGTTTCCTGTCATCTGTGATACATGTCCTACTCTGTAATCCTGCTTCATTCAACGTGATACAGGTCCTACTCTGTAATCCTGCTTCATTCAATGTGATACAGGTCCTACTCTGTAATCCTGCTTCAGTCAAACATTTTAACAATGACAGGAAAGCATACAAACAAAAATCAGAATATTGAGAATACATGAAAAATCAGTATACCTGTAAGATTTACACTACTTGTTCCATCAGTGTACATGGATGTGGACAGTATTACTGGACCGTTGCAACTAAATTTGTTGACAATGCGGGGTGACATTCCCCGGAGCTTTAGAATAAAAGTCACGCAGATCAAGAAAGGGAGTCTTCTTGAAGCCCCCAAGAACTGCTTGCAGTATCACAGAGGAATACATGGTTCAATTGAGTCTTTCAACTACCAGATGCCAAAACACAGCAATCTGCCTGCCACACCCGGCTATATGGTAAGTCACAATTTATATGCATGTAAGGGTCACTGGTATTGGAACAGAATTATACAAGGAATACTTAACCCACTAAAAAAATAAATTTAACAGGTGTAAAATCTAAGAATATTTCTGTTTTTGGTTTTGTTAGTCTAGTGTGTTGAGTCTTCGCCTGTATGGACTGCCTTCTCACAGGGGTGGGAAGCGTAAGGGGGTTTCTAGGTAGAACATTTTGCATGCTGGACCAAATTACTTGTACTTACAGAACGACACACAATCTTGTGCAAAAAATTAAATTTATATAATATAATACCAGTTTTTAAGCTATGAACTGTGTGTAAAACCAACTAATGTCACAGTAATAGATTCATACTGGGCACAGAATTTAACTGACTGACTAACTAACTAACTACACAATGAACCAGCCAAATGACTGACTACTTTGATAGCTAGCTAGATAATTAACTAAATAACTAACTAAATGCATGGAGCAGAATCCTTAGTGAGGAGCTAGTAATTGCTAAGCTAGTTATTACAAGGTTTATTACTGTGTTCATAAAAGCCCACCAAGCCCACCAATGATCCCTACCCTCAGCCAGATGAATCCAGTCCACACACTGCCATCCTAGTTATTCAACAGTCACTTCAGTATCATTATTCCATCTATGCCTAGGGCATCCAAGTGGTCTCTTTCCTTCTGGTTTTTGCACCACATGCATGTTACCTTCTCTCCCATGCACATCACAAACGAGAATCATGATGAAAAATGTTCAGTAACAGTGCTCCGGAGTATGTAAGAACATATGTGTAATAAATACACAAATAAACAAATACCCAAATAAATGGTGAGTGTAACACTGCGCCCAGATGACACTTTCACTGAGACATGGTCATTCAAGTCTTGCGTGCCAAGTTGTTCATCAATATGTAATCTGTTCAATAACAGGCAACTAATTGCACAATGTAAGTCCTTGGAAATGGTTTCATATAACTAAAATCACTCATATTCACCAGGACTTTTTCCACTGTCACATTATATTTCTGGTAGATATGTTGTGATGGCGACTAGAGTCATGGTGAATGTAAATGATTTTAGTTAGGCAGCCAGTTCTTCATGTAATGGTACAGTAAACAGTATGTCACAGAGTCTCATCTAGGATTCTGTCTAGGAAAGAAGAAATTGTGACACAGACCAATTGAGCACAAATATCAGGTAGGGATGGGAACTAACTGAAAATAATGAACACAAATGCATATTACATTTTTATTTTAAAGTTCTTTTAGCAGACTTTCAGGCAAGTAAAGAGGCAGTGAATGACCTTAATTTAAGAAAAGGTACCCATGCATCAAACCATCATTATGAATTAACACCAAGAAATTGGAGGACCTCAATATCAACTTTTTTTAGACAATTTATCCCCAATGTGTTCCTGGATAATCACAGATGCAGGATAAATTAAGTTAACTAAATATGTTGTTTACGTTGTTTGGATTTATTCTGCATCTCTCAATATTAACCTTAAAACAAACTAAGTGCTTACTAAATAGAATGGAAGAACTAATAAGCCAAATCCAATTTCAGAACAACCTGAATTATGCCATCTGTATTGACAAGGAGCGAGGATACTGCAGTGTGACATATTCAAACACAGCTCCAGATGGGACAACATACCCTCTCCAGCTCATCAATGTTGACCAAGGTTCCCTTCTTCTATAATTTGTTTGGTTACAAGCAGTCTGGGTCAGCATAGCACAGTCTGTATAGAAACTGGCAATATACATGTGGCTTTTATAAGGCTTCAACTCTATTACCCTGTTACACCTCAAGAAAAATTCAATAACCTAATGACTTTCCACATCAATTAATTTTAAAATTTTCATTATTTGCATCCTTTTATAAAGTATTATAAAATAACAATGCATATGATCCAAAAACCACCAACACACTATCATAATATTATCAAACCCAAATCTTCATTCTTTAATTATATTAATTGGAATAGTTTGAATGTTTTATTTATTAGATGTGTCAAACTCTTTGGTGTAACAAAAGTCCAGAGAGTGCATTTCATGCCAAGTATATCCCTGAAAGTCCTTAACATCTGAGAGTTAGCAGCTTTAAAATTACTACTTAAGAATGTACGTTATATTTAACATGCAATTGTAATTTAATTATATATAAAAATTTTCAAACATTTATTTGGTTTCCAAAGCAATAAACAGCATCATAATCAGTCTAAGTCATTAGACAGCAGTTTCTTTGCATGACAGCATGTTTCTAAGAAAACTGATAATGTTTATTTCAGCTTCAGTAAATACAGGTTACTTGATCAGTGTGGAACAAAAAAAGTTCACTGACCAATTCTGAGTAGAGGCCCCCTACAATGCAAAAACTCAGAGAAATCTCTTGGTGAGTCTAGGATATTAAACATGAGGTCAGACAGAACAAACTCACTACAATGCATTCACTTTGTGCATTTGCAAAATATAAATGCCAATTTTTTGTGTAAAACTAAACACTACTTTGCAGATGGACAGCCACTTATCCCACCAGGTCAAGCTGGGGCAGAGGTATTTAATTGTCCTGATGATTACATTGTGATAAATGGAATCCGGCTGTGTGGTGAGAGGCTTAATGATGCATCCGTGCAACTTGATTTCACAAGAAATTCACCAGTGACAGGTACGTAGTTTGCAATTACACACTTTCAGTAAGCAAATCTTTGACTAATTTATCACCAGTTAATTCTTTGAAACCAACTTTAATATTATCCTTCTACCTATTTTCAAACCTTCCAAGTTACCAACCAAGAAGTTTCAAACCAAAATTCTGAAGCATTTCCACATTTCCTCAATGAAGCAACATTTCCAACAGGTCAATAAGTTTACTGTCGAAGTTTCGGTGCAGTCCATGCAACCAAGCAACCAAGAAACCTACCAGGCAGTCACTGTGTCTTGCATGCATCATAAAACTAAAGTAAGCATGTATTTTGTAGCATTATCTGTCTGACAAACCATCTCCAAGAAGGGCTCAAAACAAAACCGTGTTTCTTCAGCAGTTTTCTGGTTACAAAGAGAAACATATTAACAATTTTAAAAATTTTACAACAGCATCCTCTATAATCAATTACTGTTAGTACAGTAAAAGTAAAGTAAAGGTTGCCCCCTAACATACCATGAACACACACAGAGGGAGCAGAGGTACAGCTCTACTCATTCTTAACCTTGGTACTAGATGGGGGTGGGTGGTCAATGCCACACCCCAGCCCCTTTACCTCCAGGAAAGAGCCTCAGTACCCAGTGTACAGGATGCTGCACAGGTTCCGGGTGGTCTGGATGGGAGTGGAACAGAGAAAATCTCTCATCCACACCAGGATTCGAACCCAGAACTGTCCAGCACATAGTGAGTCACTGAACCAACAATGCTATCCCAGCCATTATTACTACAGTACTGTTTGAAATTCGATCCTGTGCCTTTCAAACCATTCATGACCAAAGGTAAAACATCAATAATAGGTTCAAAAAGCACATTATATTTACACACATTTGTTCAGTTCAGCATGAAATGAAAGAAGAGAGAATGTACAGCATTTTTTTAACTTTACTCTGCACCTGCATAACTGATTTGACTATTCTCAATTACCTTTCATCAATATGAACAAAAATACCATCGGGTAATAAAAACTGCATGATTTGATTAACTGTGTAGAGGGTAACTTCCTTCAGTCTTTCAGAAAATGAGAAGTATGGCAATGTGGTGTCCTCCAATGGCACAACGTTTGTGACTAGTTTCATAAAGACTGGTCAGTTGGTTCACAAGTTGTAATGGAAGGACACACACACATAAAGAAAGACAGTGTATAAATAATGAGAGCCTATTCCTATCCCTCCAAACTCTTAGGAAAGAAAGTAGAAAGAAATGGAATCGATATCGACACTGAAGCAGTGTGAAGACGTAAGGTTTGTGAAGTTTGACTATATTCATCTGGTTTACCCATACAGAAGAGGGTGTGAGAGCAGTTTTAATCTATGCGTGACATCAGGCTTCCACTGCAGTGTAAATGTGATCTTCGCTCTTCTGGGATGTTATGCAGCACTGAATGGTGGTTAGTTACAGATGTGTAAACAGTGTGGGACAATATCAGTCCCACCTACAAGGTTCAAGCAGCCCAAGGCTAACTACCAATCAACAATGCACAACATCCCACAAGAGGAAATACCTGTTTTAACCTACTTTCAGATATCTCTAATGGACCATTTACAATTCCTGTTCGCACAAATGCCAACACCAATGGAAGAGGCTTCAGAATAGAATACCGGCAGAATTCTTGTGCAAGTTGAGTACAGAGATGCTACAACCAGTTGTGTACAAGTGGTCATATACACTGGCCTACATATTTATGATACAATAATTTATTAAGTGTCTTTCATTTTCATTAGATTAATGCACCTTGTAAAGTCAGATTATAAAAATGAAAGTAAACAAACAGTTTCATTACATATTTATGCAGATATATTCATGACAACACATCTGAAGGGAAGCTCAGGTGCATTACAATTATGAGGATGACAATAATGTTCAGCTATGGGAGATGACGACCCATTACTGCTGACATAATTTGTTGTGGAGCCAATTACATCACAGATACTAAAGTGCCCTGCCATAAATTGTTTCCATCATATTTTGTTAAAATCACACCATACAAAAGATTTTCAAATCATGATTGGTCTTAATGAAATGTACATTTCAGGTCACGAATTGTCTGCACAAAACACAAAACAAAAAATTTGATGGAAGTCTGATTTTGAGTTTAATGTCAAGTAGGAACTACCTATACTAAACAAACATGAAGTAAAATTAAATTGGCAGGTACCTAGCATCAACTTTCACCAAATATATTCTGTATTTTTGGGATGACACATGTGGACAGACAGACAGACAGACAGACAACATGACATTTATTTCATACAAAGGATGGATAAAATTCACTTACTGCAAATAACACAAAAGTGAAAGCAACCCACAACATCTAACACACAGATCAAAATGTTCACCATTTTTTAATTTTTATCCCATACCTAAATTTCGGAGAAATATCGTGTTTCACATACAACTTTTTTATGATAACTTTACCCTTAGTTCAAAACATGTTTCCCTCTGACTGGGAAAAAGTCCTTGTGGGGAGAACTTAAAACAACCATTGGTCTTCACAGAAGAGAAATGAATACAGAGTGATGGTGGAAAAACCTCAGTGAAATAGCAACTTGGAAGACTTCGACATACTTAGGAGGATAAGATTAAACTGGATGTTTAAAAAATAAGATGAAAGACTCTGGACTGGATTCATTCAGCTCAGAATAGATGGCAGTGACAGGCTCTTGTGGACAGTCATGAAGCTCTGGGTACTATAAATTTTGGAAAATTTCCTGACTGAGTAATAACTAGCTGCTTAAATAGGACTATGCTCCATGAATTTAGCACGAGTATATGTATCAAATCAGTCACACACAACACCAGTTCTGTTAATAATGTATTCATGGCTACATGTTTCAGCTCTAATTGCAAGCCATTATCAGGTATTTTATATACGTTGATACAGAAAAAATTATACATTGCATTAAGATGGAGATCTCTCGCCTTTCATATCACAACGACCGCAATTACAGCCGAAACATGTAGCCGTGAATAAACTTTAAAAAAAAATTGGAGTTGTGTGTGACTGATTTGAAACGTACACTTGCGATGTGTTATCAACGACGGCAATGTGTCATCTTAAAATCCATGAATTATGTAGCTGTGTAGGTTTTCACGTGAAATGGTCACTATTAGTCTGAAATCAAAACCGGTTTCATGATTTTTGTGAGATTAGCCACTAGGAATATACTTTCTGCAGTTCTTTAACCTTTTGACACCTAATGTCAACTATAGTGGTCGTACTGCACCGCTAACCTCTAAAGTTGAATTTTATATATTTATTCAACAAATATAGGTACTGAATATTTTAAATATGGTATATGCTCTCCGTTTTTTTCTCTTAAAAATGCAGTTTGTTTCATAATTCTAACATATTTGGTTCCTGTGTTATTCACATTTTATATACAGGGTGTGCTAAAATTAAAAAAATAATTCCGGCGCCAAAAGGTTAAACAAGCTGACATACTAACCTACCTACCTGTGTTTATTTTGTGACATGTACGCAAAAACCATGACACCACTTGAACTCACTAATATCTGCCTAGCACAGCAAGCTAGAACACTACATTCATTATGCTGCAGTGTACTGCCAAGAATTCCCAACAGCGATGTGCATTACTCTCACACAGGTCCCGGCCAAGACATGTGGACGCCCTGGGCAAGCTTAAAATTTGGTGCCCCTTCAAACCGATATTCTTTAAACATTTGCGGCCTCGGACAGGGTTGGGGAACCCTTCTGAGGGCGCATGCCCAAACTGCTGATAATTTTCAGAGAAATTCTTTCATGTTCCCATGGGAATTTTGAGCAGCATAAAGCCTACGAGTCTTCCACCGTCATTAATTAATATTTATTGTAAATGTTACATTGTATAGTTGAATAAAGAGAGACCAACTTGAAGTCACTTGCTTTATTATTTCATTATTTAATGCTCAACATATTTCGGATGTTAATACATCCATCCTCAGGAGCTTGCGACTTATTTGTTGAGTTATTTCATGGGTTGTATTGCTCTGGTACGATGTGTGTTGGTGTT
>Ga0131853_10018006_pt1 | contig 12863 bp, 11 predicted proteins | sample TergutLab28metaG_FD_92764 | JGI IMG/M metagenome (GOLD analysis project Ga0131853, IMG submission 92764) | Labiotermes labralis P1 segment gut microbial communities from Petit-Saut dam, French Guiana - Lab288 P1 (version 2) (version 2) | ecosystem: Host-associated > Arthropoda: Insects >...
AATAAACTCGTCATTTTCTTGTGCCGAATTAAAGATATCTATAATTTCCTGCTTAGTCCCTATTTGATAAGTTTTAGGTATAACTGTATATGGCGGACGGTCACTAATATCGCCATACCAATATATATAAGGGAAATATGCAGCAGAAGACGAAAAATCCCACTTATCTGGGTCGTCAAAGGGAATAAAAGCTATGTCTAAAGAGTTGCCCCAGTCATAGTACGCTTTACCCTCGAGAGCAGTGCCTATCTTCGTATTATTAGATTGAAAATGATACATTTCAACATTGAAAAAATTAGGATGTTCCGCAGGGTCACCTCTATAAACAACATGAGCATTTGTTAATATCCCCTTTTTGCCGGTATCATTACAAACAGCTTTAGCTGTAATTGTTCCCAGAACTCTATTACCGTCAACAAAACCCTCACCTGCATGAATCGGAATCCGTCCTGTATGCAGGGGTTGACTTGACTGCAGCCCATACACCTCAATAGGTGTTGCAGCTACTAATACCAGCAAAAGCGATGATACTAAACACAGTATGACCATTTTTATAGAAATTTTTCTCACAAAATCTTTTTTCCTTCTTTAGAGTTTTTCGGTATTCAATTTTCTTAATTGAGAGTCACATCTAGGCTACCCATGGACCTACAAGTGTAACTGATACAGTTAATGCAGAGGGATTAATAATTCTTGGCATTTTTATTATAATAGGGTGAGTGCCAGGAACCCATATAGGATGTACGGTATTGTCAATATATATTTTGCCGTTTAAAGCTATTCTTGATACTTGCATTATACAGCGAACACTGTAATCTATTAGTACCCTTACAAGATAATGTGTATAAAAAATTTTTTTATTTAAATCATTCTGCAAAAAATTCATATATATAGCACTATCCAGCCCCTGTTGATTAGCCTTGTTTAAAGCGATGTATTCTGTCAATGCAGCGTAATCTTGAAGTACAAAAATGGTAGAATATTCAAATGGAGGAGGTCCAATCGTTGTTGGTCTAGGCGGTAAAAATGGAACTCTAAGGTTTGTGCTGTAAGCGTTTATAGGACTAGGAATCAAGCTCATAAATGTATGATAATCCCACAAATCTTCCGGCAACATAACTTCTGCACCTATTATTGTTAAATGCTCCTCTAATTTCGTCATTTGCTGCTCCAACTGCTCCACTAATTCTTGCAATGTTTCTATTCGCTCTAATAAATCACAATTATCTGCAGCGGATAGAAGTGAGCCAACTTGCTTTTGCAAAGCGTCAATCTCTGACATTAAATCTTTCTGCATTTTATCAAATTGCTGTCTTAACTCTTGCAGCTGCTGTTGCAACGCATTGTAATCTTTATTATCCATTGCATTTTGCAGGTCATAAATAGCTTGCTGTAAAGCCGTTATTTGGTTTTGGTTAGCATTACGCATATACTCAATCTCTCTTTGCATACGATATAATTCATCACGCAAATCAGAATTATCGCAAGCTGTTAAGCCAAATACGCCAAAAGTAAACATTGCAACTACTGCCAATAGCGTAACTATTACTCTTTTTAGTTTGTTTAATTTTTTCATGATTGTAAGTTCCTTTAAAAAAATATTTTGCTATAGTGGGTTAAAGCCTTTTATAGACTGCTATATATTACTTCCGCAGCAATAGACTTTCCCTTATCTAACATAATACTATATAAAAAAAGCTTTTTATATATCTTACAATAATTTCTGCCCCACTTTTGATTTGTTTTTTTCATGAATATCATTTTTCGCTAATGTCTTCTTCCGGCTCTATCACGGCATTATCCTCTCTCTTCCCTTTTACTGAAAGTCCCAACTTCTTGTAGAATATTTGATATAAAAAAGACATTGCGATAAGAATAACACCAAAGACTACATAGTTGATAACTTGGAAAATTAAATCCAAATGCCATGTGTCAATTAGGAAAATTTTGATTAGTGCTAACACTGTTAGGACTAGCGCAAAGCGTCTTGTGACTCTGTTGCGTTTCCATAAGCCAAAAGCAAGGGCGGCGAGAGCCGTTACAATATAGACAATACTTAAAATGATGCTTGTAAACGGAACTCTAAACTGCCATAACATAAGCTGCGTATAATGGAATAGAAAATAAATAGTCATTGCGATAATAATGGCGGACTCGGATACAAACCGTACTTTTTCTGCTATCTTTGCATAAAGGTCATAAAATACATAGACTGAAGCAAGCGATACACCGCCTAGCATAAAAATAGCGGCAACGCGCGCGCCTGTACTTCCGTACTCGCCAAATGCAGGCAGTCTAATCCAATTGACAACAATGACAAAAATTAAAGAAACAATCGCTAAAACTATAGACGCATAATGCACCGAAACAGTACGAAATACGCGCGGAATCAGCGTCGCAAAAACAAACAGTATCATAATCATACAAATAAGCATTAAATGCGTGAGAGTAGTCCCCGTCGTCAAAAATGTAAGCGGTGCGGCATAAGAGAAAATCATTTGCACTATGTATAATAAAAATGCCGCCGTGTTAAGATAGACAAATGCCGCAAAAACCTGCGCGGGACTTTTACTGCTGTCATAGAATACTTTTTTTCCGCCGTGATGCGCATAACCTAACAGCAATTTCTTTTTATAGCATAGCGCCGCCAAAATCCCCATCGCACCAAGTGTCAACAGCGCGTATTTATAGACAAAAATATTATGATTAAATTCCCCTATTAAGTTTAAGCCTAATGCCCACCCTATAATTAGGTCAACCACAATAAAGCTGATTAAACTCTTTAACCCTATCGCAACACCGGTACGAAATACTAATTTACTTTCACGCAAAATTCCGTAAAGAAGCAGTGCCACCGCATACATAACCCAGCCAAAACTCCACCATGGGGTGTCAAATTGCATGGGCATAGCTAAAAATAAAAACAGCGTACCTGTCATCCAAAAAAGTGTTTTTAGACGAAACTCTGTTTTGAAAGCGAAAAATGAAACAGTATAAAGTCCAAAATAAAATAATGCGAACCAAAGGCTTAATAGTCCTGTAAAATTGCCGATTCCGTACTGGTGAAACATTACATAAAACAACACCAAATTTACGGCAGTGGCGATAGTCATTAAAATAAAATCGGGCTTATTAAGGCGCTGCTTTGTTCTTACATTTGTAACCATAGGTAAGATGGTATGAAGCGCGAATGAGGTAAACATAAACAACAGTGTTATAAGCTGCAATGTGCCAAAATGTATATACAACGAACCGGAATACACATTTTCGACGCGTTGCACCGCGACGGAAGATGCTACTAAAATAACTGCAACAATATTAAGACCAAAGGATATATAGTTTAAAATCTGCCACTTAAAGCGCGAAGACAATAAAAAGCCTAACACACTAAGTATTAAAAAATATCCCATTCCGCTATAAATAATAGCTAATTCGGCAGTTCCTGTAACTAAAGACTGTATTATTGTAATGATTGGCAAATATCCGCCTATTTGAGCAAAGGAAGCCACAACCTCGCTTTTTTGCCATACCGAAAGTACATACGCGCCGGCAGTGATTACTACACAAATAATTAGCGCCACCTCGACCGTAAAAGCATGAAAAGCAAAATATCCTATTGTAAGGACGGTATAAAATAACGCCACACCCAAAGATAGCATTGTTGTACCGAATATCGTTCGTTTTGAGGGTTTTCTGCATAAAACTAAACCAAAAGCAAGAACAACAAGCGCCGCGCCAAAAAGCGGAAGAGTCCTTATAACAGCATTATACACAAATGTCTGCAGCCACACCGCAAGAGTAATCATACCTATAATAATTAAAACAGCGCCAATCTTGCCCAAAACATTTAAACCCAATATTCTTTCAACTTTGTTTTGAGATTCGGCAATTACGGCTTGTTTGTTAATAGGACACTCTTCTAGCGGTCTTAAGTTATCGTGGTGCGTATCTTCTGCAACCTTTTGGTCAATCCTTAAACTTACCCTTAAATCTCTTATCCTAGCCGCATACTCGTCGTCTAAGGCACGAAGTTTTAAATTCATCTCGTCGCGCAGGTTTTCTGCCTGCCCGTCATAGGATTGACACCTAACATCAAAAGCCTTGCGCATATCATCTTCTAACGCGGTAAGTTTACTGATTTTAGAGGCGGCATTTTTTTGAAAATACGCGCACATTTTCTCTTCAGAATTTTTTAAAAGGCGCGACTTTTCAGATGACATTTGGCTGTCTAAAGCCCCGCGCAAATATTGTGTAGAACCCTCTAGCGACTTATTTTCTTTTTTTACCGCCTCAATCTCTTGCTGCAATTTTTCATTTTCAGTCTTTAATTTTTCGGTTTCACGCAAAATATCTTCCGTAGCAAGCCCTTCACTCGCCTCCGCAATCTCTTTCGCCAACGCATCTTGACGGTCTAATAAATCTTTTAGTTTAGTAATATCAAGCATGGTAACTCTATTTATTATTGCTTTTATATCACATATAACTATAAAATGTCAAGAAAAAAATAGTTGCGCTTTTTATTTTGACATTATATACTAGCTTTCGAAAACAAATAGGAGTACACACATGACAAGACATTACAATTTTTCAGCAGGACCGTCAATGCTGCCGCTATCGGTACTAGAAAAAGTTCAGAAGGATTTTTTGAATTATCAAGGAACAGGCTTAAGCGTGACTGAAATGAGCCACCGTTCTAAGCCGTATGAGACAATCAATGCGGAAGCCGAGAGTCTTTTGCGCGATCTTATGAATGTGCCGAAAGATTACGACATTATTTTTGTACAAGGCGGCGCGTCAACGCAGTTTGCGGCAATTCCGCTTAACATGTGCAAAAACAAAAAAGCTGATTATGTTGTCAGCGGCATTTTTTCTAAAAAAGCAGCGGAAGAGGCTGCTATATTTACAGACGCAAAAGTTGTTGCAAGCAGTAAAGAACAAGGCTTTTTGACGATTCCTGAAATTAAAAAAGACACTGTTAGAAGCGACGCGGATTATTTACACATTTGCTATAATAATACGATTGTCGGCACACACTTTGATAAACCTCCATCAGTTGGCAATGTCCCTTTAGTTGCAGATATGTCCTCTTGTATTTTAAGCGAAGAAATTGTCGTATCAAAATTTGGTGTAATTTATGCCGGCGCGCAAAAAAACATTGCCCCCGCCGGTGTCACGATTGTGATTATCAAAAAAGGTTTAGCAGATAATCCGTCACCAACTTGCCCTACTATACTAAAATGGTCGACACAAATTGCCGAAAAGAGTTTATATAACACACCCCCTGCGTTTTCTACCTATATGGCGATGGAAGTATTTAAGTGGGTTAAAGACTTGGGCGGTGTTAAGGAAATGCAAAAAATCAACGAAGCCAAAGCCAAATTGCTTTATGACTTTATCGACAACAGTAAATTTTATCAAAACAAGGTAGAAAAGAAATACCGCAGTATTATGAATGTGCCTTTTGTTTCCCCCTCTGAAGAATTGGACGCAAAGTTTGTATCTGAATCTGCAAAAGTAGGATTATTGACGCTAAAGGGTCATAGATTAGTTGGCGGCATGCGCGCAAGTATCTATAACGCAATGCCCACAGAGGGCGTAAAGGCTTTAGTTGAATTTATGAAAAAATTCGAACAAGAAAATAAATAAGGAAATATTAAAAAAATCATGGAAATACTCGCATTAAATTCCATAAGCCCCGTTGTGGACGATGTATGGAAAATGAAGTACAAATTAGTCAAAGAATGTAAAGCGCCAGCCGCGATTATGCTGCGCTCGTTTAAAATGCATGACTATGCCCTGCCGGAATCTGTTCTTTGTGTAGGCAGAGCGGGGGCAGGAACAAATAATATTCCTAGTGACAAATATGCCGAAAAAGGTGTAGTGGTTTTTAATTCACCGGGCGCAAATGCTAATGCTGTCAAAGAATTAGTCCTTTTATCCCTTCTTATGTGCGGCAGAAATGTGATTGACAGCATTTCTTGGGCGCAAAGCCTTAAAGGCAGAGGCGCAGATGTCCCGTCGTTAGTAGAAAAAGGCAAAGGCGATTTTGTCGGCGGCGAAATTAAAGGAAAAACTTTGGGTGTTGTGGGCTTAGGTGCAATAGGCATTTTAGTTGCAAATGCCGCCGTTGCTTTAGGTATGAATGTAATTGGCTTTGACCCTTTTATCTCAGTAAAGGGAGCGTGGAATTTAAGCCGCAAAGTAAAGCCCGAAACTGATTTAAATACTCTCTTGAAAAATTCTGATTTTGTGTCCTTGCATGCGCCCTTAAATGCACAAACAAAAGGCATGATTGGCAAAGACACGCTAAAAATAATGAAAGACGGTGTTAATATCGTCAATGCTTCCCGTGCAGAATTAGTCGATACAGCAGCGCTAAAACAAGCAATCAAAACAGGTAAAGTCCACCGTTATGTTGTAGACTTTCCTACTGAAGAAATTTTAGGCGAAAAAAATATTATTCCTATCCCTCATCTAGGTGCGTCTACTCCCGAGGCTGAAGATAATTGCGCATACATGATTGCCGAGCAAATTCAAGACTTTATCGAAAACGGCAACATTACAAATTCCGTAAACTTCCCTACTTGTGTTTTACCCAAAAACGGCAAACAGCGCGTTACGGTGGTTCATAAAAATGTCAAAGGTGTTATCGGGGCTTTAACTGAATTTATTGGCAAACAAGGTATCAATATAAGCGCATTTGTATCACAATCAAGCGGTGACTATGCCTATGCTATTTTAGATTTAGATACTGCCATCGAGTCAAAAGCCGTTGACCAAATAAAACAGCTCCCCAACATTGTTAAGGTTAGAGTGATTTAGACGCAAAGAATATTAAATGCAAAAAAGGGACTGTCTCAATAAGATTGTTTTGAGTACAAGCTACCTCGTAGGGGCGGTTATTAACCGCCCGCTTGTTACTAAACGAATTCGTTTAATAGCTTTTCGGGCGGTTAATAACCGCCCCTACAGGGTGTTTCGTACAAAAACAAATCTCGTGAGACAGTCCCTTTTAATATACGCTTTTACTTTAAACTGACAACTCTATCTGCTGCCGCTTAGCCATCTTGAAAAGGAGTCGAACCAGCCGGTTTGGATTTCTGTAGGTGCGGGTTGAAGTAGTTCAATAACAAAGATTTCTTGTGTACCGTTTATTTGCACCATACCCTCTTGTACAGCTAGTCCTGTTAGATAGGTGTGATTTTCTAATCTGGCTAACTCTATTTCTTGGCTAGCTAGTCTTTCTAATCTATCTGTAACGGACGAGGATAAATTTTCTACTTCATTGCCTCGTTGAGAAATAACAACACCCGTAATTACTAAGGCTACAATAATAGCAACAATCGCACAAATATATATAACCATCAAGGCTTTTGTTTTATTTTCAGCGCTAGGTCTTTTATCAGTATATTTTGCGTTTTGCACAGCATTTTCTGCATTAGTTTTTCGCTGCTTCTCTTGATAACGCTGTGTAAGCGGCATAGCGTCCACTCTTGCTACTCTGTCATAATCCATCTCTCTGCCTTTTGCGCAGCCTCCTAGAGGAATATGCGTGTACATTGTTCTATTATCCTTACTTTTAGAAGTCGAAACTTTCCGCACAAAAGGCTTTTTAGAAGTTTTACTTAAATTATAACTATCATGTGCCGTGCCTATTTCGTCCTCAATTGCTATTGATAAACGAGGCTCTTGCATATAAAATGACTCTGAAAAATCTGTAGGGCGATGCACAACAGAATCCCTTTGACTATACAAAGGCTCTTCTTTGTATGAATTATGCCAAGAAGGCTCTTCCCTATAAGGCGAGCGTTTTTCTTCTCTTTCAACATGAGAATGACGACCCGTATCTTCTGAATAGAAGTCGATTCGGTTACGACGAGATTTTTTTGGCGCTTGTCCAAACTCTCTCGGTTCGATTCTTTGCATGAATCTGTTCATAATAAGGCTCCTTTGGGGTCGTGTGGTTAAATTCTCACTCAAGTTTTTCAATGGCTCTTAAAGTTGCACTTTTGGCTCGAGAATTTTGCTGTAATTCGTTTTCGCTTGCTCTTATTCCTTTTGGATTAACTAGCGAAATCGTGGGGGTATGCCTGCAAACGCATTGAGGTAAGGATTTTGGACAAACGCAGCCGCTTGCAAGGGTACGAAAGGTTTGTTTTGCGATTTTGTCTTCTAGTGAGTGAAAAGTAATGACGGCTAACCTAGCTTTAGGCTTTAACACGCTGATAAGATTCTCTAACGCATTTTCTAGCCCGTCTAACTCGTCGTTCACTTCGATTCTAAGACTCTGGAACACCCTTTTAGCGGGGTGTCCGCCTTGAAAAAATCGTGGATAACATTCTTCAATAATCTTAACTAACTGTCCCGTAGTTTCAATGCTTTCTTGACTTCTTTTTTCTATAATTCGCCGCGCAATCTTCCGTGCTAACTTTTCTTCGCCATAGTCAAAAAATATTTTGGCTAATTCCTTTTCGTCGTACTCGTTTACTACCGTTTTTGCAGAGAGTGATTGCGTTTCGTCCATGCGCATATCTAATTTAGCATCGCCTAAGTACGAAAACCCTCTTTCTCTATTATCAATTTGTTCACTCGAAATCCCTAAATCAAGTACAGCACCGTCTATACAAGTAATATCAAGCTGTTCTAAAACCTCTAGCGCATTTTTGAAATTATTATGTACAAGCGTATAACGGTTTTTAAATGCGGCAAATTTAGAAAAAAGATTTTCGATATAGTTCAAAGCGTTTTTATCGCGGTCTATACAAATCACTTTGCCGCCTTTAGATAATATCTCGTGTGAGTGCCCCCCGCCACCTGCCGTACCGTCAAGATAAATACCGTCTGTCTTGACTGTAAGCGCGTTTACTGTTTCTTTCAATAAGACAGGAATATGGTAGGGTTTTTCCATTTTTAGTCCTTAGGGGGTTTAGATTTTTTACTCGGTGTTCTCTCAATTACTTCTTCTTTCATCTTTTCTAAAAGACCTTGAAACATAACTTCTTTTAAAACTTTAGCCTCTGGAATCTCTTCGTCTTTTTCGTTTTGCTTCTCTGCAATGCGGCGCTTTTGCTGTTCTCTGAATTTTTCGTCCTCTTCCCTTAACTTCTTATCCTTTGCCCTTAATTCTGACTTAATTTCTGCCATCAATCTAGTAATGTCGTTTTTGATTCGCTTTTCACCACGATTAGGGTCATCGTAGGTATCTTGATACCATAATTCTATATATTTTGTCCGACCCAAAATAGCAACTTGAATACTTTTTTCTTCTTTCTCAAATTTAGGAAACGCACACTTAAATGTCTTATCAGGTATAGCAATCCGTCCGCTGTCAGCATTAAGGTCATAATCAAAGCATAACGCTGCAAAATCTCTAATTTCGTCCTCTTTATCCTCGTCTACCATTCTATCCTCTAGCGCCGATTGAATATCAAACCCTCTTTGATACGGGTGCATTTCTAAAAATGGACCGTTACCGGGCATTACCCAAACTGTATTGCTTTTCTCGCCAGATTCTTCATTCAAGACAGCAAAGGCTTTCACAAGGGCAGCAGGAATCCTTAGACGCTTGCTTGCGTCCATAGCATTTTGATGTAATCCTGTCAATCCTTTTAGCGCCAATTTTTAAACCTTGTACCTAAAATTTTTCCTCTAGGGTCAATTTATCCCCTATTTGGTTCTTCAAGTATATCACTCATCTTACGGCAAGTCAACAGTTTTATCGCTTTTTTTCAGGAAAATTTGAGTTTTTTTTAGTTTTTTTAGGATTCATAGGTTTACTTAGGATTTGTAGGAAGTTTTGTCCACAAAGTTATCCACATTATCCACATTGTAAACTGCAACATTTCAGTTTTTTTGCCCAATTTCGTCCCTTTTGGACTGTTTTAAAGAAAAAAGCAAAAAAATCCCTGCACAATAGTGCAAGGATTTTTTAAACTTACTTAATTTTGAGAGTACTTACAATTTTAGAACCTCATCTAGGATAATTTCGGCAACTTGAATTTTTGACATTTTAGGATATGGAACAGTTTTTGTTTTTGAAATAAGGGTGACTATGTTGGTATCAGAGTTAAAGCCTGCGCCGTCTTGTGTAATATCATTTGCAACAATTAAGTCGGCTTTTTTGTCGTTTAATTTTTTTGTCGCATTTTTGATAAGATTTTCTGTTTCGGCAGCAAAAACAACTAACTTTTTATTTCCCTTCTTTTTACCAACTTCACTAGCAATATCTACATTTTTGCAAAGATTTAAGCTAAGTTCATGCACCTTGATTTTTTGATTAAAATCCTGCATTACTTTGTAATCACTTGGCGCGGCGGCTTTTATGATAATATCTGCGGCTTCTAAATTATCCATTACAGCTTTAAACATTTGGTCAGTAGAAGTAACGCTGATAAATTTTTCAAAGTTTGTCGTAATTTTTGAGGGTTTAGAGCCATGAACTAATATAACCTTAGCGCCGCGGTTTTTTGCTACAATAGCTATTGCCAAACCCATTTTACCACTAGAGTGATTAGTAATATATCTAACAGGGTCTATATTTTCGCGTGTTGCCCCGGCTGTTACTAAAACGGTTTTGCCGTTTAAGTCATTTTTAGGGAAAAGAATTTTTGCCAAAAAATCTACAATATCATTAGGGTTAGCTAAACGCCCCTTTCCGCTATCCCCACAAGCCAAAAGCCCTTTAGCAGATTCTATAAAATGCACACCGCGATTTTTTAGCTTTTTTATATTGTCTTGCGTTGCATCTGAAAGCAGCATTTGCGTATTCATTGCAGGTGCTATAACAATAGGCTTTGCACAAGCCATAACGGTTGTTGTTAAAAAATCATCTGCAATACCATTTGCAGCTTTACCGATAAAATTGGCGCTAGCAGGCGCAATTAAAAAAGCATCTATCTTTTTAGCTAGCGAAATATGCCCAACCTCGCGTTCAAAATTGCGGTCAAATGTGTCCACAATCACACGGTTATTTGACAGCGTTTCAAACGACAGCGGCGCGACAAACTCACAGGCATTCTTTGTCATAACGACATGTATATCTGCCCCTTGCTTTTTTAAAAGGCTAACAATCTCGCAAGCCTTATATGCCGCAATGCCGCCTGTAACTCCAAGCGCAACGGTTTTGCCAAAAAAATTTTGCATGGAAAGTGAAACTTTACTCGTAAGCAGCGACAACATCGCCGGCATAGATTTCTTCGGCAGCCATAGTTACAGCATGCGCGCCGGAATGTTCTAGTGATTCAAGCTTCTTGTCCATCAAGAATTTGGCTCTGCGTGAGATAAGACAAGCTAGTACATATTTGCAGCCTGCTTTGTCAATTAGCTTGTCGATGGGCGGTTCAATCATGGTTTTATATTTCCTTTATGGGTTAATTTTTTATTTGCTTTTTGAGGGAAAATTATCTAGAAAACGATTTAATCAGAGTTTTCTCTACTCTACATTGCGTATTTGCTCTTTAATTTTTTCTAAATCGTTCTTTAGCGTTATGACAGCATTAGCGGCAGTTAAATCATTGCACTTAGAACCAATAGTATTGATTTCTCGGTTCATTTCTTGAGCAATAAAATCTAATTTGCGCCCTTGAGGGTCTTTGCTTTCTAGGCTTTTGACAAATTGGTCAAAGTGACTTGACAGCCTTTGAATCTCTTCGCTTACATCTGTCTTGTCTGCAAAAAATGCAACTTCATTAAGCAGTCTAGCCTGGTCAATTTCGACACCTTGCAAAATCTCTTTCATACGGTTTTCTAACTTACTGCGATACTCTGTAACAATTTGCGGTGCGCGTTTTGTAATCGCCGTTAGTGATTTTATCATACAACGCACTAAATCCGCTAAATTGGACTTAATTGCATTGCCCTCTTTTTCACGCATTTTAATAACTTCGTCCAAAGCAGATTTAACAGCCGTTTGAGTTAGCTTTACAATCAAGTCAGGCTCATCTTTTGCGTGTTCGATTTTTACAACCTCAGGGCTTCTTAATAGTGCGGTTGTATTATAATCGTAGTCTAACATGAATTCTGTGCGTAATTTTTTTGCTGTTTTGACATATTCACCTGCTAATGGCATATCAATCATAATTTCTTTTGCATCTTCAGCCTTGTTTTCGAAAGAAAAAAATACATCAACACTGCCGCGGCTTAACCGCTTTTGAATTTCACTACGAATAATCTCATCGCAAAAGCCAAGTGATTTTGGAACCCTTGTCCCAATTTCTAAATAACGATTGTTTACTGTTTTAAGTTCGATAGTGATTTTCTTACCATTCTCACTACACTCGCCTTTCCCAAAACCCGTCATGCTTTTCATATTATTATGCCTAGCCTTTTTGCGAAAATTTTAAGTTCGCAAAGTGTAGTATAGCAATCATAAAAAAAAGTTGCAAGTGAAATAATACGCAAATTAAATTTCCTGTATAAATTCGGTCAAGATATTTAAATCAGACGCAAGCTGCAAAAAGCTAAAATCGCGCGATAAATCTTTGCCGAAAAGTATAGCGTTTTTAACATGGCGCTTAGTTAAGCCTAACTTTTTATATGAGGTAATGCCGCCTTCTTTTTGGTAAAGAGCTAGCCAAGTGGAAAATAGTTTTTGACTAGCCAGCAATTTTAAAAGGTTAGCTGCAAAGGCATAAGTAGTCAAAATACGCTTTTGGCGATTTTTTGGCGCGTTGGTTTGATAGCGGCTTTCGTCATGAATCATTTTTTTTGCTATTTTTGGGGGAAAAACTTCTTTGACCTTTTTTTCCCATGCCTTAAAACTAAACAGCGGTGTAAGAACTATTTTTGAGCGTAAGCGCGACGAAATATGCTCGACAAGCTCAATGAGAAAAGATACCGCAAGCCCCAAAGTTTCACCCTCGATA
>Ga0131853_10018008_pt1 | contig 12862 bp, 12 predicted proteins | sample TergutLab28metaG_FD_92764 | JGI IMG/M metagenome (GOLD analysis project Ga0131853, IMG submission 92764) | Labiotermes labralis P1 segment gut microbial communities from Petit-Saut dam, French Guiana - Lab288 P1 (version 2) (version 2) | ecosystem: Host-associated > Arthropoda: Insects >...
GAGGCAGCTGTAATTTGGTACAAGAAATTTCATTTCATATGGTAAAATTTTCTTAATTTTTGGTACTTTAAGACTATTTATGATGACAACCAATTTATTTGTCATTGCTAATGTAAAACAATTGTGAACCTAGGTAGTCTTAGAATTTTACTTCCTTTTTTCTGAACATCTTGGAGTGTTGTCGTCCTAAATTCAGCAATTTTGTACCAGTTTTCACAATCAGGTTGAGTTTGGCACAATTTTGGAGGGCCTTCGGAATTTTTTTTTTGCGGGGGAGGGGTTCAACCCCCCCCCCGGTACGCCACTGCCCTTAACATGTTGAGCCTAATATAAGCATAATAAAGTAATAAGTGGCATCTAGCTGGATTTTACTCTTCAGTTACAGAGAGGACAGTTCAAGAGTATTATATATTAGATTGTTATTAAAGTGAGACAGGTTCTAATGCCGTTTATTGTTGTACATTCACATACTGCTGATGCAGATTCCCTTAATCTGGACATTGCAATCTATTGTCAGTCTTGGCTCTGTCATATCCTTATTCTGGTTCTGACAATTGTTGAAGCACAAATTTTGGAAATATGTTAAGATGTAAGCAAAGTATCGTTTGAGCCATGCTTGGAAGTTTTGTTCCAGCCCTGGAATTTTAGTAACACATTCTGTTACTGTGTTTGGCTATTTTAAATTATTACTTCACTCATTAAGACCATTGTTTTTCTTCCTATATATGAGTAACAGAGGACTGATGGCGTATTACTGCTTTTTAAGTTAAAGGTGAGTGAAGTATATAATTAAGTAGCTGTTTTGTGTGGTGGTTCAGTGTGTTCAAGAAATGCATTTATGGAAAATACCATCAAACATTTTGTTGACAGTGACTGTACCTTCCAGTTAACACAAGGAAACAGCATGGCCAATATGAAGACCCCAAGCAGTGGACCACTGGTAGCAGATGTCATCAGCATTGATGACTCTATTACACCAGACAGAGTAGCCACTCCAAATGAAATTCCCATGATGAGGAACCCATAGAGAGACCCTGTAATAATGATCAACTTTAGTTTACTCCTCCATGGGTTCTGTTTATGTGGTTCATTCTTAAGAGTTCTGATAAATTAAACCACATATTTTGTAGTACCGTGTGTATTCCTAGCAACAGGGATGGCTTGATGTCAGAGATGAAAAATGCAGAATGTGTGGTAACATTATTTTAGGGGCAGGACATTTTACAGCCCTATCTTATGGTTTCTTTTTGATGACAAATTGTGGAGAGCTTTTTTTTGTATTGTGAACATTAATTAACAGTAATATAAATGTGTTATGTGCCAATGTAAACAAAACTGTTCTAAGAACTGTGGCACCAGTGGCAGTTTTTATAAATGGGGAATTTCACGTCAATGTTCAGAAATCTGTGAAACTGAAATATTTGTGATTGTTGGCGGGGGCAGAGAGAGAGAGAGAGGAAATTCTTTTGTTAGGCCTGCACTTGCTTTGAATACTACACTATTTATAACTTGTGACACTGGTATATCTAACATATCAAATCACAATAACCCATTATTTATCATTACCATATTAAATTTTTCATGCAGTGACCATGTTGAAGATTCAGGTCTTCTGGGATATGATGCAGTGTTCAAAGCAAGTAATTACAGGTGTTTTGGAGGTGTTTGCTGTTTAGAGCTTGAACATTTAGACAGCAGATTTCTTGAAAATATTGTGAACTATTTGTTAATTTGACATGCCTTCGTATCCCAAACAATTGAGTCTTTGCAGACATACATATATACATACATACATATATATATACATACACACACACACACACATACATATATGCATAATACACACATACATATATATATACATACACACACACACACACATACATATATGCATAATACACACATACATATACATACATAAATACATACGTATATTCCATGGATCCATAAGTATGTCACAAAGACAATAGGATGTGGAACAAGTCATAAATACACAAACATACACAATATTACAGTGTACAATACTATGAAAATTTTACAAAACAGTATTAATATGTCATCTTTACACACACAAAATTCATCTAGAGTCAAAGGATTGTGTTATTTCATTATATTTTTAAGGCTGCTTTGAATTTTGCCTTGTCATTCTGGAGGTTTGTCAGACCATGTGGTAAACTGTTGAAAATGTTGATGCCAGCATAAAATGTACTTTTCTTTAAAACAAGACAGGTTGGCATTCTTTCCATGAAGAAGGTGCTTATTCCTCTTATTAATGTTGTATATAGATGAATTTGAAAATCTGTCTGATTACTGACAATGAATTTCATTAATGAACATGTGTATTGGCATATAACAGGTAGAAAAATTATTTAAATAGACAGCTATATGAGTTCTGCATTGTGCACCGGCCATAGTTATGATGATTTTCTTTTGTACAGTGAAAATCTTCCAACTGTTGGAAGAGTTACCCCAAAAAATTATTTAATATTTTATAATAGAATGAAAGTGTGCACAGTAAATTGATTTGAGCATGTTCATGTTACTGATATGGACTATCAACCTAACAGCACAACATGCTCCACTTAATGTGGGAATCATTTGTTGAATATGGTGCTTCCAGTTTAGGTGATTATCAATTTATAAATGTATAAACTGCCTCTTCAATGTGCGTTATAACCAACATGTAGGGTGATGAATACTTTGTTATGAATTTCATTTTATTCATTTTATCTACATTGAGAACTAACTTATTAGCAGCAAACCATTTAATCACATGAGAGAGAACTAAAATGCACAATGAACAGAAATTTCTTAAATTTCAGTTTGAAATTATGACATTAATGTCATCAGCAAATCATATTGGTTCTGACGTAGTATTTATTCTCAGGAGAAGGCTGTGTATATATATATATATAATGAACAATACAGGCCCTAGAATTGATCGTTTAGTTGTAGTACATAATCTTACTGCAACATTCTGTCTTATGTTTGTTAAATAGGATCTGCATCAATCTTCAGATACTCCTCGAATTCCATAGAAATGTAATTTACCTAACAACATTTCATAATTCACGCTATCAAAAGCCTTTACCAGCACTGCTGTGAGAACTCAAGTTCTTGCGATTATCCCCTTCTCTTTGTTGAATAATTATGGTTCCAGTGTGAGTCACAAGACCAGCTATACTGACTCAGGGTCTTTTTTATCTCCCTCAGTTACTACAGATAAATGACATGAAAACATCTTGTACTAGAAACTGAGTGCTTCCTCCTACCTTCTTGCCAGCACGTCAAATCAACCTCTCATTATTCATTGAGGTATATATACCTTTTGCAGTTGGTATAGCTCTCAGGGCAGTACACTGAAGGATTCTTGTCTTGCTCCCACATCAAGACTGTGCACAGGTGAACATTTGCAGTTAGAGCATCAAGATACTTTGACCTTCAATGGAATGATATCCAGACTGAATGTCATGAAAATCAGTAAATTGGTGTCTATAACAATGATGCTTGTATTTAAGTAAGTAGTAAAATGTCTGAGGATAAATATAATGAAGAAGGAACTTTGATCATTTTCATCACTGAAGATAATAAAGAGCTGACTTACCAATGACCTTAATAAGCAACAGCTGTCTCTTGTCTGTGAAACTCCTGAACTGAGGAATCTGACTGATAAAGTCTTCCCATGTAACTGTAGCAAGGGAGTTGAGATTGGACACAGTGAGGCTATAAATCAATGAAACAAAAGAAATATTTATGTAAGACATTAATAATGCAAAACCTTATAGTGTAACAGTATATATGAGAGCAAGGTTGAATAGTTATTTTCTGACATTAGAAATCAGGATTAAAGCAGCAGGGGTGTGTTTCTGGAGAACAGTAGTATGGAAACAACATGGAAGTAGCTACAATATATATGCAGAGAATGTAAAGCAAAGGGGCCCATGAGACCATTACAGCTGCTATTTTTAAATGCTAACTGAACAACTTCTAGTTTGGCAAAAAAATCTAGGCGTTGAAAGAGTTAAAACTGCCAACACTTAACATGTTTGCTAAAAAGTAATGTCTCAGACAGTTTTATTTGAAAACTAAGTCTATTTATGACAATTTTATAAAAAGTGGCAGTCTGTATTGTTACTATGACAGGGCCCATCAGTCAGCTTTACATAACAGTTAAAAAATTCTTAACTGTGCTGTGGGGTAAAATCTACCTGGAAATGTGTACAAAATTTTCTTCTTATTCTTGTGAGTAGGTAAGATAACCACGCCCATTAAAGCAATATAAAATAATAAGTCGAGTTTCTGGGTGTGATTTATGATCTCATTTACTCGTACATGGTTGTTTTTAATTAAATATGTAAATTTTAATTTGTTAAGATTAAGTGTTATTCCTTCTTTAAAGTTTTTGGTACTGACAAGCAACTGTATACCAGAAAAGGATAGGCATTCCTGCTTGTTTATAATAGAAACATCTGTCTGAAGCTTTATGTAATGAGCAGTCCTTATATTATTATTACATACTGACAAAGGCAGTCATGTGCTACACAATCAGCATTGAACCATATCAAATCTATATATGAGTAATTCTCCATTATTTGAAAGTGAAAATGGTCTTTATTTTTATTTGTGTGTATATTACTCAACTCGTTAACAAAGAGAAAAAATAAATACGTAGAAGCAACACCTTTCCAGACTTTACTTTGATTCCAGGTAATTAAATGACTGTTATCCTTTGGAAGCCACCCAATGCAGAACAATATTCATTGGATTCAGTTTAAGTACTATGTAGTTTTCTTAACGTGACTCAATATGTATTGCATTATTTTATCACTATTTTCGATTTTCACAACACACCACTGTATGGTTGAGATTTCAATCACTTAAAATTTATAATGTTTTATGCAATTGACCTTTTCACAAGTATTTTTATAAAGTCAGATGTTGTATTTTCACTAAAGCTGAAATGTGCTGCATAATATATATTAAATCAATGTAAAGTATATTTGTGATTGACTGCCTTCTTTCCTGCCTGTATCTGTGTATCACAACAGGATGTCACACATCAAGTCTATAAATCGGATATTGACAGCAGAGCATTAAGACTGGGTGGCAAGACCATTTGTTATTTGTGTTCCCAGTGCCAGAGAACGTGCACTACAAACACGTGGCAAAGCAGTAACCAATAAGAGGAAAGTAGTGGGTGGAAGGAAACACACACACACACACATATATATATATATATTATAAAAAGATAAAGGTAAATTGATCCTGTTTCAGGCCCGGTGTGGCCCAGAGAGTGGGTAGAGATATAGCTCTACTCTTCCATAACCACGGCACTAGAAGGGGGTGAGTGGTCAGCAGCACGCCCCGGCCGCACTCTACCCCCGGGAAAGACCCGGTACCCATTGTACAGGAGGCTGGATGGGCCCCAGGGCCGGTCTGGACGGGCGGAAAATCTCGCCCCCACCGGGATTCGATCCCGGACCGTCCAGCCCGTAGTCAGTCGCTATACTGACTGAGTTACCCGGCCCATATATATATAGCCATCACTATGAGCATTAGCTCTTGGCATTGTGTTCTTTAGTGTTGTGAAGGACTAAACTGCAGGCATTAGCATGATAACTGAATTTAGAGTAGACTAGTAACTATGGTAAAGGCAAAGTTGTTGCTCAGCATGACATGAAGGCACATGGAGGAGTGTAGGTAAAGCCCCACTCATTCTCAGTATGGGCATTAGATGATGAGTGGTCATTCATGCCAGAACTATTTTAACCCCTCCACAAAAGAGCCCCCACTACACATTGCATGTGAGGCTGATTGGATTGCAGGGCCAGTCCAGGTGCTGAGGAGAGGAGAAAAATCCCTTGTCCCTACCGTGAATTGAACCACAGTTCCTTGGATGTCCGGCCTTTAACCTAATCACTGTACCATCTATGCAATCCACCTATCAGTTAACTATGGAATACTTAAAAATTTGTGAGCAAATTTCTGTTTTCTTAACCATTATTAGAACAGCAAACTAGTTAATGTTATCCATACATTACACATAAAATTATGAAAAGTAGCATTTTTAACATCACCTGTAGAGTCACTTAGTCATATTCATGAATTTTATATACAAATTGTTAGGTACCTTCACCCACAGTTAGTAATGTCATCTAGCATTCAGCATGGACTCTCTTTTTTAAATTTTATTCAGCATAATGAATTTAAACACAACAAATTTTTTAGCTACTTAATTTTATGTTCATTCATACTTTTAAATTTAGTGTTTAAGCGTTTTGTGGAAGACATGAAGAATATAACATGAACACATTATGGGAAGGTCATGTTCAACTATCTGCATTTTTGTGTGTGTAACTGGTAACCGGATTTTGATGTAATTTCGTATGAGGTGTTGTCCATGAAAAAATCTACCTGAAATTACGTTTTGGTTTGTATCATGCCAATACAGCAACCTATTGCCACGAATCTTTATTCTAGGGTCAGTTTTCTCAAATATATTCAGTGCATCCAAAGTTAGTGGGTGATAAAAACATCCTGAGCTCATTTAGATATTAAAATGTCATTAAATATTTTCATTGTTTTTATGTTTTGTAAAGTACTGGTGTAACAGAAAAGTTATGAAATTCACAACAGATATGGGACTGTACCATGGATGTGTCTGTTTCTTTTTTCAGCCACAAGAGTTCGACATAAGATACGAAACAAATAAACAAGTTTATATGTGTGATTTTAAGTCTTAGTGACAATAAACAAGAGCACTGGCAGATATTTTTGCAAGGTGGTGCACATTACCTATATGCAAAATGATCAGATTTTTTAATGATTAATGCTGGGCAAGATTGTAATATAGTTGTCATTTAATTAAAATCCTTAATTAGTCCATAGACAGAAACTGTAGGAACTGTACAAATTTAGTTTTGTTTTTGTAGATTTTTTATTGTTCAATTTAATAAATTATTAAGTGTCAAAATCCGAAGGTGGTGCAAGTACACCACCTTGCTCCATCATACACCTTGCTGCTGCACCCCTGGCAGTGAGTATTAAGAAATAGTTACCAGAACATGACACTGCAAAGTTTGGTAGGTAGGTACAAACTAAATAGCAGTATTATCTTACAAGAGAGTAATTTTGAATTTATGTTGACAATATGTGAATGTCAAAAGTGGAGACAAAATTATGTTCACAAGAAGTAAGTGTGGAATGTCTTTTACATCTTTGATGATAATCTAAAATACATACCTGAGAGCACCATTAAAAAGAGTGGCCATAAAAAGACCCAGGAGTCCAGGAAGAAATACAAACTTGTCTTCGATATAGAAGGGCACAATCTCGTCAATCTTGTTGATGTAACCTAAACTCAGCGGATCACAATTAGCATAACTTGCAAAGATCACCATTCCAGCAACCCATGACAGGCTGAACAGGACTGTAATCACTGGGATATTTGCCATCAGAGTTCTGCAAAGGAAAAAGGAAACCATATGTAGGGCTCAGCCACTTTGCTGAATATGAAGTTTGGATGGGAATACGCGAAATTTAAAATCAACATAATGTTAAGTATCTTGAAAAGCAAGCAGGCCCAGACAGAAAAGGGAACACCATAACAGGGATATGGATCATATTAAGTTACAACTTTGTGAAGTGGATTAATGTTTTCCCAGACTGTGTCCAATGATGTTTTTATCAGTAGTGGACTTTAATCTTATTTGTACTCCTCACCAAATAATGTTTGTGTTACTAAGATGACCAAATTGTGAAAGATGAAATGGGTGGGGTATGCAGCCTGTATGGCAGAGAACAGGAAGGAAGAGAGAATTTTGGTGGGAAAACCTTAAAGAAACAGCACTATTGGAAAAGCTATGTGTACAGAGAAGGCAAATATTACATCTGAACAGTTGAATTAAAAGATGACATATATGATGAATTAAGGTTTAATGATGAGTACGCTGTAAAAAGGTAAAGCAGTCCCATTACAGGCCTGGACAGGCCCAGAGGGTTCCAGGAAGTTAAGGCTCCCAGATTTTGTGACAACGGCACAGGATGGTGTAAGGTTGTCAGCCTTACGCACCGGCAACCTTTACACCCAGGAAATACTCCTGGTACTCATTGCTGTTAGAGGCTGAGTCGACCCCAGGGCCATAGTGTGATTGGAAGGATTTTATGTCAATGAAAAATCCACTGACACCAGCTGGGATTGAACCAGTGATCTTCCGATTTGTAGCACAGCACCTTAACCACTGTGCTACCGCGGTCCCCCTGACTACACTGTAAATCATTTAAATACACAAGGGGGATCTGAGCAAACATAGCTGCCATGTAACATATTACACACTGTTCACTAAGTTGAATTTTACATCATTTTAACTCATTTTGTTGATGATGCTGTTGATATGTATCATTTGTACTCCCTGAGGATGGCCCTTTGAGGTGTGAAACATGTCTCACTGAAATTGTGTTAATAAAGTGGTGTTAATAAGATATGTTTGTATTCATTGGTCTTTATTTGAAGGAATGATATTCATGCACGGAGATGAACAAGTTAAAACAAATTTCAGGGTGTTCAGTTACTTCTTTAAAACACAGTATTTGCTTTGTATACCACCTACTTTTAACATTATCAGGGTTTTCATTTTGTTCAGACAGTGTGTTTGTGTGCTGCGAATGGTTCTCAAAATAAACAGACTTTATTCCCCTAAAGAACATTCATGACTTGTCTTAGTATTGGGGAAGCAGTTTGTTTTTTGTGCTAGACAGTAAGTTTTTAAATATCATTTAGGCAGGTTTCGGACTTTAAATGGTTTGCAATGCTTTTACACAAGTGTATATGAAGCTTACTTGGTGACAGTCTGCTGGGAATCCATGCTGCAGTATCGCTGCACAAAATTCTGCTGACAACCAAAGATGGATATGGACATGAAGAGTTGACCAAAGAGTGCAGAAAGCGTTGTAACACGAATTGTTGGATCCAGGTCAAAACTGTGGGTCAGAGAGACCGGTGAATTCATTGGTTTGTATTTGACAAGAAAACACTATTTTCACTTTTAGAGACTGAATACCTTCCCACCATGTACTGTTAAGTGATTTTGATTCTTGATGTATTTTGTTTCAGATTCTAATATTATTAAAAAAAAAGTTCTTGTCTCTTGGTATTCATGCTGCATGACAGTGAGATTTATAGTGTTTAGTGCTGCATATGTTAATGTAACTGTCTCTGTCAATATTTGCATAATAACAGAAGGAATATGCGTGCATAAGATTTGCATGCACAGGTACTTTTAACCTAACAGTCTATAGCTGTTTTTTAACAGTTCTTCCTTGTCATCTTTCTCCCATTCATAACATCATAAGACATGGCCATTACTGAAACATTGTGCATTCTGAATCCAGTCCATTACTTCACACTTTATTTTTATTAACAACAACTTTGAAAACATCTAAAATGATTTAGTTTAATTTATGGCTCATCCATTTCAGTGAAATATTTGACACAGGATATGTCAGCTTCAAGGGATGTCAGTTTATACCTAGCTAAATATAATTGAGTTCAAATTACATAAACACATTTACACCAGGAGTGTGTGGGCTATTGCATGACAATTCATCACCTGTTATTTCACTCATAGACTGATAATAACCACATTTAACATGAAATATGTTCTTCCACTGAATAAAATATTTGTTGTAACAGAAAGGATAAAGAAAAGTAAGTCTTGACTGGAGTCATGGTACCAACAAGGAACTACTGAACTGATGTTAGAGATTGTAAGATGGTCTGATACCACACCAAAACAGTCCTACTTAATGCTGATAACCTACCTTATGTACCACCAGTTTTCATATAAAAAAATTCTACATCCCTCCCACAGAATACATGTGTTTTGTATTTATCTCAGAACAGACAGAACATTGCCCAGTACGACATAACTTTGGTTTTCATAACCAAGGTGGTATTTTTATGGATTGCTTCCCATTGTGGTTGTGAAACATTTAAAACAAATCGTGTTCATCCACTCCATACAACTACTCTTCTCTGTTTAGATACAGCTACATGTTTTGTTCATTTACAACCATCATCAGGCCATCAATCCAATGTTTTAATATAAGGTGCAATGCAATACAAGTGCATTCACTCTGTGGGATCCCACAAGTTTTCCATTATTATTAAAAATTGTAAGATCACAATTGTACACAATTTTATTTACAATATCATACAATTTTGTACTGTAATAATTATTGTGGGGATCCCACACAGGGAATACACTTGTACTGCATTTGCCTTTGTGTTAAAATATTGTACTGATGGCCTGATGATGGCTTTAGATGGCTGAAACATGTAGATGTATTGAAATAATGAAAGGTAGATGTGTTCGATGTATGTAAACCATTTGTTTTGAAAGGTGAGTGTTTACTGCACAGCACAAACGTGGTATTTTAATTCAACAGATTACATTTCATCCACAAAGGCTTATGAAGGATTTAGAAAACTTTTACAGTAGAGTATACTGGTACTCAAATTTGACTGTAACACCAAGAAGAAACTGCTGAAATAATGGTAGAGACATTGTGCTCTTCTGACACCTATCCACCAAGTGATACACCCTGCCTTAATATGTAGATAGTATGGAGAGAGGAGGCTAAGGCTCAAGTTAAATGGTAACTGCTACAAGAAACTTGACAAGATATGCCACAGAGTATGCAGATATGCGACAGTGATCCCTTACTTAAAAAACTGTAGACGCCCGCGTTCACTGGACAAGTCGAGAACTTTCCCGAAACCACCAACATCTATGGAGCCAAAAATGATAATGGCAAGACTACAGGCAATCATGCTGAGCCCCTGGACCACGTCTGCTGTTATGGCAGCTTTCAGACCGCCCTGAAATTGAAACAGGACTGGCACTTAAAGATCACAGATGATTTTAACTGCATTAACAACATGAAAAGCCACATACTGTGAATACAAACCTTTAAACAACATGCCAGACTAAGTACCCTGTAATAGTGGAATTTCTTCCATACCAGATTAATTCATGACACCCTTCTTATGTCTGGGATGCTTTAAGGTTGTTGTAGTCTGTGTGTCTCTGTGCGTGGATTCTGAGAGGTTGACTTATTTCAGATTTTGTGTCAAAAATATTTTCAAGTGTAAATTCATACATTGCTCTACATGCACTGCAGGTTCAGGACTACACATAGGGCCTCCAAGTTTTTTTTATTGGGCCCAGAAATATTTTATATTGTTTGTTGTATGTGTTAGAAAAAATTACCATCATGGTGAAGAAGACACTGATGGCTGTAATGCTGAGTATTGAGGCCCAGTAGGGGAGACCAATGACGGTCTTGAGGGCGACACAAGGGGTGAAAACTGTTACACCGAGGTTCAGCAGACTGCGCACTACGTACGTAAAGGATGCAATGCAACGCACCAGACGGGATTTGAACCTCAGATCCAAATACTGCACATATAACATAGCACCAAGTTAATACCCTTATACTTAACTCTAAGTTAAAACACTTATGAGTTAGGATCATGAAAATTACATCAGAAATTCTTAATTATATCCAGTAAAAGTTGTCCCTGTCTGCAACCTGAAGGCATATTGTTTTTGCTTGCAGAGTTTGCAATGATTCAAGCCAGTAGTAAGCAAACAGCAGGTTTCAAATGGTTCTCAAAACCTTTCAGCATGGGGCACACATGATTATGCAAAGAAATTGAATATATTAACCCTAGTAATACATAACTTGTATGTATTATACATCACATTAACTAACACTTCATATACCACCAGGTTTAACGATCAAAAGCATGTCTGCTTCATTTCAGGCTTCCGCCACGGTGTATACAAGACCATCTCTCTTCTGGGGTAGAGTCGTAGTCACTGACGTTTCGGGACAACCTATCGTTCCCATCATGGCCTGCCTGACCCTTGAAGATGGGACCTACAGTTTGTCCCGAAACGTCGGTTACCGATTACTAATCTACGTTGCTTAATATCCCAGAAGAACGAAGCTCTAGAACATTTTATTTTATTCCCAGAGAGTATAGTTCTATGAATAAAGAGCGATTATTTCTGCGTGATTTTTGGCTTCGGCCGCGAAGTAGCTAAGAACTGCTCTCTGGTGGGTTAAAGCCACTGATTGCTGCGTGGTAACCCAGAAGAGCGCAGTTCTAAGCGAGTATTTGGTTCCACAGACATTAAGAGAGCTGACTTCGCGAGGAACTAGATCGTTAAATACAACACAGATTAATCTTGGTCTTTCAAGTACATAAAAAGTCCCAGATATTGGCAGTTTGACAAGAGAAGTAAACTGCCGTCAACACAACTAGCAAGTGTTACAGTTCAAATTTGGCGATATATTTTGACCTCGTAGGGTCGTCTTCATGCCAGTAGTATACAATACGTAAAAATAATTGTGTACAATTGTATCAAGTTTTGAACTGCGATGTGGATTGTACGACTTGATAAGATATAGCAGTGCGAGGCGCGAACTGCCTAGCGGTCTCGTACGGCAGAAGACAGAAAGAAGGAAGGACCTTGTGTAGTTAGTGGATTACATCACCTGATAGACTGACGTGATGCCCAAGCTGTAGTAGACGGGCACAAACACAAATATCACGATTGGGTAGGCGCAGATCATCCCGTACAGTGTCTCCCACATGGCGCTGCCCCGGTAGTATAACTCCGAGGGGTAGCCTGCAACAGCGAACTTGTCCGATCAGAAATAGGTTGAACATTTTGGCGCCGATACCAATTCGGGGTGCTGTAGGAGGAACGCCGGGATGTAAATTACGGGATTGAATTTTTTCAAGCGAAATTGTGTCCCCCCCCCCCCCCCAAACAAAAAGGAAAAGACTCAA
>Ga0131853_10018009_pt1 | contig 12861 bp, 9 predicted proteins | sample TergutLab28metaG_FD_92764 | JGI IMG/M metagenome (GOLD analysis project Ga0131853, IMG submission 92764) | Labiotermes labralis P1 segment gut microbial communities from Petit-Saut dam, French Guiana - Lab288 P1 (version 2) (version 2) | ecosystem: Host-associated > Arthropoda: Insects >...
AGAGCGGCCGCCGCCGGTCGGCGAAGTTAGTGCCAACTTTTGAGGATAGAGGGGTGTCACGTGGTCAGCGCAACGGGTCCCCACAGCCGTTAATCTCTGTTTTCTAGACCTGGAGCCGCTACACACAGTGTGTTAAAAAGAACTATATTTTATTTTCTGTTTTCTAAATTCGAAGCTTTTATGTTAATATACCAATATCTCTGGAATAAACGAGTACAGTCGCTAACCTTATATAATATCGATTGGCAATATAATTATTATGTTGTTTTAATAAAATTCCTTCAATCCATAGATTGTGGTGAGTTAGTTCCTTAGCCTCTTCCAAAGCGAGTTCTCTTGATAGTGCGGTCTAGTGCGTCCTCTTTTCCTCAAGTTCATGCAAAAGCTGCTTACACCTTCTTCCTCGCATTCTCATCCCTTCTATCTTTCCTTCAGTAACATGTTCTATAAAGCAATTTCTTGTCTAGGTGTGACCAATCCAGTTAGCCTTTCTTTTTTAAAAGTTGTTGTTTAAACCTTTTGTATTGAAAGCCGTTTTATTGACACATGCACTCTTAACTTTTTATTGGAAACATGTAGGAGATTTTTTATAGACAAATATGAGTGTCTCCCTATAAACAGTGCATTCCGTGGGCTTTAATTTATGTAACTTAATTGGAAAGTATGCGGTGCCATACAACGTTACTAGAAAGTTATTATTGCTATAGGCTACTAGTTTCAGGCTTCTCTTTAGATCCAGAATTTCATAGAACATTCTGTGACGTAATTGCAGTGTCGCAAGTGACGAGGTAGCAGAAGGCCCGAAGGAGCCGAAGTGGGCCGTAAACTTCGCACGAAAGTTTTTGTTCTGCCTTTTTTCTCGTGCAAATTAGGAAACATGGCCACGCCATGAAAACTCCAAGCACGGAAGATCTGAATATCTGACAGTATTCGTTACAATTAAAATACTTCTTATATTAACATAGTATTTGAACATTGGAATAGATTTCTCCAGCAGTTTAAAATTATCGCCAAAGCTGCCTTCCAAAGGATTTTTATTTTCGCAGTACGGGCCAAAGGGTGATTATCGATTACTTGTCGCAACTTATTGGATCGCTTACCGGCCCTCACTTGTTCCGTATCCAACGGCACTATATTTATATATTTTTTTAAAACTGGAGAGTTTTGGTTGTTAGAGTAGTTTTGCGAATTAATTAAATTAGGTAAACGTGTTTTGCAGTTCACGCCGAGAATTGTATGTGCAATTTTCGTCAAAATAAGTTTATTTGTTTTTGATTCCCCAGCTCGCAACAGAGTGAGGTGTACGCTTGCTTTTTAGTAATATCTAATTCTAAAGAACAGTGGGAAAAATTTTATTGGCAAAGACAATGTTAGCGTATTGCACCCTAACCTCGAAACCTTATTTATTCTTTGCCTTTGCTAAAGAGAGTTTTTATTGGTTTGTTAGTTACCGTTGTGGCTTGTTCCGCAGTATTGGAAATGACTGCTATATCATAAAACTGATAGCTGGTGATCTCAATACAGTTCCTACGCTTTTTCTGTCACTTCGAATTTTACTGTTATCTGTTGATGTGTCAGAGGCTTTACAGTTTGTGAATACCCAAATATTTTTACAGCCACTGAATTATTAGAGTTAGCTTAGGAACGACACATTTAGGTTTGTGAGATATACACGTAACCTAGAAGAGACAAAGAGTGAAGCTAGGCGGATATCGTAGCACTGGGACACAGAAGCCGATTTAACAAGCAAGACGGAACGAAGGTTTTCAGAAGTGAATATAACTAAAAATTCTTTGCCAACAGCTTTTGTCAGATGAACGACTTAACGTTGTTGAATGCCGTACTGTAGAAAATGATGAGGCTCAAAAATTGCAGGTCGACCATATTATAAACGTACTCACTATAAAATGATATCCATCCACAAAAAAAAAGTATTATTTATTCCATACACTTCTGTCAATATTTTCCCCTTTTTATCTTCAGTTCCTTTATTCACTCTGTGTAAATCGTTTATTTTCCTTCATGTACATAATATGACTACTTGAATATTTTGTTACAACAACTTATTGTAACAGGGGCCGGGGTAGCTCAGTCGGTACAGCGACTTGCTATGGGCTGGACGGTCCGGGGTTCAAATCCCACTATGGAAAAGATTTTCCGCACCCGTCCAGACTGGCCCTATGGTACACCCCGTCTCTTATACAATGGGTACCTGGTCTTTCCCAGAGTAAAGAGGGCGGGGCCTGGCTTTGACCACCCAACCCCATCTAGCGCCGAGGTTAAAGAAAGAGTAGAGCCTTATTTCTTGATTAATATGAACATACTCTTGTTCATAATCATACTTAAAGTAATGGTACCTTGTTGTTGAGGAGGTGGACGGTAGGGGTCCTAGAATTGCGGTCACGCCGCTGCCAACATTCATGGAATTCACAAATCCAAGCCGTTGAAGAACTTTGCTCCCTTCTGTTAGTGCAGGGAATCTGGAAAACTTTAGAATCGTTTAAAACAGGTATCGAATGCAAAATAAGGGAGAGTGGACGTGGGTGTAGGGTGGTAAAGACCTTTTTTTATGACCGTGATGAACGATCACCGACAATCTTGCTCAGTTGTAGCTGTGCGCGCGCATGTCTTCCCTCCTTTTCTTGTAGTGTCTGCGAGGTACGAACTGTTAGAGAGACCGCGCGAGTCGGACAGGCACCACGCGGTTAGTGCTGTTTGGCTACAGTAGACAGTGCAGTTCAACGTTTGTCTCCATCTCCCGCCAACAATGTCATCACACCCGGCATTTGTTTTCGGTGTTCTTACCTTATTTCTCTTAGCGACGCAGGTAAACCACGTGTCGTGTGGTAGCTGTCGTGAATCGAAGCTGTGTTGTCCAGGTCGTGATTCATCGTGCGTTGTCCAGAAGGCTCCCATCAATGCTATCATTGAGGATTTGAGCGATAAACCATGCTATTGCGACCACGCGTGCCTCAAGCTAGGTGACTGTTGCCCTGATTTCAAGGACGCCTGTGGAGGTAAGTGGTTTATTCATGTCTCCAAACATTTTGATGACCTGTAACAGGGATGATCGTGTCAAGTGGAATTTAAAGGATTGAAAAGGAAATGATCGTGGATTATGCCGTGGCTCGAGACCCTATCCCTGCTTGCGACACAGACGAACCCACGAGTACCCTCCGAATAGCTGGTGTCGTGGATCACATGCAAATCAGGGATCTACCGCAGTGAGGTTCTCCGATCCAATAATTTTGCAGCCTCTGAACATAAAATGCTCTGTATGCCGTTGTTGATCTTGTAACACACCTTAAGGTGTCGAAGTCGAATCCGTGTTGGAGCTTTTGAATATTCGTACATGATCTTTGGGTTTATGTGTTAACACAACGTGTTACGTGCACGAGCGATGTGAGTGCATTCAAATTTTGAGTGAAGTCTGAAGGCAAGACACTGTTTGGGAGATGGGGTATAATATTAAAACTGCTCTTTTAGAGGGACCGCGACGAAGGTAAAGAATCTTCGGTTTCGACAAAAGGCGGGCGATGTCTTTGATCAGTTTGTAGGCTGTTGATTTCCGTAGAAGAATGCTGCACTGTGGAATTTGTGCGGAATGTACATAGAAAATTCTGTGTGCGTTATCCCTCCTGGTCGTCTAAAAAGTAGCTTTTTTTTTTGTAGATTTGCCCGTCATAAAACAACTCGAAAACCGATGGGCTGATTTTCATGAAATTAGATAATGGGAAGTTTAAATGAAATTTATAAGCCGTTTGAGCAAAACTGGGCATAATTGACGGGACACTTTACATAACGGTATGTTTGTTTGTCCGTCCGATTTCAGCTAGTGCGTTACTCGCTAAACGTACACTAGATCGAGAGGCGTCTTGAGACAAAGAATTTGTTACACCCCACCCCCGTGAAGTTTTAACAGTTTTCGAAATAATTACCTGCAAAATGACGAGCATGCCTGAATTGTTACTCTATACGTGCGACTTTCCTCCAAAAAGAACACTGAACATTTTCTTATCGAAGTGCGACAAAAATCTCAAATTAAAATGAAAGGTTTTGCATTACATTTTGTGTTATATTATTTACTGATTTTTCATCGGGTAAAGATTCAATTAAACCTAACCCATAGACCCCACGATTCTGGATAATAAAGGTAGACCAGTGCAGTGCCGGTATTTTGTATATGTTTGTCAGAAACAGCAGTAACAGTAATAATGTGTTTATATCTGTTATTCGTATTTCCTTAGGCATGTCTTTTGTTTAGTGTAGAGATTAGGTTAAGTGATCCCGTTACAGGCTCGGTGTGGCCCAGAGGATGGGTAGAGGTATAGCTCTACTCTTCCATGACCGCTACATTAGAAGGGGGTGAGTTGTTAGCAGCACGCCCCGGCCGCACTTTACCCCCTTGAAAGACCCGGTACCCATTTTATACGAGGCTGGGTGGGCCCCGGGGCCGGTCTGGACGGGCGGAAAATTTCGTCCCCACCGGGATTCGATCCCGGACCGTCCAGCCCCTAGCCCAGTCGCCCACCTGGCCCACTTTAATGTAGAGATTAAACATTTAAAAGTTAAAGAAAGGAATACAAATTTGCATAGAAAAAAGTAATTTCTTAAGTGTGGGAAGAAAAGTAATCGGAAGACCTAGATGTAGAAGTGAGGGTAACGTAAACATGTATAATTAAGAAACAGAATGTGATTGTATTAGAGTAACTTCGTTTCGTTCGTGTAGGATTAAGTGATAGGCTGTTGTTTTTAACGGCAGTGTACTTTCCGGATCAAAAAATGCGCGCAATACTACGAATTTTCTCGAAAAACACTGCCCGATACTGTTTCTGTCTGCGGTATTAAAATCCTTTACCCATTTGACCAGTGCTGATGCCTGCCTCCTGCTGCGCTGTGAAGGACCTGTCACACGGGTATATTCTCCCCACCCACTGCAACATAAACATTGTTTTAGCATTAGTTCTGTATTGTATTAAAGCCAATGGCTTTCATTAGACTATCGGCGGCCGAATAAAAATCGATAAAAAATAAACACGTTACACAGCCTTTCGGAAATAGAGGATGAGGGGACAGCGGGGGCGCAGTGGTTAAGGTGCTGTGCTACAAATCGGAAGATCGCTGGTTCGATCCCAGCTGGTATCACTAGAAATTTTCATTGACATAAAATCCTTCCGTTCGCACTATGGCCCTGGGGTCGACTAAGGCTCTAACAGAAATGAATACCAGGAGCATTTCCTGGGGGTAAAGGCGGCTGGTGCGTTAGGTTGATCCTGTGCCGTTGTCACGAAATCTGGGAACCTTAACTTCCTGGAACCCTCCGGGCCACTCCGGGCCTGTAACGGGACTTCTTTACCCTTTACGTATACCATTGCTGTGTGTACAGTGAAAAACTCGTGATGATGGACGGAGGAACTGTCCGAAACATGTAGAGTTTTATTCCAAAAATAAATTTGAGAAATTAGTGCATCTAGTTGGTTTTATTATAAGAACTTGTGCATTTGTTGATACTTTCTTTTAAGCCTCGCTTTCTCGTACTTTGACTAGCCAAAGACTACATGTGGCGGAATTGAGATCAAACAGAACGAGGTTCTGTGATGGCGTCTGGCTAGATATTTTGGATTGCTCTCACAATTTGAGTAAATAGAAACAACCCCGAATTGATTTGCTTCTATACTTAAAAAGCAAGTCCTGGAAGCGTAAAGCGGGCGTGGAGGTAAAAATCGATATCTAAACTCTGTGATCACCGTCACTTTTCGGCCGTTTACCCATGGGGTAAGGGCTTCTGGTACGCATTCGATAGGATACAGGGTGGGCACCACACACGGTCTGGACAATGTAGAGGTGGGAGGGTGGAAGTAATCCGTACGCCTCGCGTTCGCGACGTGAGCGACCCAAAACTCAGCAGGGAACGGATCATTTTGATTGAGGCTTTGTGGTATGTGCAGGTGGGCAACCAGATTTTTACATTGGGGCTGCGGGTGGAGAGTGTGGGGGCTGACCCTGAGGATATATGTATTCGTTCTTAAAAATTGTGTTGTAAAAATCACGTCGTAAGTACAACCGTAACACAGTACTGTCTGTAATTACAGTTATGTACCTACAGTGCATGTTTCATGAGTCACTGACGTAATTTAAATCACGAGGTCCATATTTCTTGTTTTTTTTTTTTTTTAATTTCATTTAAGACCTTCTAAGCTCTTTATTTTATGTTTCGAATCTGTGATTCGAGGCGCTTTAGAAAAATTGCGAAACGCGACTATTAGCTTTGTCATGTCTGTCTGTCAGCATGGAAAAACACGGCTGTCACTGGATGAAATGTTATGAACTTTTATATCTGAATATTTTTTGAAGATCTGTCGAGAATGTTCGAGTTTAATTGAAGTTTCACAAGAATAAGGGGTACTCCATATTAAGATTAATATACACTTTTTATCACATCTCGCTCAGTTCTTCTTAGAATGAGAAATATTTCAGACAAAAGTTGTAGAGAAAATTAAACAAAAAAAACATAACTTGTGCTCAATAACTTCTTTTCAAAAATTGTTCCGTTTATGAGATAATGTGGAAAAATATTGTAGAACCGGAGAGGCAACAGATAATATGGCGCATTCACATCGCATACCTAAGGCTACAAACACACACTCACAATATGTAATACTTACTGCTTTGCCACTACAACAGTGGACACACAAAGGCGTCTCAATGTTCCATTAGACGTACTGTGTCTGTTGCTTTAAATTTCGACGGAGCTGCAGGGCGCCAACACCCCCCTCCCCCTCTTTGGGTGCAACCCTGACTGTGTGTGTGTTTTCAGTCCATCGAGACAAGTGGTTATGTATCTAGTTTTTAGTGACACTCCTCGAAGTGAAATCTTTAGATAAGCTACAATGAGAGTGCAGTGCATGTGTTGGGTAGGGCCATGTAGAACGCCGTGGCTCAGACAAGAACCGTCATGTCTGCTGGGACTCGAAAGTCGCTCATCTAAGCATTAATCTCGTGTTGGCTGATTTCTCAGAAATAATGTGAAGAAACTGAACAAAACAGAACATGCCATTGTTCGGTGTATCAACATGGCATAATTAACACCACATCCGACGACCAGCGATCGTTCTGGTTCATTTCGAATGCTGCTTGCAGTGTCACAAAGTGGCACTTTGTTGTAACATCCAATTGTATTTCTTAGCATTGCGCACTCAATGTATAAGAACGTTGAACTTTCTTTTATTGATATGGGAAATAAAAGGAAAGGTTTACCCCGTAACATGCCATGACGGCCCAGAAGGGGAGTAAAATTGTATATTTACTCTTTCTTTAACCTCATGATTAGATGGGGGCGTGGGGATCAACTGCACGTCCCGGCCGCTTCACCCGGCACCCTTTGTACAGGAGGCTGGGTGAGCCCCGGGACCAGTCTGAACGGATGCAGAAAGCCTCGCCGCCACCGGTATTCGAACCCCGGACCGCCTGTAGCGAGCAGGTATACCGACTCACGATATGGAGAAGTTATATACGTTTTCTCCTTTCGCTTCTTGCAAGTCGGTACCCCCATTTGAATCCTGGCCGGATTACCGCTTATCCGGAGAGGCTTTCATGGTGTCGTGTATCACTTATTTCCCTGCTAGCGCGCTACCTGGGAATATGATACGGTTTCCTCCTTCGCAATTTGTACGTATCCGCTATTCGTGCTCACACTGCAGGCCTCTAATCTATGCAGTGAATTGAGAGGTGTGAGGTGAGGTTATCACGTCGTCGACTAATGCAGATTGAAGGCTGGGCAGCAGATTTCTCCGAGACATCGTTTCTTATCTAACAGATTACACTACCTCACGTGCCAGAAAGCGCCATTCTTAAACTGAATGCTGTTCGTATTTGAATAGCAGCCACTTCATCATCCTATTCAGTGCGCTTACTTGCAAGTCTTAGTCATTGAATCGATGAACTGTCCTTGAACTTGCGCAGAAAGAAGTGCTTTGCGCCAATCTGTACGGAGCACTTCAGTTCCGATATTATTATCTGATTTGAAGACATGCCCACGTCGATGGGGTCTGTAATTTCTGTTTCACTGGCAGGCGTTATGATAATCATACGTGGCATTGAATTTTAGCCATGAGAATCAGAAGTGCTAATGGAAAGCTCATTGAGAAATTAAGGTAAACAGTTGACATAACACGTGATTAGCTATTGTTTCCACGGAACGCCCTTCCATTGATCCGTTCTTATGCATCACTAGCCGTGGACGTCTGCCATGTTGGGGTTAACAATATTCACGCGCCGCTCCACGGCATCTCTAGCTAGCGTTTCCACAGATAACCCTTGAGGTGTTCCGAAGTTTAGCTTCAGAAATACGCTTTTGTTTAAGGTTATCTCACCGGTATAACCGACTATTACATTCTTCTGATGTATGATGCTGCGTCAATGGCTACGTAATATGATACCGACGTTTCGAGGCAACCTAGTGTCCTAATATTAAAAGGGCTGTGATATCCGAGAAGAATTCCGTGAAGAATGAACAGACGGCTGGATAAAACTAGCAAGTTTTTTTTTTATATGAAAGTAAATTTTTCCCGGTAATGGTAGACACAATAACAGTGACTTAAACGTGCTATCCCCCTATATTTAGGCTCCCACGGCAACAAAAGACAAATCGACAGATTTTACGATAAACAATGCACTGCAATTCGCTCAGCGACCATCACAATATTACACTGTTGTGTTTACTAAAACACAAGCTTTATAACGTCCACTTTGTGTTAAATATGTCAGCTAGGGGTCATAAATATATTAGCGTACGTATGTGTGTGTGTGTGTGTGTGTGTGTATCATTGGCGACAAAAGTGTCATAACTCAAAATTTGGCATTTTTGAGTTATTGGTATAGAAAGAAACGTTTGCATATGCACTTTTAACAGGTATAGTGTCATTAATGCAGTTTGCAAAACTCGCCGCTGGAAAGCAGTTGTGTCGTCGTTGCACTCATAGAAAATTATAGCACTTCAAAACCTTTAAAAGTTTCTCCTGAAAAATCACACATTTTGAGTTGTGACACTGTTGTGGCAAATGAGCAACTATATTCTGTGTGATTGCAGCGTTTTATCTTATCTAAGCACCCGAAAGTAATAAATACTTGCCGAAACTCGATCCATTTTCTGCCAAGAGTATTTTCCCCACCCCTGAGGTGGAGACTCAGATTATGGAGGAACTAGAAGAACGTGGACGATGCAGAGCCCCGGTGCCGTCTCACCTGTGTGACCCAAACAAAAAACAAGTGGGTAAACCTGCACTGTGTAGTAAACATGTCTGCAGACGGTGGCTGTGACCTTACATGCCAGGCGTTGTGCTTGTCTTTGTTGTGTGAATATTGGAGACCTTCGGATGTCAAAGGTCATTTGGCGAATTGCTAGCTGCCGGGTGATGCTGTTTGCTGCGTGTAGGGTATGCCTGTGTTATGTTTCATTTATCTTGTTTGCACTGACGTATGCAAGTCAATCTGAGATTAGAGGCGACTGTTTTTCCGCAATTTGGTCCCTTAACTCAGGGCTGGACAAAATTCCGCCAGCAATTGATTATTCCGGCGTATATACTCGATTCCTTTCTCCATGTACATACACACCAGAGATAAAACAGAATAATAGTCCAGAGAATAAGTATAAAAGTAAATACAGTACAGTAGCTTTTTATTTATTTTACATGAAACCTGGTGTGAGAATTTCGAGTAGGTTCCTCTGCAGCTTCAATTTAATGAGTATCGGTGTTTAAATTTAAAATGACCAGCGACGCACAAATTTTGCAAAAATCTGGGAAGCATCTAAAAATTCTAGGCGTCAGAAAGGTCACATGAAGCAAGATGTATACTGACGACCCAACAATATTAGGCGCCCCCGTATAAAATACAGTCGTCATGGCGAACCGGCGCCCGGGATTTGTGCAGCCCTGAATGAGATTGTCTGATATAACTTTGTTGGAAAAAGTTTTTAACTGTGACTTACACGAAAAAATATGATGACTGTAACGGCCTCTTCGAAAACCCCATTTAATATATACAGTTTCCTGTTCAAACCAATTAACCCTTTCCGTGATACAGGCATATGTACATTTCCTGTGACTTACACGTACAATAAAATGGGTTACAGTCGTACCTAAATGATGCATGACACGATCATATTCTAAACTTAAAAGAAATAAAAATTCTCATCAAAGAGTACTAATATAACTTTGATTTATTTCAGTTTTCTTTGTGGCCTGGAATAGCGTAGTCAATATAGTGATTCGCTACGGGCTGAACGGTCAGGAGATCGAATCCCGGTGGTAGCGAAATTTTCCGCACCCGTCCAGGCTGGCCATGGGGCACACTCAGCCTCCAGTAAAATAAGTACTGGGTGTCTTTCCGGGGGTAAAGAGGCCCGGGCGTGGTTTTGACTATCCCCCTTATCTAACACCAAGATTAAAGAAAGAGTAAAGCTACACCTCTACTCCCTCCCTGGGCCTTCATAGCCTGTTTTAAGGTGAACTGCACCTCGTTTACGCTCATCTTTAGTTTCTCTGCAAAATATGCTGATTAATCCGTAACATTTTAAGCTACGTATTACGCTTCCTTCTTTAACGACGCAAATTGACCCTGTAAAAATATTGTCCCTGTTATTGTTAGAACCAAGCTTGAATCTCGGCCAGATCACCGCTTTTCATGACGGCTTCTGTCGTTCTATACCTGTAAGTCAATCCACGTAAAGTCCCTTGAACTAGGCGGATCAGCCCATGTCAGATTTTCGTCTTCGTTTTCAGTTTTACTCGCACAATATTCTCCCCGGGCTATTTCGATTATATATAATTGATACTGAAGAGAACACGTGCTAGACCTCGGAGTAGATGGGACAATAATAGGGAAATGAATCTTGAAGAAATAAGGGAGGGCGCGGAATGGTTTCATCTGGCTTAGGATAAGGGCTGTTGTGAACAAGTTCATAATATGAAAGAAATTTCTTGACTAGATGAGGAACTGCTAACTTCTCATATTCGGTCCAGAACGTGCATTGTGGTTATGTAACCCACGAATCAACCCACACAACACGTAATCCAGTCTGGCTAACTGATCAGCCAATCAAAATACCAGTGAACAGAAAGAAACGAATCAAGGAAGCTAATTAGGTATCCAGCAAGAAAGAAATCGACGAACGAACGAACCAAACAAACAAAGAAACAAAGGAACGTATCTTTCAGCGTAACACGTCATCATTCCAGATAGTTCTGCAGTCTGATCGTCGCACAAGGCTTGAATGCTGTGGAGTGTACGTCAGTTACGTAGAAAAGAACGAAACTCCAGTTAGTGTGAACAGGAGTGTGCGGAATTGATCCAGGGAAACAGCTTTCGGGGGTGTTGCGCGAATCTGCTTGGTGTGCACAGTAAAGTGATGGCTGCAGTTGCATGGCGACAGTAACACAAGTCTTTCAAACAAAACCGCAAGTAACTGAACTTTCTTGGACCTTCCCGCAGGTCAATTTTTTTGGGCGCTTAATTCAAAATTACGAAAAGCGACTAATAGGTACGTCGTGTGTCCGTCCTTCCGCATGGAACAACTAGGCTCTCACTGGTCGAATTTTCATGAAATTTGATATTTACTTGTTTTTCAAAAATATGTCGAGAAAAATTCAAGTTTCATTACCATCGGACAAGAATAAAGAATACTTTACATGACGACCACTAGACATTTCTCATCACATCTCGCTCACTTCATCTTAGAGGGAAAAATGTTTCAGACAAAGGCTGTAGAGAAAATCAAAACGCACATTAAAAAAAAAAACTTATGTTACTCACACCGTTCAAGTTTCTGCAATCATATTTTCTATCAAATGCCCTTCATGATACTGTATGCATAACACACCATAACATACCAGGTATGTATCTTCATATACTTTACAGTTAATAATTCTTGTTTTCCTATAAATTTCATATCCTGTTAAATCAGATTTGCTAATACAATTACGGGACGAAATGGTGTATATCGTATGAAGTTAAACTTAATGTCTGTACACACTGCCCATATAAACAGCTCTAGAGCAAATGACGACTTCTTATTAATGTGTAACGTCAGAATACTTGTACTAGGGGTTGGCAGCTGCCAATAATAATAATACATTATTTATAAGGCGCCTCGCCTTGTAAATAATGTATTATCAGAACACTGCAAAATTATTAACAGTATCAGTTTTATATATTTTATACATTTTATGTACTTTAACATTTTTTAAATTAAGCTTATAAGCATGAATAAAACATAAATTAACAGGTTGGCTCATCCATCTTTGTCGTTACTCCCTGAAGATGGCAGCTGGATGCCGAAACATGTAGGAGTTTTTATATGTGTTATGTGTATTGTATTACGAAGTGCATTTGTTGGAAAATATACCGGCACATTTTATGTTCAATTCCCCCCCCCCCCTGCAAGTCGTGCCTTTTTTGAGATAATGTGGAAAAAACAGAGTAGATTCAGAGAGGCCACAGGTGACAATATAGCGCATGCGCTTTGCATGATGGGTAACTACGGCTGCAGACACATTGGAAATATATTATTGCTTTGCTACGGCAACAATGGTTTCGCGACGGCGCCTAAATGTTACGTTTATATCACATTGCCCATCGTGTTTAGAGTACCACCACATGTCATATGTCCTTCATGAAAAATTGTAAGGACCCCCAAACTGCACTGTTATTCTTTATTTCCTGAAAACATCATCAAAAGTAGGCATTTAAAGGACGAGATACAGTAAGAACTAAAATTGTAATAGATAACAAAATTATAGAACAAGTAAATTCGTTTAACTATTTAGGAAATATGATATCTTATGAAAAAGAAATGGACATTGA
>Ga0131853_10018010_pt1 | contig 12860 bp, 8 predicted proteins | sample TergutLab28metaG_FD_92764 | JGI IMG/M metagenome (GOLD analysis project Ga0131853, IMG submission 92764) | Labiotermes labralis P1 segment gut microbial communities from Petit-Saut dam, French Guiana - Lab288 P1 (version 2) (version 2) | ecosystem: Host-associated > Arthropoda: Insects >...
TCATGAACAGAAACAAGTCACATGATCTAACAATTCCTGCTTAATTTTTCCTATAAGCCTTCTGAAATAGACATAAGTATTTTTAAGAATGTAGTTTTTATTCCATCTTAGAATACTAATATTAACATCAGTAGCAAAAATTATGCCTTGAACTAAAAAAAAACAATGAAATCAGTAAGGTCTTTTGCCAGAACAGATAAAACAGTGAACATCAATGTGAATTTTAGGTTCTTGTAACCGAGCATTGTGAACATAGGGTGAAGAGAGAGAAACCAACAAGATGTAACTAATCCAATGTTTATTATCAAACTTATATCTCAACATGTTTCGGGCATCATTATGCCCATCATCAGGAAAACAAGACCGTGTACTACTGCATGGTGTTCTGCACTGGTTGTGCTGGCTGTGGTTGTGTGGAGCTGGGTTGTAAGCTGCTTGCACTGTGTGAAGGTTACTGTTTGACTCAGCTGAGCCAAACAGTAACCTTCACACAGTGCAAACAGCTTACAACCCAGCTCCACACAACCACAGCCAGCACAACCAGTGCAGAAGACCATATGCAGTAGTACACAGTCTTGTTTTCCTGATGATGGGCATAATGATGCCTGAAACATGTTGAGATAGAAGTTTGATAATAAACATTGGATTAGTTGCATCTTGTTGGTTTCTCTCGCTTCATCAATGTGAATATTTTTATGCCTAGTTAGATTAATATTTTCACATAACACAAACATAAAGATGATGATATCTTAGTTACCTATACAGTACTTGGACAGACTATGGTCATTTGTAACATATATGTACTTCATCACATCCAAACAAGAGACAGACAAAACTGGAAATTCATGTTCAAGGTTATAACATGTTAACAACCACAAAAATCATCCACATATGGGGAAACTTACTATGAAATGCACATCTATCAAGATTATACATGAACATGTCCATCTTCTGGGATATGATACTGTGCAGCTGTATTTATCTAACATTAATTACATCCCAAAAGAAAGTCATTATCATAGTCAGTGTCAAGAGAAACTCAAATCTCACCAAATCATACAAAGTCACATCCTCTAGCCAGGGTATATTGATGAAAGATACACATCAATTGTGCTGCAGACAACAGGAACTGTCTGTAACTGCTGTGTGTGTGAATGTTGGTGGGCTGGATAGCATTAGTCAGTACAGTGACTCACTATGTGCCGGACGGTCTGGGGATCGTATCACTGTGGAGGCGAGATTTTCCACACCCATCCAGACCAGCCTGGGGCCTACATGGCATTCTGCACAATATGTATATCTGTATCTCTTTCCAGGGGTAAAGTGGGTAGGGAATGGCACTGACCACCCACCCAAATCAGGTGCTGAGGTTAAAGAAGACTTTATGTATGTATGGATTTTAAATTGTGTGTACAGAGAAAAATTATGTAACAAAGACAGGGAGTGGAAACATTGATATTTGTCATCATGGACTTCAGCTGCCAGTAGTCCAATATTTTAAGGTAAATAATAAAACTGCTGATGTAATTAGTAAACGTTCAGTGAATGAACAGAATTGAATTACACTCTGATGTCTGTGGTTCCTCTTAACCTTAGTTTCCCATGAAGTCTTAATCTTCAGAATGTAATTTTTTTTTTAAATAGTTTGCCCAACAAGGTAGCAATTCAGCTTACTGCAAACTATTAACTTTTAGACGCCTAACGTCAACTATAGTTGATGTACCGCACCACTAACCTCCAAAGCTGCATTTTATATATTTATTCAACAAATATAGGTAACAAATATTTTAAACATGGTGTATACTCTCCATATTTTTCTCTTCAAAATGCAGTTTGTTTCATAATTCTAACGTATTTGGTTCCTGTATTATTCACATTTTATATACAGGATGTGCTAAAATTAAAAAATAATTCTGGCGCCAAAAGGTTAATAACTGCATTATCCACATTAGGTGGTATTTGCATTGTATGTCAAAATGAGCTCCAATCAATAACCATGTGACTGAAAACATTCAAGCCTACAACGTGGCAATACAATAGAAAGTGATCTGAAATAGAAACAGCTTCACAAACCAGTGGCATATTCTAGTAAAAATTCGTGATTCTTGAAGATTTCTTATGTATTTACTTTATGGTAGCATTTGTAAATTTTTTGTATTTACATTTGCCTGATATGTTATTTTAATTAATTTACTTCCACATTTATTTTCAGCACATTGTAGTATCTATATACAGTGAAATTAACAAAGACAGAGACTGGCCAAGCAGTCACTGAGGGGAAGTAGAGGTATATCTCTACCCATACGCAATCTCAGCTCTAGAAATGGGGTGGGTGGTCAATACCACATCTTGGGCACTGTACCCCCCTGGAAAGAGACCCAGTATCCAATGTACAGGAAGCTTAAACTGAAATTTTGGGGACCAAATTCTTGAATTTTAATACATGTGAGTTCTTTATACTGCAATTATAACCTATGTATACATTACATAATAAATTGTTTATAGCTGCTGTCCAACACAATATATTTTGCTTTTAGTTTTCTTTATTGTAGTGGTGACATTTTTCAGTCTTTTAGGCCATCATCCAGTGATCACACAAAAAAATTACTTATGGTACATGCAGTGTGTTTTATGTAGCTGGGGATCCCATTATACTTACAATTATATATATATATTAAAAAAACTATGTCTAAATACTGAATTGTAACTTGTAAAAACACAAAATTTCCTTTGGCATTTGGATGACTTAGACAGACAGAAGTACAAAAATGTTACTGAATTTAGCTTGAATAGTTTTTGGATATAATTTATCAGAAAAGATATTTCAAATACTTGAACTCTTGTCAACCTCATTTTTTGTACTTTGATGTGCGTGCGTGGCTGTAACTAGTGCTTCTTTATAACCAGTAAGCTTTTCTCCAGTAGCAGGTATGTAATTTCTGTGATTTACATTTTATATTCAAAGCGGAATCTTAATGTAGACTTTTATGCAGTTTGTTTCCCCCACATGGAATGTTCAATATGGTTGTATGGCAGATGCTCTAGTGTACTATCATGCTTCTGGCCCTCTGAAATGTAGCAAATCCTACAGTACTGCAGACCTGGCATAATGTACTGAACATTCTTCACTTTCTCTGTCTCACGTTCTGAATGGAGGCAGGCAGCAGCATTGAAGAACAATACACTTGAAATGAGAGAAAATCCAACGCTGATCCATGCCAAGAAGAAGGACCAGTCATATTTCATCACTGTCTCATCTCTCAGCACCTATATACCACCCATTTACTCAGACTCATTATATGTGAAACAGTAAGCCCTTAAGACCTAAAATAAATCATTCTGCTAAACACATGTATAAATTGTGAAATTACAGGTTATCACAGTGGTGCAGCTAAGGTCTTCATTCATCTTGGATGTGATGCCACATCACTGAGTGATTGGTGCCCAGTGTTCTGAGACAATACAATGGTCTCAAAATGTTGGGCACCAATCATGCAGTGATGTGGTGTCACAGGCCACAAATACATAAACTGTTATTTCCATTAAGTACAAAATACGTATAATGCAATACAATACAACTTTAACCTCATTTTATCATAACTTGACTACACATCAGGGTAGTTTTAAATGTCTTGTAATTTGGCAGCAAGTGCCAGTTTCGCATTTGGATGGCATTTGTTACAAGATAGTTGACTTCACATAGTCATGTGATGGTGATCTTGACTCAGGATATTAGTAAAAAGGTTGTTAGGCTGGGGTCATGAATTGTAGGTGTGAAGAAACTGGGGTTCAGGGTAGAAAATTAGGGCACATGTTCAAGGCAAACAACAGGACTTGTGCTAATATCAGCACTGGACAAAGTGAATAAGTAATCAATGATACTGCGGAGTAAAGAAACAACTCCAGTGTGCAGTTTATGGTAGTAAACTAATTTATTCCGAAAGCTGAAAATACCTGTGCTAGTGATTCTGTGTGGCACTGTAAGGCCTTAAAAGTGAAAAAAAATTGGGGCCTTAAAAGTTTCTCATGATTTTATGCAACAGAAAGAATGATCAGAAACAGGCTTAAGGCAAGCTTGTTAGAAATTAAGAAATTTGCACCATTTAAAAAAATACTTACATGTTGGTTGAAAACCTTTAGCTACCTGCATACCCAGACCACTTTCACAATCGCAAGTAGCATACTCGTCTATTCAGATCATAACATGAGTGAAACAAAGAATCAATACATAATTTAATTTAATTTAATGTGACATTTAAATCAAATGAATTGGAGATGTGTGGGACCTTAATCTAGGAAAAATACCATATCTATTTTATCAACACCTACACCAATTTTTTTAAGTTTTGTTGACTGTGTATCCCTGTATAATCTTATAAATAAAGTCAACTTGGTGCACAATTCATTCTCAGTATATTTATTCTTAGTATATTTATCATTCTCGACATGTTTCGGGCAACTATGTGCCCATCATTAGGAGAAACAACCGTGTTTATGCAAGATTTGGTACTTGTTATTCTGTGTGGATGACTGTCGAGTATGCAGGTACCAAGGGTCGCATAAACACAGTTGTTTCTCCTGATGATATTCTCCATGGATGACTGTCTGGTATGCAGGAGCATATGCCCCTGCATACCAGACAGTCATCCACACAGAATAACAAGTACCAAGTGTCGCACAAATTTGTTCCTCCTGATGATATTCTGTACGGATGATATTCTGATATGCAGGAGCATATGCTCCTGCATATCAGAATATCATCCACACAGAATAGCAAGTACCAAATGTCGCAAAAACAGAGTTGTTTCTCCTGATGATGGGCACATAGTCGCCCGAAATATGTAGATATTGATAAATATATTAAGAATAAATTGTGCACCAAGTTGGCTTTATTTACAAAAAAAAAAAAACCAAACCAATCTATACCAATCAATAATCCACCCCTGTTCCTATCCAGTTGCAAAATATGTGCCTTGAACTTATCCAGTATAGCCTGGAGTATTTAATTTATTTATAGTGTTTACCTTATTACATTTGCACTGAAAGTAATGGACATAATTCTCCTAATGAGATGAAAGAGGTTAGCAACCCATCAGGACATTAACTCTGACTCACATTATTCCACTGCTGGTAGAACTCCTCGCCAACAACCTTCTCCTTCTCATAATACTCCACACCATGCCACAGACCCATCCCACCAGCACTAAGCAGACCTAAAAATGGTCAACATATATTTAAAATTAAAGTAATTTACAACTGTGTAGGATTTTGGCCTTTGACAGCAGTGTTGACAAAGATATAAATCTTCTGATATATTCTGCCATTTCAACCGGTTAACTTGATAGTGACATGTCAGAGGAGCATGCAGTTGTCATATTCAAATCCTAGCATTCTTCTTGGACTGTTACACCCTGAAGACAGAGATAGCAAACTCATGTGAAATGTTGGTAACTCTTAACCATAACTGTGTTTTTATTCTTCTGATCCTTAGCTGCCGATAAATGAATATAGCTAAATAAAACATACAGTATTAAGAAACAGACGACGCTTGGGTTTGGACAAGAAACACTACTGTGTTATTTGCCAATTTCTAGGGAACTTGACTTATTCCTAAGAACAAGCACAGTGTTTCAATATTCAGTAAGTCTACTCACAGTCATTCTTTTCATTCTTTCATGATGATAAGCCTACACAACACAATGTTGACCTGACACATTAGCTCGGGAAAAATACATTTTATTTGTTGTTTTTATTCCAGTAATGTTATCACAAATTAAAACAAAAATAACAACAAACCTGTGTTATTTATTTGTCTGATACTAAGACATTGTGTGTCCTTAAGAAGTATTGGCACTTTGTTAAAAAAAAACTGGCCAAAACATTATGCAGATTTCTAAAATCAGAGGAATGTAAATATTAAGAGCGGTAGTGATGACGAAGTTTCGTACAATATTTCACAGGAATATGCTGCCTCCATCTTCAGACATATTTCTGTCTGTCACTTGGTAAAGTGAGTTGGGAATGAATACAACACCAACTATTGAACATCTCATCCAACTACAGAACACTAGTACCCTCTCTAATAAATCCAGACACATGGACTGTATCATAAAGGCAAATGGAATAACAAGTATCTCTTCTACCCTGAAAAAGCAGGCAAAATGTCCCTCCAAAAAAAAAAATACCCAGTTGCAAAACCCAACAATGTCACTTCCCAGTGGATAATATTCTATAAAGTCACCACCATAAAATTCTCAAACACCACACAGTGTGGAGAATTTAAACAGTGTATCATATCCTACAGCAAGCCCTAAACAGTATAGCCTAACCACAATTTTTTTCTTTATACATGTAATTTGACACAACTAGTTTTGTCAATGACATACTTTTCCAGAACATTACCCCATGTTTGACAAACAACAGAAGGAAATGTGACATTTTTTTCCTGAGACATCATGAATTCTAACTTTGGAAAATCATGACAAGTTACTGTATAAAGTTCCAAATTCCATATGGAATTCCTTCTCAGAGTAGAACAGATATATAACTGGGATCTTTTTCTTTACTTTGTACCACAGAACTGCATAAGACAAGCAAAATATACAATTATAAATAACTATAATATTTGTAAAGAATGAAAATGCAGTGTTTGCCACTTACATGCCAGGAGCATAAGAATGGCAGTAGAGGTGATGTTACCAGGAGACCGACGCCAGCACCCGGCGACTCCTGTCCAGAATGCCACAAATACAGCGAAAAATGCCACAATGAAGAGTGCTATCATTGATCGACCCATATCTGCCGAATGAGTTTATGATTAATTATTACTTACAAGTAGCAATATGTGTTTTTGAGGCTGATTTCAGTCCACTAGAAGTGAAATCAGACATTTGAACATTAATCAGAAGGATAACTGTACAAAACAAAACCGGTGAAAAATGTGTGCAAAATACTTTTGTGCAGAAGGTACAAAGTTGAACTTTTCAGTGTTTTGAAAATTGATTATGAATGATTGAAAATGTAGTTGGCCATTAGTAATTTGCAGGATATTAACTAGAGTAGAGAGGAAATAGAAACAAAAGCTGCAGTATTCATAACTAACAAGAAATAAAAGACATAAAATGTAACATTGAGGTGCAGTCATGTCACCATTGTTGCAGGGGATAAGTAATAAGTATTACATATTCTGAGTGTGTATTTGTAATCTTATGTATCCAGCATGCAAAGCGCATGTGCCATACTGTCATCTGTGACCTGCCCGGCTCTCCAATCTTTTTCTGCATTACCTCATAAATGGCATGATTTTTCGGCGGGAGTACTGACCTGATATACGTGTTTTGATTTTCTCTACAACTTTTGTCTAAGAATTTCTCATTCTGAAGTGAATGCAACTGGAATTTTCTCGATAGATTTTCGAAAAATACTTAAATATCAAATTTAACGAAAACCCATTCAGTGTGAGCAGAGGTGTTCCATGCAAAGAGACGGACTGACAGAAGAGCAGACAAGACATGATGAAACTAATAATTGCTTTTCGCAATTTTGCAAACACACCTAAAAATGATGGAAGAAAGAAAAGAATTTGAGACAAACAGATTGGAGTAAGCAGCTATAATGTATGACAATGGGAAATACAAGGGATGAGGAAATTCTTAGAAAAATACAATTTTTCTGGACCTTTTTATATATTTAATAAATCTCTGATTATCTAAAAGAAGTGTGTACAATAGGAAGAAAGTTCACAGAAAGAGATCCACATACATCAAATCAATAGTTCAAATTTCAAATGACGGTAGTTTAATAAACACGAAATCTTTTTCCACTTTCAACTTCCATGATGATCGAATATTTTACTTATTTGACTCTGGAAACTAGCAGCTAATACAGTTCAGTTTCTTAACTCATTTAGTAAGTCAGTGGTAAGTTTAAATGTTATATGATAAATGGCAGGATCTTTGCACATTAGGACTGATACATGGCTAGATAACCAAGTTTTCCCTAATGCATTACCCAGGTACATGTTTGGATAAACTGAGGAAAACCACTAAAATCACAATCAGGATATTCACTGAAGATATGAATCAGAATGCGAACTATGCCATGAAGAGAAGTGTTGTGCAATAGAATCATTAAGAAGGCAAGGAACTGGCATTAATTAGAATAATGATATCATAAGAAATTTTTACCTTATGCAAATGAAAGAAATTATTGTCTCATCTAAAATGTCTACAGTTTATTTCAAAAGCACCCTGCTTTGAAAACCAAAGTGTTATATTTCATCAGCATGTCCATAATAAGCAACCAAATAGCAGACAGATAGACAGATAGAGAGAGAGAAAGAGACATAAAGAACAAACAAATTAACTAACAAACTAATAAGCAGACTAACATACCAAATAACTAAATAATTTCATGGAGTAAAGTCCTTCATGAGAAGATAAAAATTTTGCAGCTAGTCATGAAATCCCCTACTTTTTATGGAACCCAAAAGTTCCTTACCATGTTGACAACAGCCCATCACTTGTCCCCATCTTGAGCCAGATCAATCTAGTCATATCTTTGCATCCTAATTCTTTGAGTTCCATTCTAGTATTATCCTCCCTCTACACCCAGCTGTCTCAAATCTCCTTCCTTCTAGTTTCCCAGCCAAAATCCTGCATGCATATCTCATATTTTCCCATGCACATAACATGCCCTGGCCATCTTATCAAAATTGATTTTATCACTAAAATAATTGTGATGAGGAGTACAAATAATGCAGGACCTCATTTCCATAGACACCTCACAACTTAGTTTTCATCTTACATAGACTGTGAACTACTCACGTAATCTGGCCATGGCATCATCTGAGAACTGTTTTGTGACATTGTCCACATCTGGCAGGTAGTAATCAATGTTGTTGCAGTGTGTCTCCACAGGACTCAGGTAAGTTTCCACTGTAACACACAGAATCACAAAACTGTATGAATTAAAGCTCACTACACAATGTTTTTGTCACACTCTTATTCTTGTTTCACATTAAACAATTCAGCCAAATTTTGGATATGTTCATAAATAGAAATTAGACGTCAATTGTAAGGTAATTCATAGTCAGATTAGTCCATTCTCCAACTTTGACATGCATTACTTCATATATTTTGTTTGGCATCATGTCTCTTCAGATTCACCACACAAAACGTGCTCAGAAAATTATGAATTATTTCAAATATTTTTTACAGATTACTGATCACTTTTCCTCAGTCAATGAACATTACAGGAATACAATATTAAGTTTCAGAAATGGCATGAACAACAGGGATGTTTCTCAGTTGATACATTTTCTAGAACACCATGCTACAGCAAATTCCAGATAGGTAAACATGTGTCTCATAGTTTTCTTATTCTGCATTGCTTGTAAAAAGATTATGCTTTTATCCCTACTGCTTTTCACTTTGCCTTTAGAATAGGCTATTATGGTGGTTCAAGAAAGTCAGATGGATTGTAACTGAATGAAACACTTTATGTTCAAGGGACCGTGCATCACAACTGTATGTCAATAAATGTCCAACAAGATGCAACTATACACAGTTTATTTTATCTGTAAACTGCTCTACATATCAGGTGTCTTCTCCACCCATTGTCAGGAGCACAAACAACTGTAGGTCTATCTACAGCATCTGGTACTAATCAATTAGTCTCAACTCCTCCACGATAGTGACGGGTAGTAGCAATGGTTGACTAGTACCAGATGCTGTAGATAGTTATTTGTGCTCCTGATGATGGGTGGAGAAACCAGCTGAAACTTGTAGAGCAGTTTACAGACAAAATAAACTGTGTATAGTTGCAACTTGTTGGACATTTATTGACACTGAAACATGACACCTGATGATGATGATGATGATGGTGGTGGTGGTGGTGGTGGTGATGATGATGATGATGATGATGATGATCTATTGGGTGAAAGCATGAATGCTACAAACACAAGCACAGAAACTTGAAAATAATTTGGTACAAAATGAAATGCTGTAAAAATCAATTACATGTTTACATCTTATCACCAGAATATGAATACAAAGTTAGCTAATACAGCAAATAATTTTAAAATGTGACATAGTTGAAATATATGGAAATGACACTAACAAATCAAAATAACATACAAAAAGAAATTAGGAGATTAAATTTATGGAATGATTCCCATCATTTTTCCCATCATACTATCTACATATACAATGACTGACCTACAAAAACTATAATGTTTCCTATTGTTTTTACAGGCATAAAACATGGTCTCTCACATTGAGGGAAGACAACAGACTGAGAACATTCAAGAATAGGGTGCTGTGATAAATAGCAGGAGGGATAATTTAAGAGGACAATGGAGGAAACTGCATAATGAGGAGCTTCGTGATTTATACTGCTCGTCAAACAATATGATGATCAAATGGACAAGGATGAAACGTCTGGAGGATGTGGCATGCATGGGGGAGATAAAAAATGCATACACTCTTTTGGTCAGAAGATCTGAAGGAAAGATACTGCTTGGAAGAACTTGGCATACTACTTGATACTAAAATGGATCTCAGAGAATATAACAGAAGGGTGTGGACTGGATTTGTCTGACTCCAGATACAGATTGATAATTACTGTACTGAATGTGACTTAAAGTTCCACAAAAAGTAGGGAATTTGACTTTCTGAGAAAATATTAGATTCTCAAGAATGATTCAACTGTATGAAGTAAGTTTCAGGGCTGTCAGGATTCATCATGCTTATCCCAAAAATATGGGTGAAGTAGCTAATTCTTATGTAAGAGATTTCAGCTAACTGCTTGGTGACATACTTTTCAATGAAGCAAAAGGGAAACAAGAAATGCAAGTTTCATGACAATGACATTGCATGAGCAATATGGAAATGAATGAGTGCCATCATTATTTGCAGATCAAGTGACACAGGACAGAGATATGCATGGGTGTGACTGCAAGTCTCTCACCCTCATACAGTCTGTAACACTGTTTGCTTGATGACTGATTTATTCTCAATAATCATTATAAAATTTTTCCTTTAATGAAAACTGGGAGGCAAGGAAGTTGAGACAATATTTCTATACAACACATAATATATTAGAAGCGTGAGATTGATCACTAAACCATCATCAGGCAACATGAAATGATTATGTATAAAATAATTTTTCTGTCACAAAAGAATAATTTCATTCTTGTCACAGTACCAAAAATACTATTGTGCCCTGTACATATTGAACTATCTTATATCCACAGGAAATGTATAAAAAACTTTTGTCAGAAAATCTGAAGGAAGGAGACCACTTGGAATAATATTAAGACAAATCTCAAAGAAACATGGTATGGGAGTGTGGACTGAATTCATGTCGTCTAGGACAGGGACTAGTGGCAGGCAATAGTGAGCATGGTGATGAATAATTAGTTTCATACAAGGTTGAGAATATCTTGACCACATGAAAACCTTCAAACCATTAAGTTCTGGAACTCATGCTATCACACAAATATGGTTTGACACACAAAATAATTGTTGCCAGTTACTGTTAGTTTATGTCATAATGGCCAGGGACTAAGTTTCAGAAACTTCTAGCCCAGTCAGTTCATTGGTGTTTTTCTTTGTTTTCATGAACCAGTGAGTGAATGCAAAGTCTTGTTTCAAGATTGGAACAACATCTACAGAAATGCATAGAATGTCTGACGCTGTTTATGGAAACTAAGCTGGTGTTCTTACACATGTTTTCAAATGTGGTGAGCCAACTTTTGGGCAGGAGGGTCAAATCCAGAGAGAGAAGATGTGTGTGGGCCACAGTATACATAATACACATATTTTTTAATTATGTGTCATTAGTGATACTGTGGTGTCAATACTGCCATACTAGCGAAGTAAAATTTCAAATTAATCTTAAAAACACAAGCGGCAAAATACTTATAAAACAACTTGGAGGAACGTTCATGTAACCATTGTTGCACTGGAAAGCAATAAGTATTGAACATTGTGAGTGTGTGTGTGAGTGTGTGAGTGAGTGAGTGTGTGTGTGTGTGTGTGTGTGTGTGGGTCTGAGCGTTAGTTATCCAGTCTTTTATTCTGTAAAAAAGTTTCTGTATAATTTTACTGACATTATGCATATCTCCAATACGTTTCTGTTGTTAACAAATGAACTTGTTCTATGTGAATGCCTTAGACTACGTCTCTACCAGTCACTCAACCTAACAAATCACCCATTTCAAATAGAAGACACATAATAATTTATATCTCTACTCTGCACCTATATATTGTATTAAATTTTCCAACATACGATTTTAGACATTTTTAACTGTAATTAATATACTGTTTTAATTATACCATTGTAAATGACATGGGACCCCATACAGTGCACACTTTCCATGTATCTAGACTATATTCTACTTTGGCCTGATGATGGCTGTTTTACAGCCAAAACATGTCGCCTAGAAGTTAACTACAAAGTTTTGTCATATTATTGATTATATTTGTTGTGTTTTTAGACGGTAATAAATATCACTTTGTTAGTTATCCACCATGCAATGTGCATGCACCCTAATATATTGTCATCTGTGGGCTGCCTGACACTACCATATTTTTCCACATTATCTCCTAAATGACACTATTTGTGGAAAAAGTTATATGTGATTTCTAATTATCTACAAATCTGTCTAAAACATTTCTCATTCTACAAAGAACTGAGTGAGATATTATCATAGTTATACATATGTCTTCACATAATGCACTCATTCTTGTCAGATTTTAATCATGCTAGAATGACATATTTTCAATAAAACCTCAAATATCAAAAGAATAAAAACCAACTAGATGCCATTTATTATTATATCATATCATATCATATCA
>Ga0131853_10018011_pt1 | contig 12859 bp, 11 predicted proteins | sample TergutLab28metaG_FD_92764 | JGI IMG/M metagenome (GOLD analysis project Ga0131853, IMG submission 92764) | Labiotermes labralis P1 segment gut microbial communities from Petit-Saut dam, French Guiana - Lab288 P1 (version 2) (version 2) | ecosystem: Host-associated > Arthropoda: Insects >...
CATGTTGACTGTTACATGGTTACCAACATGTTGACTGTTACATGGCTACCAACATGTTGACTGTTACATGGCTACCAACATGTTGACTGTTACATGGCTACCAACATGTTGACTGTTACATGGCTACCAACATGTTGACTGTTACATGGCCACTTATTAAAAACAAAAATTTGTGCATTAAGTTGATCAATTGCTAAGACCTTACACACAAGTTCTGTAGTATCTACTCTAATGTTATTCTACCATTGTACGTAGATCTGTGAACTGACCTCTCCTGAGGCATCCTACCCCTCTTGGTGTAATTATGCTAATGTAAATATATCACAGTATGTTATGCAGATCTGCCTCAAAGTTTCTCTTTCACCATTATGTGAACAGTTGTCACTACCTGAGAAATTGTGTGAAAAAATATATTGGGGAATTAAATTCTCTGGAAAACCAAGAATGTTTAAGAAATTTTAATTCGAAAGCTGCCTTTAAAAGAACACGCCCAATCCTGCTCAAATCAGTTCGACTCCCTGCTGTCACATTTCTCTGTGATCGAGTTTAATGCCACATTCTCACGGAATTTCTAGTTGCCAAGGGAACCTCTCCTTCAGATTTCCCGACTAAACTTTTTTGAACATTTCCCATGTCTCCACTGCAGGTTAAAATAAACACCCAGCTCGTCTCCCTTTATTTGATTAACTGAATAATATTTGGTGGCGAGTAAAATTAGCACGACAGACAATGTACGGATAAACCTAACAGTGGAGCGCGTACGTGCAATTGTTGTTGCTGCAGAAAAGGATAAGGTATTACATGTTCTGAGTGTGTGTTTGTGGCCATGGGTATCCAGCATGCAATTCGCATGCGCCATAATGTCATTTGTAGCCTGCCCCGATGAACTATATTTTTCCACAGTATCTCATAAATGGCATGATTTTCGAGAACGGTCATTGAAAATAAAATATATGTTTTGATTTTCTCTAAAATATTTAAAACCTTTCTTATTCTAAGAAGAAATGAGCGAGATGTAATGAAAAATGTAATTATGTCTTCATGTAAAGTAGCCTTTATTCGTGTCTGATTTTAATGGAAATTGAATTTTCTAGACTGATTTTCGACAAACACACAACTATAAACTTCCATGAAAATCCGCCCAGCGGGAGCCGAGTTGCTGCATGCGGTTATACGGACAGACAGACATAGATATGGACGGACGGACGTACAGACATGACGAAGCTAATAGTCGCTTTTCGCAATTTTTCAAACGCGCCTATAATACGTCCTCAAATTTGCCGCTCGGGCCATCCTCATGCGACTGCCGTATTCTGAGGACCAAATATTCTCCACGGCTTCATTTTATCAACTTATTCTTACGATCTTCCCTTAACATGACAGGCTTAGACTCACATCCACAGACATAAGTATAATTAGTCTAGCATACATCATAATTTTAGCTGTGTAATGTCGACATTTGTAGACAGCAGGATAAACGGCAATGATACCGGAATAGATTGCAGCAATTATTATAGTAACTGAATATCCTCTTCGTATCGCCTGGAGTGCTACGCCATTGTGGCAAAGTGACGTACCTGTGCGTCATCAAAGTGTGTGAAGGTGTGAAGGCAAAGCTCCCCTTATTCTTGAACTCGGCACTAGGTGTAGGTGAGTGCTGTGCTTCATGCCTCTGTTACTTTACTGCTGGAAAGGAGCCCCTTGTACCCACTGAATAGAAAATTTGTCGGCCCTAGGGCCGGTCTGGAATATATGAAAGAGAGAAAAACTCTTGCCCCTGCTGGAAGTCAAACCCAGATCCATAGGTTTGATATATGATATATTTGTTAACTGCAATTGGGTAGTCACCCGTTGACTGTAGTACAGTACATAGAACAACACAAAAAGTTTGGAAGGGTACGGGCCGTGCCCCCATCTTTGCCGGTTTTACCCAGGAATTTGCCTTACAACTGAGAAGAAAAAAAGGAAAAACCTTAATCAGGGTAGCCGAAGAGTGCCAGCTGGCACGATGAAGATACATAAACATACAATAAGAATACATAGACATAAAAATAAAAATACATAAATTATGGTTTTAAACAGAAATACAATCATACAGACCGTAGCTCAGTCTCTGTACCGATTACTATAACCAAGCTCTTGTTTTGATGTGTCGACTGGCAAACAGTTTGGAAGTTTTATAGGCATTATATTGTCCGAAAAGTTGGTAATTACTTCCCGGTCGCCACGATCTTCGCCAGTACACCAGTAACAATCTCAAAACTCACATGTCCGTTTCAGTCTGTTACTCTTTTCCCACAATCTTATTACTTACAGCAGCAATCGTGTAACGTTACAGTGACAAATGCTATAAAATTGTGAATATCAATAGTGGTCTTTGATTGAGAATAAAATGCATGGGAATCTCTGAAGAGCCGCGTCTCTCATTTATCATTTCTTGTCGTTGATTTCTCATCTCCACGCTCTTATTTTTCATTGTCACGTGGTCTCCTTATACATCCATCCATTATGAAATGTACCCCGCTTATATCGCACAGCAGCTGTGACGTATAGTGACTATAAACTTGAGTATGCATTCGTCAGTGTACAGAGAAAACTGATAGGCACAGCGCGATTTTTCCCATCCCAAAGAAATCGTCTTCCATTCTTTCATTCATTCTGTTGTATGCCTTACGACAGGTCCCTATCCTATTTCAAATCGAGTTTTCCACAAAGTGCGATCTAGCTCTCCTCTAATTTTTGTACCTAACCTACCAAAGTACACAGTGTAACATCGCAGAACACTGGAACCGAGGATTGTTATTTTGGAGGGGAGCTCCATATATTTAATTTGTGGCTAAGCTTTGCGTGTTGGCATAGAGTACATCCAGGAGCAGCATTTGTTAATGTTACCCCCTCATGTTTTCATATATTTTACCTCGTTGTTTACTTACTTTCTCTGTTGTGATCGGTCTAGTGTTTTTCTGTTTGCACACAATACACTGCCCATTTTGAAGTGGCCCCAGTGCTGTATTATTTATAGTCGTTTTTTTAGTTAGTTTTTGAAAGCTGTATATAACAGAATTACCCTTTCTCTCTCCAATATGGTAGCTCTTTTAATCACTGTAACAGTATAGCGGCTGTGGCGGTTGAAAATTTGCAAAATGAATAAAGCTTGCTACTTCTTTACTACTTAGCTCTACTGCATTCTGAGAGTCTTGCCCTGCTTAATTAAGGATGCCCACTCTTCTTTGTCCACTGCCTTATGTCGCCATCTCTTAACCTTCGTCTCCCGCAGATCCTTTTTAACATATTTCACCCATCTCATTCCAGGTCTTCCCTTTCTTCTTCTTCCCCCCGTTTTCCTCTAAAATATTTTCTTAAATGCCCTTTCATTATCCATTCTTGCTACATTTCCAATCCATTCCAATCTTTTCTTTTTAATAAATGCTACTATGTCTAAATCTTTATACACCTCCCTCAATTACTGATTATTTATTATTCTTCACATGCCTTGTTCCAAAACTGGTCCACCCATCCTCCTTATTATTTTCCTCTCCCACGCATTCAATCTTTTCACATCCATCTCTGTCATTCGCCTTATTTCAGTTCCAAACACTACATCTGATTTCACCTTAGTTAAAAATGAATAAAACGTGTATCAAAAGTAAGCAGACTCATGTGAATGAAACATATTTTTTTAATGAGGTTTCAGAACACAGGCAAGAACTGTATAAACTTCTAACACACTGCATTAGCATCCTAGCTACCGTACAAGTATTAAAACAGATCGCTAAATTTCCTTATGTCTATTAGTGTTTTATGATTGTTTCGCTTTATTAACAATACAGTTCCATACATTAAAGGATAATATTGTATTTAGTGTTCTATGTCAATACCCACCGACCTCATAGTCAGAGGTACTGATGTTTTTTGGGAAAAGAGTGTCGCTCTGATTTGCTGGTTATTCATTTCTAACCTTCTTTTCTTCTTATTAAAGACTTTGGAGTTCGCTGTGCTACGTGTTTGCTGTCCTGCATTTCAATTCATAAATCATTTGACAGATTTTCACAAAATTTCTTTTGACCATTCGTCCGTTGTTGAACTTCCTAATTTTTCGCGATCATTAAAACTAGCGTGGCTTACAAACGAACTGGTGAAGAGACGGCGGTACTGGCTGCAGTAATTTGAAGTGCTGAAATGTGTAAATTATTTAAGGCACTACTTTTGTGACATTTAAAATGGCAAACGTAAAAATTTCCTGTAAATTTGTGTGTGTGTGTGTGTGTGTGTGTGTGTGTTTGTGTGTGTGGGTGTGGGTGTGGGTGTGGGTGTGGGTGTGGGTGTGTGTGTGTGTGTGGGTGTGGGTGTGGGTGTGTGTGTGTGTGTGTGTGTGTGAACGCCAAACAATTAGTTGCCCTAGCCGTATTAAATCTGGCAACATGACAGGCCGCAATAATACCTACATATTGGGCATAAAATACCACTCTAATTAAACAGATACAGGCGATGGAACAAAGCAAAAATTTGAGGTTGAATTTGAGCCCAAAATATAGAATGTAAATCAGTGCAAAAGTAAAGAAGAACAATAAGACAGTAGTACACAGCTCTAAAGAAAAAGCTACGCAGTAGATAAGCAAACTAAATGATCTGTGCTGGGAAACACACGCTGTTAATTTCCTTCCTATTTAGTTTCTTCGCGAGAGCTTTATCTTCTTCTCCCTTTATTTTGTATACAATATTCGTCCTATTTATTGTTCTTTCTCCTCTGTTTCTGTTTGTGAAACATTCTGTTCTAGACACTTGTCTGATGTCACTAGCATTTTTACGCAACCATTTTTCCATTTTCTGTCTCTGCTTCATATTTTCGTTTTTTGTTAGCATTTAAGGAGGAGAAATGTTTCATGCCCAATACAGCACCTTCATGCCCAATACAGCACCTGCCCGCTGTCTTGCAACGTGACACGTTCCTGTGCCAGCTGCCTGTTGCTGTCATTCTGCTGGAGCTCTATCCTATCGTGAAACGTGACTCACTTCGTGTGAATAGGAAATGTGATCCGACCAAATCCTCATGATAAGTAGGAATCGATAAAATTGTATATAAAATGTACGTATCAAGCAGATGTTATTTTCATATTTTCCTCATTTCATGTGTTCTTATTATTACAATACCTGTAATTAAAGTACAGTTGGTTGGACATTGCTGCCCTCAACTACTTAATAGATTAAGATGAAATTTGGTACTGGAAATCACCAACAGAGTTTTATTATGAAAATTAAGTTTAGTTTAATCTTAGTAATTAGCCAACTTAATGCACAAATTCCTGTTTTTTAATAAGTTCATTATATGCCTCTACATGTTTCAAGCGCCATGTGTTCATCATCAGGAGGTCAAAATTGTAGTTTACAGCATCTGGTATCGTCACACCTGTGGGTGACCGTACCGTGCACCGGACGGCCACTTACAGGGTAAGCACGTTTTAACAATAGTCAAGTTGCATTTTCTGTAGATTCGACAATTAATGTAATGTAAATAGACACCGTACGATTTTAATAACTGGATAAACGCAACTCTTTTATATAATATGATGATACCAGATGCTGTATAATATAATTTTGACCTCCTGATGATGAGCACTTAATGCTCTAAACATGTAGAGGCATATAATAAACTTATTATGAAACAAGAATTTATGCATTAAGTTTGATAATTACTAAGATTATATTGAAATGCACAGTCAGCAAAACATCAAAATAAGTTTAGTTTGTGTCGTTTGTAACTGCACTTTGGAATGTTCCAAACTGATGTACAGCCTGTAGGAATAAATAATGTTGGTGACTATGCAATATTTCTGTGAAATTTGAGTACATTCATATACTGGCTATTCATATATTTATCTGAAGTAAAAGGACGTAGAAAACGAAGTATACAAAATCTAAAAATAGTAGCGATTATGAGCTCTGCGTACTCTGAATTGAAGTCCAAATTCCTTCTGTTCTCACACCTGTACTCCACTAGAAGCACGTCATTGAAAGCATCGATATATGCTAAATTAGTCGGGGAGTAGGGATAAACTGCCTCGAAGGCTGACAAGCAAATCGGATCATTCCAGTGAGTCTGATAGAGCAGGCATAACGTGATTATAGGCTCCAAGGGGCTGATTGAGTAAGACTGAATCTGACTGCCTTACTGCAAGTTCTATAAAGAATGACAGTGCTAAAGGAAGGAAACATTTTAGTCTGGTTTGCCAATGAAACGATTATTCTCTGTACCAAGTGAACATTCAGTACAGTTAATTAAGAAGTTTCCTTTATTTCGTGCCTTATTTGTGTTAATACGCTTTGCCACTGAATGTTGCTAAGTAAGTTTAAAAGCTAGACGCAACTCGAAAGAATAATATTGAAACGAATGTCAATATAGCAGGCAAGGAGCTGTGGAAAGATGTTTATGTTCTGAGGGACTGCTAGACTGCTCTTACTGACACGGTATTGAGCAGGAATATGGTACCAATGTCCGGCAATTGAAGCTAGGATTAACTCAATATTTAAGACAACACTTTTTCGAAAAGTACGTTTAGAACCGCTTACTATACATTTTTGTTACCGTTACTTTTACCTCGCCTGTCAGCACTACTGTATATGCCCTTCCGTATCTCTTCATGTTCACAGAGCGCTTGTTCACTGAAACTGACATCTCAAAGTGTCACTCAAAGACTGCAATATATAACAGGGAAACCTGTCGAATACATAAAATGTGACGCCTCGACATTTTACAGGTAAAATAATCCACGTGCTTTATGGTCTTTGTTTGTTTGTTTGTTTCAATAAATAATGGCCGATTCTTCCGACATGCTACATGAGTCCCACTAGCGGATTATTTCTGTCTCTTTTTTCCTCGTACACTTGATATTGTTTACTGTATGAAACCAACCGCATATTCCACAAACAAAACACATAATACCGTATATGAACTCTGTGGACGTATGTGTTAGTTTACGTCAGCAGAGGATATATTTGTTATTTTAGGTTACCGTAATGAATAGGAATTCACCGTAAAGAGGCGATATTTGTTACCATGCGTTACTAGCGCATGGTTGTTTCAAAGTCACTCTATAGAGAAAGTAACTTTTTTGCAAAATTCAAGAGTGTATTCGAAAATCCTGTATGGACTTCTATGTAAATATCAGGTCATGATGGACTGAGCTCTAATCATTTCAGTGACGATGAAAAAGAGAGAACGGACCTGTCGCTTTTATGAGATTGGTTTTCGGAAACTGATTATTGCTAGCAATTGGAATTCCAGTAGTTTTCATTGTAGATTGGTTCTTAATAATATGAGTACTCCTTATCATGCAGCCATATAACATGTTTCCGTTTGTAATAATACCATGAACAGAAATTCATTTTGTAAAAGCTGATTATAAGTGTATGAACATGTTTCATGCTTTCAAAAGCCTACAGTTCATTCAAATGAAGTAATGAAAGATATTCTTTGAAGTTGATCATTTTATTCAAAATACATGAGCGGTCTCGTGGGGTATGGTTCTTGTTTACACTCTAGGACGAAAACGTAAAGTAAAAATTATTTTATTTTATTGAACAGCTAAACTTCACAAAATAAGCCTATTACTTCAATATACTCGTATTTGTATTCGTAATCTAAACTAAACAGCGCGGCAGATTAAGGCATATGAAGTAACGGTTTATGAACTATTTTAAAGAAAAGGCCCTATCTTCGGCGGGTTTTCCTTAAAGATAAAATGATTATAGTTTCCTTAAGATAAACGATTTCCTATAATTGAGCTTAATTGCCAAATATTTGCTATGTTTGTTAGGACATATGCGTGTGTACATTTGCTGCCACTCATGAAAGGAAAGAAAAGGTCCCAAATGTTACGTTTTACATATAGCCCTATATGTCTTCCACAAATAATGAAAATTGCTTCAACACAAAATTTTAAATTAGACATTAATACGCTACACACAAATAGAAGATTTAGTGTTTCTGGCAAATCACCTGATTATAAGTGAGCTATTAGAGGAACACTCCTTTGGGTACGGTAATGTGGGTTCTTTATATTGCTATTCTGACCGTGTATTTAAAGTCAAATGGAAAGTTTTACCAATAATAGGCCAAACATTGTACAACAAATGTTTGAAAAGTTTTAGACTTTTATGTCCATATTGTGGGCACTGTTTCATATCTAAATTGGGTTATTTTTAAATACAGATTTTGAATTAACAAGTCAGTATTTATGTGTTGTTGACCGTGCATCTTATTGCAATCTTTGTAAATAACCAACTTTACGCACAATTCTTTTTCTTATATTTGTTTATTCCAATTCTGTACATGTTTCGGGCAAACAAATGCTCATCATCAGGACAGTCAGTTTTATCATACGACCTCTGGTATATGTCACCTATACACAATGACGTACACCAGAGGTCGTATTGATACAATTGACTCTCCTAATGATGAGCACTTGGTTGCTCGAAACATGTAGAGAAGTGGAATAAACAAATATAAGAAAAATAATTGTGCGTCAAGTTGGTTATTTACACAGAAAGTCAGTGTTTGCTTCCTTTGCCATGTTATGATATTCTGTATTATTAATGCCTTTAACATTTACTGTTACACGTTTGCAACCCAACCGCATATCTCTGAGCTCACTGCAGCCAGCAAGCACCAGCACTTCCGGCGTGCTTGCAGTAGATAATCGTCGCATAAATGATGCATCAATCTCGGCATTTTCAGTAAATTGTTATTCAACATATTTTTATCTGTGCTACCGATAGTCAAGAATTTAAAATGTCAGTTTGGCCTTGAAGTACGAGTTCCCTCGTCGATGATAAAACTGTCTGAATTGGAAGCCATAATAGCCCTTATGCCTGTACACGCTGCCTGTTAGCTGTTTACAGGTGAAGCTACAAAACTATTTAATTCATATCTCTTGAGTTTCTTGTGTGTGTTGTGTGATGTCAGGCCGAATGGAATTAAATTATGTAAAAATCCAGATTGAGGGGATTTTTATTCATGACTTGAGAGTAAAGTCTTTGGAGTTTTATGCTGGAAGGAAAGGCTAAACCGGCGTGCGGTGCACATAAATTAACAAAATAAGATTTCAGTTTCCACAGCTTAAAAATTACCACGTGTCTCTAAAAGCATGTAGTAAAGCGATACATTTTCCATGAACTGGCCTATTTATATCTCTGACATCTTTGTCTGGCTGGTATTAACCGGAATGTACGAAGAACCGTGTGTTCTCGAACACTGGGCCGGACGGACCCGGCCTAGCAGGACCCTCATTCCTCTTCACCCAAAGATGGGGGGGGGGAAGTCGTGTCAAATTTTGCTTTCGTTTCGAAATGCCACATAATGCAGAAACTGCTAGATCAAATAATCGTAAATGTAATTTACCACCGCGTAAACCCAGTTGTAAAAAAGACAAGCTGTAGTAATAAGTAGTAGTAGTAGTAGTAACAGTAATATTAGTAGTAGTAGTAGTAACAGTAGTAGTAGTAGTAGTAGTAATAGAAGTAGTAGTAGTAGTAATAGAAGTAGTAGTAGTAGTAGTAGAAGTAGTAGTAGTAAGAGTAATATTAGTAGTAGTTGTAGTAGCAATAGTAGTAGTAGTAGAATTAGTAGTAGTGGAAGTAGTATTAGCACTAGTAGTAGTAGTACTAGCAGTACTACTAGTAATAGTAGTAGCAGCAGCAGCAGCAGTAGTAGTAGTAGTAGTAGTAGTAAAGTTAGAGCAATTCCTGTATAGGCCTGGGCAGGCCCTGAGGTTTGACACTCCAAGATTTCAAGACAGTCGGCACAAGAAGGTAGCAAGATTGTCAGCCCTACGCACCGGCCTTCTTTGCCCCCCAGGAAATACACCTGGTATTCATTTCTGGTAGAGACTGAATTGACCCCAGAACCTTAGTGCGGCCGGAAGGGATTTGTCAATAAAAAATTCCAGAGACTCCATCGGGAATCAAAGCCGCGACCAACCAGCGAACAACCGACTGGATCACTATGTGCCCACTGTAGTATTAGTAGTAGTAGTAGTAGTAGTGGTAGTGGTGGTAGTAGTAGTACTAGTTCTGGTAGTAGTAGTAGTAGTAGCAGCAGCAGTAGTAGTAGTGGTAGTATTAGTAGCAGTAGCAGTAGTGGAAAATTTCAGATGATGCTGTAGAAGATACGGGTAATAAATATCTTGCAATGATGCCAAGGACTGTCGCGTGACTCCATTTTCATAACAATTCTCTCTCAAGTACCACGGGCGGCAGTTTCAGTAGCGGAGAGGTACTGGGTATGATAATGTGATTATCCTTCTGGTACGAGCATTAACAGGTCAGTAAATGGAAGTGGGGGGAGGGGGAGGAGGGAGGGGGACTGAACTGCTTTCAAAATGTTGCTCTTCACACTTGGGATCCTTAAACTGGGAATAATTATGTACTCTTTCGAAGCCCGTGCGAATGTGTGTTGCCGCATGCTGCGTGTGATCAGTATGCCGTGTTACGTTTCTGTACTGTCATGGAAAGGAAAATACTGTTCAGACACCATTAAAATTTGGCTCCGAATTTCAAAGGATACAGCTGAATTTAAATGTCCGTTATGTTATGGAATTATTCTTATTATTAATTAACTGTATTTCAACTACATATTTCGATGAGATATATTGAATAGTAGGCCAAAATAATGGAGAAATATATGCATTATTCTCAGACAAGCTGCAATCGTCTTCGTGGCTTATGTCTAGCCTACTGATTAATTTCTATGGGGTGTGGTCTCTGGAAATTACCTTTAATACAACGGGTTTTTATCTGCATCTGTAGATTACTTCTTTCAACAAACGGACAGTAAAACAAGGGTAAACCTTCCCTATACCGGCCTGAAGAGGCTCTGAGGGCTGTAGTATGTTGAGGCTCCCAGGATTTTCAGACGGTCGGTACATGAGTGTGGCAAATTTGTCGGCCCTATGTACCGTTCGTCTTTACCCCGAAGAGCTACTCCCGGTACTCGTTTCTGTTAGCGACTTAGTCAGCCCCAGGGCCACAATGTGGCTGGCAGGATTAAATAATAAAAAAAATACAATGACAACATCGGTAATCGAAACCGCGACCTTCCGGCTTCCAGTTCCACCGCGTACCACGCTTCGTGAAATATAGATCACGAACATGCCCCTACAATCCATAATGGAGTGCGTTCTGCAGTACTGTCGTCTTTTGCTGACAGTTGGTAGTAGCCACTGACATTTGAGGGACTCTCTGAACTCTATGTCACACATCTGGTTATCGCGACATAAATATCTGTTGTTGGTAGAAATTTACCAACTTTCCTTATCTACTCGCTACTGGCATCTTTGGCTGTACCCTAAAAATAAAGCCAGCTATTTCCTCTCATACGTTTTTAACTTTCTGTAGAATTACACATCGTTTTGTTCCGCAAGACCTTAAATTTATTTTGTGTTCGTTTTGTGTACCGATTAAGAGAGTGGAGAAGACACGGAAGAGTTGTTACATTATTTGCGATGACTAGTGTTGGATCTAGGATGCTTCACGGAATGTTCTTGTTTTGTGTTAGGTTAATCATATTGGTAATTTGAAAAGTAAATAAGCAGTGTCCTTTTTCCAATTAAAGATATGCCCGATAAAATAAGCATTAACATCAATGAGATATGGCACGCTGTATTTTAGAAGATCTATGTGGAAGTTTCGGAAAACTGGACTGTGTGTCGTTGGGGTGAGTTCTCATACAGTCAGAGTCCTAGTATTCACAGCCGCGAAAGCATACTTTTTTGAGGGACTTTTTACTTTGTAAACCACAAATGGGTTGGGCATGTGGTGCGTATGGGTGAGGAGAACGGGGTGTATAGGGTCTTGGTGGGGAAACCGGAGGGAAAGAAACCACTGGGGAGACCTAGGTGTAGATGGGTGGGTAATATTAGGATGGATCTCCTGGAGGTGGGATGTGGGTATATGGACTGGATCGGGCTGGCCCATGATAGAGACAGGTGGCAAACGCTTGTGAATGCGGTAACGAAACTTCGGTTTCCGTGAAATGCGGGGAATTTCTTGACTAGCTGCAAACCAGTTAGCTTCTCAAGAAGGACTCTGCACCTTGGAGTAAGTAAGTAAGTAAATAAGTAAGTATGTATATATGTAATATGTTTTCTTTTGGGTAATTCCCCGGCGTTTGAGTTCTAATAGCCGACGTTTCGGAACCATCTATCAGTTCCATCTTCTTAGGCAGGTGGATGAAGTATGACAGGGGATGGAATGTGTGGTGTATTTATACTTGACAGGGTTCTGGCAGGCTGGTGGAGGAGCCAATGGAAGGCGAGTGACCGGATGTGGGCTGGTAGGTGCACAACAGGTTGTGGAAGGGCGCAGGTATTCCTAAACCACCTCAATGGGATTCACAACAAAATACAATTCACCACGGAAACAGAAGAAGCAGATCACCTCCCATTTCTGGATATAGACATATACAGGAAGATGGACTGCTCCCTTGGACATAAAGTCTATCGGAAACCCACCCACACAAACCTCTATCTACACCAAAATCCCATCACCATCCAGCCAACAAACACTCAGTCCTCTCGTCCCTGGTACACAGAGCGAAAACTCTATGCGATCAGGAATCCTTTGCACCGGAATTAACATTCCTCACCAATGACTTCAAACAAAATGGTTACAGCCATCAGCAAATACAACGAGCCATATAGCCGGCCACACGGACCAACAAGACCGAAGATAAACCTACGTCTACAGCCTACTTACCATACACCCAAACTACATACGGCAGACTCAGTAGAATGTTGGCCAAATACAATATCAAAAGCGTCGCCATACCACCCAGGAAAATATCAAGCTACATGCCACCAACCAA
>Ga0131853_10018013_pt1 | contig 12857 bp, 7 predicted proteins | sample TergutLab28metaG_FD_92764 | JGI IMG/M metagenome (GOLD analysis project Ga0131853, IMG submission 92764) | Labiotermes labralis P1 segment gut microbial communities from Petit-Saut dam, French Guiana - Lab288 P1 (version 2) (version 2) | ecosystem: Host-associated > Arthropoda: Insects >...
ACCATGAAAATATAGTAAGGCACATTAAAAGTAACAGACTGAGTTGGGTGGGACATGTTGAAAGAATGCCTGATGAAAGAGTAGTTAAAAGCATTTATAAATGGAAACCACACGCAACAAGACTGAAAGAAAGGCCAAGATTAAGATGGGATGATGATGTGAGATGATTTGAGGAAGATGGGAGTAAATAATTGGAAACAGAAGACACAGGAAAGGAAACCATGGAGATGAATAATTGAGCAAGCCAAAATTCACAAAGAGTTGTAGAGCTGAGGAAGAAGAAGAAGATGGTGGAGGTGCATAGAGTTGCTGTAGAGGAATGAACCTCGATTAAGTTTCACAAGCGATCATCATTACTAAAATGTATCAACAAAACTGTTCTGGGAAATGACACTGTGAATAGCTGCAAGACTAGAAATTGCCATATTCACTGTGTCTACGTGCTAGAGGGACAGTTTCCAGACAAGATACATTATTTAAAATATGAAGTTTTCATGGTGAGTGTATGCAATGAAATGTTCACTCCGATCAGTGACAATGATTCAAAATAACTGCAGGATAGATTACCATTAATGTCTTTACAACCGGACAAAGCAGCAATGATCAGATAATTTGTGAGATAAGTTCCTGCTTGACTCTAACTACTGCCCTTACTTGGTTAATGTGAACTCATGATGGAGACAGGAATGGGGTCCAAAATATTGAGGATATATTCTGTATTCACATGGATAATTACCTGAGAAGATTATTGCACTAGGTGTTACATATTAATGTGCTTTGCAAGAAAACCAATAGATTAACATTTATTTTAAAAAATCTTGTAAGCATAATACATGGCAATGTATTAACTTCTTAAAATACAGAATGTTTGCGATATAAATAAGGCATTCACTGCACCATACTACACAGAACCCACCATTTGTCATGTCTACTATTCTGTCAAAACCCTAGGCCATATATTCACACCAGTACACAACAATGGAAAAATTGTTTTAGAATCTTCACTGCTTCAGAAAGTACAGAGGATGATGAGGGTTTTCAAACTGAATAATAAGCATTTCCAGAAATGACATGGATAGTGTGGTGTGTAGTAAGCTGCCTCCCCCCAGTACACTCTTCTCACTGCACTGAAAAGAGATATTAGCTTCAGACAGTGGCAACCGATGGCAGTGAGTTAACCATATTGAGGAGAGGCAGCTGAAAGTGAAAGTCAAAATATATAAATGTATTTCAGACTGTTTCAAAACGTATCTGGGAACAGCAGTAATAAATAGAAATGAGGCTCATTATTAAGTTAAGAGAAAACTGAATTCTGGAAATGATTATTATAAAGTTCAAGAACTGTTATGCCTTTATTACTCATTTTGTTTCAAATCATGCTGACATAATTAACTTTATCACAAGTATTTTTTTTGCTTCCTTGTAGGAGAATTTTTGTCTTACTCTTTACAGCATTTATTTTGTACCATCAGAAAGTAACACAAACATCAGATATAGGCAATTTAGTTCTCACATTTTCCTGATATCATAGACCTGTGCAAAATAAAAATGTGTCAAGGATAAAGCACTCCCTTGTTTTAGACCATTTTCAACTAGAAAAGGGTCAGCATAAATGTTTACATGTAGTAACTACTACACACTACATGCATATACATTTTAATAAACTTAAATAAGAAAGAATAATTTATTCAAAATTCAGTTCAACTCTTATACAGTAACAGTAAACACAGACTTATTTGCAACCTGTAACTATTCAAGGTACTGATCCATTATATTTCTTTTCCTATAGCACTTTTCAACTGCAAAATGTAGTGAAACCCCTATTCAAGGTTTGTATGGGGGACAAGGCTTTTGTACCTTAAATGGGGATTTTAAAAAATACTGCTTTATCCTTAAGAAGGTAAACCCTTTAGACACCCCAGACTTGGACAATAATTGTATTTACAGTTCTTGACTTTGTGGTCTATATTTCTTATCCCCTTTTCTACCCTTGCAGTTACTATGAGCCTAAAGAGACAACATGGCTACAATCATGAACAAATGGAAGGTTTCGTAAAAAGAAAGCTCAAATGATACGAGAAATAGAGAATGGAAAAAAAAAAGCTGATATGTTGGGAATCCTGTCTCAATAATACAATCCAAACTGTTTTGAAAAACAGAACCACAGTTCTTAGAACATTAGTGTATTTTCTGTCAAAGTACTTTGCATTCACTCTTACCAAATCATCATACTTCTTGGTCAACAATTACACTTATTTATAATGGGACAAATAATTCAGTCAGTCCATGATCTTGCAACTGAGTTCAGCCACAAAAAAAAAAAAGTTGTGTTCTCTTACCATAACACCAGTTTCACAAACTACATAACACCAGTTTCACAAACTAGAATTTCAAACAAGGACTGTATTGCATAATATGAATTTCCAGACATGGCACATTATAAAGTGTTTTGTATTTATTACAGCTGCACATAAATCTGAATAACCCCTTCAAACATAACACAATATTAATCCCAAAGTACAATCAGAATTACAAATTTAAAGTTTTGTTGACTATGCATCGTGATATATCAGTATAATATGAACCAACAAGATGCACTATTTTCTATTAATTTATTTCAATAATAAGCCTCTACATGTTTCGAGCAGGCTTGCTGCTCATCATCAGGAGGATCAACTCTGTATAAACAGCAAATGGTATAGTCATGTGTTATGTTGATTGGCTGCTGGCAGGATCAGGATGGAACTGACTTTTTGTCATGTCAATGATTGAGTATTGATCAGTAGTCAGGTGGGATGTGACATATTGTGTAAGTTGTAGATCAGCTGGTACATGGGGTTGTGTTTGCTTATGTGTTGCTCATGTGCATTTGCGTGTTAGCTCCCTGTCCAGTATAACCAGCTTGCTGGTAAAGTGTGGAACGTTGCTGTGCTTGAGGATGTTGCTGCATTGCACTGTTATCAACCGTCTGCAGGTCTCTTCCTGCTATAGTTGTTGCAGCAGTTTACGACAGTGATGCTTCTGCAGCAGGACTTGACTAAACAATTAGCTTGACCTTGTCAAGCTAATTGTTTAGTGCCCCTGCAACAGCAGCAGCAACCACAGTCAAATCCTGCTGCAGGAGCATCACTGTCATCAACTGCTGCAGCATCTACAGCAGGATATGACCTGCAGACAGTTGATAACAGTGCAATGCAGCAACATTTTCAATCACAGCAGCATTCCACAGTCTACCAGCAAGCTGATTATACTGGACAGGGAGCTGACAGGCAAATGCAGATGAGCAACACATAAGCGAGCACAACCCTATGTACCAGCTGATCTACAACTTACACAATACGTCACATCCCACCTGACTACTGATCAATACTCCATCATCGACACGACAAAAAGCCAGTTCCACCCCAATCCTGCCAACAGCCAGTCAACATAACGCATGAATATACCAATTGCTGTTTATACAGAGTTGATCCTCCTGATGATGAGAAGCAAAACTGCTTGAAACATGTAGAGGCTTATTATTGAAATAAATTAATAGAAAATATGTATCTTGTTGGTTCATATTATATTGATAAGAATTAAAATATGTGAATCATACAGCTGGGTCTACAGTCATGTCTGAAAATAGGAAACAGTTTGTATCAATAGACGGATGACCTATATGACGTCACATTAATAATTAGACCAGTCAGACTCCAGCTATACTACACACCAGCAAACATGAAGTTTCAAAGTCTTCTGAGGTCAAAATATCACAACTAATGCAAACACATGCACTCAGACACGTCACTCCTGAAGTAAGGATAGTCTACTTTATTTCACATGTCCAAAACATGAAGACCATCCCCCCTCCATTAGAATCAATCGCTGCATGCTACCATCGTCGAATTGGAAATGAGGTCACATCTCAAAGCCAGGTAGAGCTACCCCAAATGTTGGATGTGGTCACTCCTCTTCTACACTTCTGTCACTCTCCTCCTCCTCCTACATGTCTTTGTCTGCATTTGCTGCTTTGTCTATGTCTTCCAAACCCTCAACAGAGCTGTTGTTATGACACTGCTGAGAGAGTTAACAGTCTGTGAATGAGATCTTCTTTTAATTTCCTTTCATCCATTTGCTCATTTTGACAGAAAGCTCAACTTTACTGAAGCAGCTACCTAGCTAGTCAGAATTCCTTGAACGCCATGCTGCTGCCACATGGCAGAAGACCTGTAGATCATTCAGCTGAAGTTATTTTTGCTGTCCAACAAGCTGACAGTCTGCATGAATGCCTTTCTGTACTTGGCCTTCATGGTGTTGAAGTTGCCTCAGTCTAGATGCAGTTGGTGCAACTGGCAGGAAGACGGTCTTAAATTTCTTAACACTCTGACATGAGAACTAAACTTCCCAGTGCAATCTGCAGAACAGCAGAATTTAAATGACAGCTGGATAAGAGCAGCCATTGGCATTCACTGGTGTTCAGTGTTTTGAGCATCACACTGCATGTTAGAAATACATAACATTTAGTAGTAACGGGTTAAGAACCTGATATAACTCACTGATCAAGTGCACACTTATTCAGAAATAGTATGACTTTTCTTATAAGAGACCCCATCCTTGAATCAAATCCTTCCTATTCACAGTGCTGGTTAGTCCTTAGATTAACAGACACTAAATTAAGGAAAATAATACAATGGGTGTATGGAGCCTTGGTCAGGACCACAGCATATATATCTTAAATAAAGTTCAATCTATAAGATTATAATAAAGCAAAATCCACAAAGAACAGTAACACCCAATCACATAAGGAAGTTACAATGACCATTCTAAAATCACAATTCATGTCCCATAAATTGGCGTTTCACTGTATATGATCAAGAGTTGACCTGTTGTGGCAGAATTCATACTGATCACCAAAAATTTTATTCATTCATAAATTGTATGATCCATTCCAGAAAAAAAAATATAATACAATTTTGTGAGGTTCAGATGAGGTAGATTCCTCAGAAATTACTGCATTCACTCCCATCTCAAATTTTACATATACAAACAATAACTCCTTCCATGCCTGTACAATTCTTATGCATAAGGAGCAGTCAGAAAGCAATGCATCATATTTCTAGCACCTCATTTCTACTTTTCAAGGGAACAACCACTTTACCAGTGAAGTCCTTGAACATTCTTGATTATATTCTATTATATTTTATTAGGTTTAGCTCTTCTGCTCAAAGGATGGCAGAACCACAGCCGGCTGGAACAGGAGAGACTGATGTGCAGTTCGAACAAGCAGTGATGGCATTTTTGGTTGAAGGTAAGAAGCTGACTTGCATTCATGAATGTTTACTCAAAGTGGGTGTAGCAGTTACTGTGGATGTGAGTACTGTTTGATAATGGGTAAGATGGATTAAAGAAGCTGAAACAGGAGGAGCAGCACTTCATGACAACTACAGAGTGGTCACACTCACACTGCAGTGAACCCTCACATCTGCTGGGTTGATAAACTGATATTCAGTGATCAATGCAATGAAACAGATAAATTATGCTCCAACTTATCCATCAATAAAAGCAGTGTATTGACAACTATTGAAGGACTTGGCTATTTCAAGGTTTGCCCCCACCCCCTCAGTCCCACAGATAGCTGATAGAGGCACACAAAAAGACAAGGACAGCAGTCACCACTGATCTTTTGCACCAGTACAAAACTTTATGTGAGAGCTTCTTTTTGCACAATGTCATGGGAGATGAAACCTGGGTCCACCATTTTGAACCCACATCCCAGCACCAATCAAGGATGACACCATACAAGAAATCCAAGGAAGAATTTAAAAGTGTGCTGGCAGTTGGAAAAAAGCATGGATGGGATAATAATGGTGTTATTCTCATGAACTTTTTGCCTAGTGGGACAACAAAGAACTCTGACCACTATACTGCAACACTTGGCACTCCAAATGATTACCTTTGTAGAGTTCGTCCCACAAGAAAAATGTGTGAAGTGTAGCTCCCTCACAATGCTAGGCCAAACATAAGAGTGCACACCACAGGGGCCATCACAAATGTTGGATGGAATCGTTAACATATCCACCCTAGAGTACTGATCTCACACCATCAGATTATCAACTGTTCGGTCCTTTGAAAAAAGCCAGCAAGGACACAATTATGCCAGTGATGAGGTACAGCAAATGACAGTGGTTGCAGAGAAGGAAGACTGTCGACAAACATAAAGACTATACCGACTATTAACTATGCATTAACATTATAGTGAAATTTTGTCAAACTTGCATACATCCAAATTTTAATATCATACAATAAAAAAAAAAAAAAAAGGAGGCATTACTTTCTGCCAGCCCACTGTAATTTAAATTACAAACACCCAATCATCAACACATTACACCTGCTGTTTCAATACGAAAAGCCACTTCCAAAAATATATTCATGGTTCAGCGAGAGTTTTGTGATAGTTCCTTCAAACTGTTTCTACAAGAGTCTCAATTTGTACACACAGAAAGTGCAGCTTTGTCTTTTCAGTTGCAGTAAATTCATATGGGAAGAGCTGTCTTCTCCACAAGAGGAGAATGGGCCCAGCAAGAGAAAAGACTGATGTGAAATTTAGAGAATGTGGCAGGTGCTCCAGTACCAATACTTGTATATAATGAAAGCAATAAATTTAACAAACTCATTTTCTTTTTTTTGTTTCAGGTAGAAGTAAGTACCTACTGATACACACACCACCATTTGATACTATAGAAGATGCATATATACATGTGCTGCACTGCTGAAGTAAAAATGATACTGTTTCTATGGAGTGACATACAAGGTGTACTTATAATGAACATGTTGTAGTTACAGTGAGCACCCATTCAACATATTTACTGACAAAAGGAATGTTTGTACCACCTCTTTAAGCATTTCATCTTTCTCAACAGAATTATCACGCAAGTCTATTGAGGACAAATTGGTGCAAGGTTGCAGGAACTTAACTTCTTCTGCGGTTGTGATGATGTTGCCTCGCAGTGACAGAATTTGCAATGACATGAGTGAGGGCATCCCCTGAAGACTTGCAATGGCATTACTGTCCAGCTTCAGGACCTATCATCAACATAGTACAGCATGCACTCAATATCAAAATTAGAAGGCTTTCTGTTTGGTCAGGAATATTAGAAACCACTTTCACTCAACATTTGAGTCCCCCAGCATCATGTTTCATTAAAATTTTTTCATGGTGTACTGCTCTTCATTACCCTGCCAGAAGGAAAGAAACTGTTCTCCAAAAATGAAGCTACTACTGACCAATAATACATGTCCTTTATTTCAAAGGCACTCAGTTTGAACCTGAGCTGCAATACACACCACCTTAAGGTTTTTCATGTCATATCTCAGCCTTTCCTGGTGAATACTAACTTGTGTAACAACTTCAAATGGGTCATAACAATATCCTTCCTATACTTTCCACTCCATTATGCATGACGAACCTGTGACTTTTTCTGAAGATAAATTATCTCTACAATTATACAGCTTCATTAAATAATGTAAGATTCAAGTATTACATGAATATGGACTGGCTATGGGCTGGATAACTAGGATTTCCCTTCCATCCCATCAAATAACAACAGGGAGTGTTTCCCACAAATATATGCAGTGCATGAACCTGACCATGCAGCTCCATCTAATGCTCAGATTAAAAATGCATGGAGCTTCAGGTAACACACTTCCACCAACCTGGCAATGTTGAAGAGGGTGAAGTTGAGGAAGTGAGCAGCTGCTTAGATTGTTGCTGCTGAGGTCAACTGTGTGCACACAACTCAGGTAATGGCAGTTGTAGAGGGCTGTCAAGTTCAGGCTTGACAAATCAATATTCTGGTCTAACTCACTGCACTTATCAATGGTGTATTCCATCTTATACCGACTCCCTGAAAGTCCAGAAACAAAACAGAAAACCTCAGGAATACAACCAGTAAGAAATATGTTTCTTTGATTTATATAAATATCCAAAAAATACCAAAGCTTTTTCTGGAACAGCAAGGACAAAAGAAACAATAACAGAACCCTACTTCTACAGGTTTAGTTTTGGCAAACAACCCTGTATGCAAGGATAAAGAAGCAACAATGCAGCATATACATTTCAGATAATAAAGCATCTCAGTATGATGTTAAATCTAAATATTACCAATTATGCAAATCTGACATAGAATTTAGCATTCTAGACACAGTCTAGTCCTCTGGCAATCTTCCTGTAATACTCATCACATTTTAAGAAAAGGTATAAGAAAATTGCATGATTATATAAAGTGTAGAAGAATGCCCAGCAAGTACTTACTATTTGCATTTACTCTACAAAACGGAATCACCAGATGACAGCAAATGATTTGTAAACAGTGTTCTGCTAATAGTAACATGTTTTCACAAATACTTTTATTTCTGCTGCCAAGTATTTGCAACTAATATCTTTGTTGTAGCTTCTATTTAATATTGATAATACTGACCTCACATGTTATCTGAACAGTAAATACTGATACAGCTGTCAATCTGTGGCAGCTACAGTAACTGCCAACAGCATGAAGTTTATCCATTGATGACAGCAAGTGTAAACAGACAAAACAGAGGTCTGCAGGCATATTACTGAAAGTTAATGGTATGATGTATTTCAAATTTAAATTACAATTAAAATTTAGAAATAATGAAAATTACTCTTCTATAATTGTAAATTTCCATACAGGTTACCATAAAAATTTGTTAACTTACAATTAAAATTTAGGAAGAGCGAAAGTTATCATGAGAGGAAGACTGCTCACTGATATATTGTCATCTCTCTGTTGCTTAAACCACTTCAGCAGCACCTCAGTGATGTCACTTTGTTCAGGCTTTTGAAATCTATTTATTCTCAATCAGTTCTATATGAACACACAAAAAATTTTAGTTCGTTTTTCCAAAACCTATGGATCACAGCATTTACAAAACCAAATTCCAACACATGTCAGCTTTTTTGTTTCCATTTTCTATTTCTTGTATTACTTTAACTCTTCCTTTGATGCTCAAAACTTTCCTTGCATTCATGACTGTAGCCATGTTATCACATTACCAGTCTCCTGTTAAGTGCAGGAGCAGGACAGCAAAGGTGAACTTTACACACCAAGGAATTACTGTTATTACTGTCATTGTCAAGGCCTGAAATATATATATGGCTATCTGAGAGGGGACGAAGAGATGGCTGCATTATAAAACAGTCTACTTCTTGGAAAATTATATTTGAACTGATGACTGGCAATCTCATAATATCTGAGGTAGATGTTCTTACATAAGTTGCACTAGGCAGGGCAGAAAAACATGTGCCTTATGGTGAATCAGTTGGTACCACAGAATGTACAAGGTTATAGCCAGGATGGTATACAAACCAAGGTCGTCATAAGATTTCAACTCTGTGTGTGTGTGTGTGTGTGTGTGTGCGCGCACGCACACGTGCTTGCGTGTATTACTTGTATACAAGTGTTCTACAATTCATTTTATTCTGAGAATTTTCAATGACCATTTTTGTAGTTTGATTACACTCTGTTCATCTACAGTTCATTTGTAGTTCTTTTGTAGCTGTATAAAATGAGGGTCAAACATGCCAGAAGAGAAGTGGAATAGTGGCAATATTCTCATTTCACATGTACATGATCTTTAAGGTTTCACAAGTGACAGAAATGTATTACTTGTCAGTATTGTGAAGTAAAAGTGAATTCATCAACCAAGTTCCAGGTGCAGCACCATGTTGCAACAGTGAAACATAAAACATAAAAAAAACTGAACTACAGACAAAGCTGTGTCCAAATGCTACCAAACAGTCCATCCAGATTTTGCTAAATAACCCAGCTGATTCAGGTGATACACCAGTACAATTTGTAAACCACTTGTATGAGGATATACATACAGCCTTTGTTTCTGCCACTATTCCCAAGGGAAAATTATGAAACACTGAATCAGTAAACTTCCCAGCAAAGTTCCAGATGAATTCACGTTAAGGAAAAATTACGCTTCACAAATGTGTAGCATGACACTCAATAGACTCAGGAATGAAGGGACAATTCAGTTTGCATGTCAATGGATGCAGCCAATGAGAATGAACAACAGTGTGTCCCTAATGCCATATTTGGCACTCTGGGAGTGGAACAGCCAGTAAATTATATGAAATAATGCTGGATGTACTGCAAAATGTAAATTATTCTCCTACTGGTGCATTCTTTAATACTAACTTGTGTCTTGTGTGGCCGAATGGTATTTTGCGTGACACAGTGCTGCTAATTATGTACAGATGCAGCACCTTATATGATAAAAGCTATGAACACATTGCAAACCGTAAAATTATATATGTCACATGCCTGGCCCAATGGTTTACACTGCATAGTTAAGACATTTCGTTCCAACTTTTGAAACACCAATTCGCAAATTTCTTCAAGGAAAAAAATATTTGTAAAGGATGTAACTAGTAGGCAAAGATTTATTCAAGAATCTGGTGGTTTGCCCATTCTTTCATCTCCAGCTATAACCCACTGGGGAACCTGGCTTGAAACTACTGCATATTATGCCAAAAAATTTGAACTCATCAAAAGTGTAAGCAGCGAATTCAGTGCAGATGATGCAAAGCATATCAAAGAAGCTCAAGATGTGCTCAACATGAAATGAATATGGGAAGATTTGGATTTTATTCATTCAATTTACTTTGTCTGGCAAAAGCCATACACAAACTAGATCAGAAAGGACTGACCCAAAATGAAAGTTTAAATGTAGTTTTAGAAGTTTGGAATGCTTTGAATGCAATCAAAAGGAGGTATTGAAAAGAAAAAATGCACTCAGTGCCATCTAAAAATGCTGGCTACCACCAGTAACTAAAATCTATTAAGTGTTTAACAGTGAAACTTCCATTGACCACTCTTTTGAAAATATTACACTTATAGATACTATGAAAATGAAATATGCCCATGTACTTACATGTGATGTTCAGTTTTCTCTAAATATGAGAACATATTTGCCAGTAATAGGCAGAATTTTTTGTTTCAAAACTTAATGCACCATATAGAGATTAAATGCAACACATTAATTAATTACTTCTAAGTATGCCATTCTAATTTTCTTATTCCATACACATATTTTTATCTTAATCATTTTAATACAATCAATGATAAATGTACTAGATAATGTTACTGAAATTCAATCGTAAGCAAAATAAATGGACTAATTTCTGGGCATGCACACATTCTTAATGCATATTTACATCTGTAACATGTACCATATTTCAAATGTTTGGCTGCATATCTGCATGAATGTTTTGGGAATCTTTGGTGCATACAAATCCAAAGCATATTAATGACACTATGATATATGTTCTAAAGCCCTATTTCGAAATGCAATGAACTGCTAAGGAGGAAAATGTTTGACTTATTAAAATTGCCATTGCAGATTTCTTATGAACACTTTGCCATCTGGTCACATATAAAATGTGATTGCTATACCACACATTTCTCAGCTGTCCTGTATCACTTATTATGTCAAGATTATCAACACCTTGAAGCAGAATGTTTGGGTCTTAAGTTACAAACACACAGACCCTTCCTGACCCCACATTCTTGGAACCATACAATAGCAACAAAGTGACCACAGATTCAGATACCTCTCTATTGTCTTTCATCACTTCCTTCAGTAGAAACCGTGGCTTGTGTAAGAGTGTTATGAAAGACTATGGTATTTTGTGTGAGTTATATTCTGATACATATTTTAATGTCTGAAATTTTAGACAGTGACAGTGTTGTCACCATAACTCCTCCACGTAAACAATTTTGATCTGTCCCTTAATTTTTACTAGTGAGAGTGGCAAGTAAAGTAAGAGGAAGAAAGTAGTGAAAACCAGGTGGCTCTGATGATAAAACAAGCCAGAAAATACAAGATGCAGGGAGGCTATTAAAAATATGGCCTGTATATGAATATTTTATACAGAAATGCATGTCAGTTTACAACCAAAAGAACTGTCACCTGATGACATCATGATCCCATGGTGGGATCACCTGAAATTTAGGACATGCAATCCAGGGAAAATAAAATATGGTATTGAGTTATATCTGTAAGATGAAATATACATTTGGGGGACACAGTTTTATCACTTCAGACAGAAATTTAGGCCAGAATCCTCTCACCTATCAAGCCATTGTATAATAGTGTGAGATAAGTTGCAATATCGCTAGACAGAAAGGCAAGACTTGAAGCACTAAGAGGACTAACAAGGGGCAGTCCAACTATCCTAGAAAATGAAGCCAACCACTGGAAAATATGGCAGTCTGCATTCCAAAGGAAAGGTGACATAACAGTCCAAGTGTGGACAGACAAAAGATTTGTGTGATTGACAAGTGCGATCCATGATGCAACAGCAGTGAATGCAGGAAGGAAAGACAGAAAAGATCTGGAAATATATACACCTTGCACTGTTTTTAGTCAAATAAATTCATTAAGGATGTAGATAAGGTCAAGTACCTTAGTTTTTACTCAGATCTAAGGAAAACTGTCAAATGACAGAATATATCTGCTAACCTGTCCACCCTTAAATGCATTTTTGTGTACAAAACAGTAAACAAAAACAAGAAATAATTACATGGACTTCCTGCAAAATACAGCAAGTTCCCAGATATCAGAAGTCCTGAATCCAAATGAGTTGAGTTCTGAAGAATTACAGTTGCTAGAAAAGCAACCAACACAAAGGGGGTCTAAACAGGACTCCCCAGGCAGATTCTCAGGGATTTCAGCAAGCACAAACTGGACAAAATTGTTGCTGGGGGGGGGGGGGGAAAGGAAACCAAGACAAGAACGGGAAAAATACCCCCGCCACAAAAAAAGAAAAGGGAAAAAAAAGGAAC
>Ga0131853_10018014_pt1 | contig 12856 bp, 6 predicted proteins | sample TergutLab28metaG_FD_92764 | JGI IMG/M metagenome (GOLD analysis project Ga0131853, IMG submission 92764) | Labiotermes labralis P1 segment gut microbial communities from Petit-Saut dam, French Guiana - Lab288 P1 (version 2) (version 2) | ecosystem: Host-associated > Arthropoda: Insects >...
CTGCATGGCTAGCTCGCAAGTCTTTTTTCTCAGCTTAGGAAGGAACAAAGTAGGTTTAAAATTCAACGTTATTTGAAGTAATACTTTAGAATTTTTTGCGTGATGTAGATACGAAATAAAATAGTGCCTTCATCATTAGTTCGACCGAACTGCTGGACCGTGAGGTTGAAGGCACTGCGATCCTTCGAAACGTAGGAAACTCTTTATCCAACGACACAGCGGAATATCCTAGAAGACTTGGAATTTCAGCAACTCTGCTCTGAGAAAACCAGCTGTCACACAGACTGCTAAGTTACATGGCTTTAGTGTATATATAAACAAGTAACATGACCCTGTCGAACAGACATTGTAAGGATGACGACGGATATTATGTCTCTATGTCTCTCTAACATGCATCCATGTTTAAGATTTGCCTAACCTTACTCTTGTGCCTTCCTCTGACTTCTTGAACCGCAGATAAAGGTACTACGATTATCCGAAACGTCGGCTATTTACGCTACGACAGAGTGTAACACTCCAAAAGACTTTAACCTCTACCAGTGTCTATTTCATTGAACATAAGCCCTTTTCAAGGGCCATTGTCATGCTTGCAAGCCCCTTCAGCCTTTTGTTTCCATACTAATGTGGCAATTCGGAACATGTGTGAGTGCTCTGTGTCCAGATGATCTGCGAAACCGTCTGCAATCAAATATCGAAGTTTTAATGCACTGTGGTGGGGGCACGCATAGCACAGTTGGTTCAGGCAACGCGCTACAAGTCGTAAGGACGCGGGTTCGATTCCCTGACGGTGTCATTGGAATTTTTCATTGACATAATCCTTCCAACCGCACTAAGGCTGTTTGGTCGACTCAGCCTCTAACAGAAAAGAGTACCAGGAATACTTTCTGGGGGTAAAGGCAGCCGGTGCATGGGGCTGACAACCTTACCACTTTCATGTGCCGATTGTCATGAAATCTGGGAGCTCAACCTCTTGGAACCCTGAGGGCCTATCCAGGCCTCTAATGGGATTGCTTTGCTTTTTAATGCCCTGTGGAGTAACGTGGTGTATGCTGAGTTCATCTGAGGCTATAGCTCATCCGGGGTTTTCGGAGCCTTGGTTGGTAGATGTTTATCAACGTTTTGGGACCGATAGGATCTCCCGAAACGACGGTAAACAACTATGAACCAACGCAGCGTGAAAATCCAAAAGACCCGAAAACCTCAGCTACACCGCGGCTGAAGCCTGAAACCTCGCATGGATTAATCTGGCTCTTAGAATAGGATCAGTGTCCAGCGGTCGGCACTTGTGAGCAGAATTAGCGTTCAGGTGCCATAAAGAGCGCCGCATCCTTTGTCTGTGTGACTAATGACTTTCGAGTACGCACTTTTCTCTGTGGAATTACTTTAAGGAGCATTATTCTCCGTATGCAGTACACCGTAGTAGAGAGGTCCTTGAAGTTAACGTAGATAAATTGTGCAGGATTCGTATTTGTTTTATGAGTTCAGAGAATTTAAGTGCTTAATCCAAAAACAGATAAACTCAGAATAAAGTTATGTATACGAGGGAGCCAAGTTTAGAACTTTATTATAATGAATGACGATTTAGTCCATGAATATTTAGGCATGATCGCTGTTGCTGTTGCAGGGTAAGTACTGCTTCACTAATTAAGGAACTTTGCGCTGGGAATCGGTCTGTGATTTATTACACTAATAAAACTAATTTATGCGAAAGTATTAATTACACCGAACATTTAAATCAAAACTTGGCTAAAAGTCATGGCGTAGAGGTTAAATATTTCCTGAAATTATACAGTAAAATGCGAAGATGAAGAAGAAAGCATTTAAACGCGGCATAATAAATCATGTCAAATCTATTTCCATGTTTTTCATTGAATTAACGAGATGACAAAAGGCTTTGCAGCTATATCGCGGTGCAGCATGCTTTAAGCTATAAGCTACACGTAGTGTGCAGCCTTCGGTCTTCATGGTAAAGCGAATTTATGCGTTAGTGTGTGATAGTGTTGTCGCACTGCGTCAACATCTTGTGAATAGCGGTCTGCCTCAGTCCTATGGATCACTCAGTTATTTTAATTCTGGACTGTTATTAGTCCAGCGCTTTTAAGAATTTGTGGTAAAGGATGGAACTGATTTTAAAATTCGAACAGTTTGACAAGATTTTAATCATTCCACAGGTCGCTTACAATAAATATACACGTTTCTTTAGCATTCAGGTAAAAGTAATTTTCTCCCAAATACTCCACAAAAACGTTGTGATACTGTTTTCATATTTATCACTACAGTGTGTCCCTTTCTGTCACAAAAGAAAGCATAATATTTTGGGCTCATGACTGTACGTTCGCCTACGTCATGTAATCTGTTACGAATACATTTGTTACAGGGCTGTACACCAAACGTTGCTCGATGAATTTAACTTTTGTTCTTACCAGGAACTGAGCTATTCTGGGTTATTACGCATCGAGTAGCGGTAAGTTCTTACCAACATTTTGGTACAACCTATCGGTCCCGACTTCAAGGACCAAAGAAGGGTCAAGAATACTTGACCCTTGAAGACGAGACCCTTGACCCTTGAAGATGGGACTGATAGCTTGTCCCGAAACGTCGGTAAGAAATTACCACTATTAGCTGCGTAATAACTCAGAAGAGCACAGTTTTCATCTGTTTCACGACGGTAGCCTGAATTCACGTTCTGTTCTTGCCGTTCAAATGAAACTCTGATTATATCTTGAGCATTAAGTCTGTATGCACAGGCGTCATCATCACAGCTTGAGGTTAATTGTCTCCGGGTGCGTTGGAGCTTCTTGTTGTACATAGTGTTACCTGGGTCACCAGTGAATTTGCATGTTGTCACTTTCACGAATTTTAGCACTCATTTCTGCCTCAATATTTAAGCAAAATCTGCATAAGATAAAACAATAAATGTTTCGGTTGGTTTCTGTGTGCATTCAATGAAAGGTTGAAGATTTGCAAATAAAACCTGAAAGTTTGTCCTGCTCTGCTGAGGTACACCTTTCCATTTTTGCTACTTGTTTTGCGTTAGGAAGCGAAGCGAAGTCTAGGAATGTGGACATGTTTTAAAAGACAGTTTTTGTTACGAAAGTGAAGCTTTTAATGTCAGTGACACAGTTGGTGCACATCTTCTGAATTGACAGAGGTCGTTCAGCCGTGCACGAACACTCGCGGATCCCCTTCGAGTTGTATGTGATGCTACACGAGGGACACTGGATAGGGACTAGCAGATTGAAAATTGTCTTTCATGTATTCGATACAGTCAGTAGTATTAACATCGCATCTGATGTATTGTGTCCCTGCCATATGCTTACTTTGCTGCAGCTATTTGTCCGACATACGGCAGTCGAGCATAAGGGCTGTCCAACTCTACCTGATTTTGAACTAATTGTGTAGCGCTTTGTCATCACTGCGAAGTGAAAACTGCAAGGAAGTGGTGTAACTGAGATACGCTGTATACTGAATCTGTGTAATTCAAATGTCCTATGTTCATTTTGTTTATGAATTTGGTTTCTTTATCGTATAAATTCAAATTTTTCTATTAAACTTAAGTGTACACATTTCACACATATATGCCGTATATTTAAAAAAAAAGTAGTTTAGGTTCAACACTTTTGGTTGCTGATGACAAGCATTCTGCGAGTGAATTTGGAAGGCAATTTTATTGTATTATTTAAAATTGTCGGTGGTGCTGCAGGGCTGGTTTTGAATTATTTTAGGTCGAAATTTATTACAACGAGGAATGAAATAATGTTCCCCCTCTTGTACATTTGAACTTCAAAATATTTTAAGAACATGGGGACTAGACATAATTGCAGTGGGCCGTTTTTGAAACAATTGTGGAAGACTTTTCTTTCGGAAGGGATGTATTCATGTCAAAAATATGACAAATTGCTTGTTTCAAACCTATTTTTGTATTCCTTTAAAGAAATCAATAAAATTCTTATAATAAAACCAACTAGATGCACTAATTTCTCAAATTTAGTTTTAGAATAAAACTCTACATGTTTCGTTCAGTTCCCCTGTCCATCATAAGGATTTTTTCATTGAACACACAGTAATGGTGTATGTCATACAGGTTTGCTGACAGCTTGATGCCAGCAAACCTGTATGACATATATCATTGCTGTGTGTACAGTGAAAAACTCCTTATGATGGACATAGGGACTGTCCGAAACTTGTAGAGTTTTATTCCAAAAATACATTTGAGAAATCAGTGCATCTAGCTGGTTTTTTTATAAGAATGTATCACGACGCACGTCACCTGAACGTCAAAATTAGTGAAAATTATAATAGAGTTTGTGTTTGTTATAAGGAGCTCATTTATGTCCCTTGTTGTGTTTTAAATCAAACAAATTATAATAAATGTCTTTGAGCCTCTCCTCTCTACTTACAACGGCTACGAAAGTTTGACAGCAAATTTTCGCTACTTAACTGTGATCTGTTCGATGGTAAAAGATGTTCTCCGCAGTATATTACAAATAACATTTTTAAAATATCAAAATTATGGAGGTGAGAATGGTTTAAATTCTCTGAACTTAGACATATTTACGTACGTAACCGAGGCATTACAATTTGGCTTATAAATCAGCGATGAAACCATAACGAAAAATATCAGTTGATAGATCTGCAGGTGTCTAATTAAAATTTCGCCAGCTATGAACAAATTAACTCGTTCTAAGTGCCAGATACAGACTGCAGATAAATACAGAGCATTGCTCTCAGAAGCGGGACTTTTCAGCGGCTAGTAGCTGCTAATGGGCACGACCGTGGGGTGTTATTTCTGGATTCAAACAGCACGGAAATGTCATGTTTTGGAATCGCGGAACTTTATCAAATTAATTACCACAATAAGGACATATCGAAGTCTTAAGGAAGCACAGTCTTTCCGATCTAATTCATAGGTTTACTGTGACTGAAGGTTTCCTATAATAAGCCATTTGGTGTACTTAAGCTACTTAAACTGTAATTATTCAGGCAGCTCCGTATCATGTGACGTAGTTTAGCTTCTGAAGGACAACGTATCCATGCCAAGCTTGGCCGCAACATGACGGGGAAGCAATGAGGCGAGGCAGTGTTATAGCTGTACTCATACGCAACCTCGGTCCTAGAATGGGGTGGATGGTCAACTCCACGCTTCGGTCGCTTTACCCCCGGAAAAAACCTGCACCGATAACACGCAAACTGGACGGGGATCGGGAGAAAACTTAATTGTTCACCAAAAATGCACCCCTACTGGGGCTTGAACCCCGGTCCGTCCAGCCCGTAGTGAGTCGCTATGCCGTGTATCCGACACGAATGTAGACGGGTTGGACTGACAGTTGGGAGTAGTTGAAGCTCAGTGAATTTCATAAAGGCGCGGATTATTTTGATTAGGTGAGCATTAAATCAGTGCTTAAGAACGGCACCATGCAGTTACTGACTGTACGGAAAAAACACTACAAATTATAAAGCTGCTCTTTAGGCCTATGTAAATTTTCCTTTCTTCTGTCATTTCCTGTTCTGTGGGCCCAATATCCTGTTCGGCACTTGGTTTACAAACACTGCAGCCTTAATACGTGTGGCTGAGATCGAAGAAGGAATTCCAAAACTTCATAGGCGTTAATACTCGGTCAGAAGGACGTCACATGCAGCACAGAGTTTTGGCCGTCCCTCCATCCCTCCACTTCTGGCACTCTCTGTATGAAACTGTCGTGCTGCAGAACACCGAGGGGTGGGGTCTGTTGACTGTGGGTAGACCTCATTATGAAGAGATTATCTACATTTTGTCCTACAGAATGTGAGCACTGAGGTGTGGAATATACACACAGAGGGTTGGCTTGTTTTCAGAGCCCGTCAGACTAGATCCGCACTGCCCGCTTTGCACCCCTATTCAACCTGTCCACTCGCTCATAATAATATTTTATTCAGGGAAGGAAAAAATATCAAAGGGATTTCACAGGTCGGACTGGTAACCGCTGTATATTCTATTTCTTGCAGTAACCAACCGGATTTTCACAATTCAATAAGTTGTTTCATACATTTTGCACCAGCAGAGTGGGGCTTATGGAATATAGGCTGCGTGGGCTGCGTGTTAAAGCGGGTTATAGCTGTGTCATTTGTAATTATACATCTACGGCTTGGAGTGAGAATACTTGAGAAAAATGTTACTGGGGGAGACTTTTTAACTCAGGAGAAACTAAAAAAAAAAATGGACGAAATTGTATAGTGAATAAACGGTAAACGTTAAATTTGTCCATGCCCACGCCATGGTGGCTGTAGAGGCCGTAGAGTTACGGCTCTACTGAACCTTAAACTTGGCTCTCGATGTGAATGGTCTCCTTCACGCCTCGGTCTTTTTATCCCCGGTAATTCAGTGATTTCATAATTTGTATTGTTCTCACAGTGGAGTGTTATACAATTAAAGTCCTGTGGATGAGATGAATTAGCTTTGTAGCACATACTGGCAATTGAGAATTGCAACGTAGTCTGTCTGTGGGCGGTGAAGTACTTGGGGGACATTTGGCAGATAAGAAGATAATATTAAAAGTTATATTGGAAACACAGGCCTATGGTATGAAGACCTGTTTATGCTAAAATGCCCCAGGAGATGGGAAATTGCTTGTTTTTGTAAACACAAGGATCAAACAGTGGATTTAGTACATGCAAGTTAGCTGATGAAGTGTGAACTGATCAGTAAAGGCGGCCGTACACTGTTCAGCTGTTCTGTCATCGTAACTGATCGGAAAATTACGGAAAAGTTTGTATTTCAGTTGTTACATTACAATTCCTTAGTTGTTTGGAGAAAAAATAAGTCACGTGACTTGTGCGTTGAGCACCTAGCAAAACGTGTTTCAGAAATTATATTCCGTGGGTTTGCTGGGTTAGTAATCCAACAATAACTAACTAACTAACTTTTTGTGTCGAATGTAGGCCTGTAGAATCTTACCAGATGGACGCTAAATTTTGGGCATTTTTGTACATGGTGAGTTTTGGTCATAAAGGGCAGGGTGTCCCTTGACTATGTAGGAAATGTTGGATTTTCCTGAAGGATTCTTCTCCATACAGTTACAATGATGCGGAGGGTCCAAATAGCGTACTGTCATATATTGCGCAGAAAATAAATTCCCACATTTGGTCACTCCAATTTAGTCCATTTTATATTAACGGTTAACTCAGCAATTAAAGTTCTGTTTTTTTTACCTACATGAATACAAAACTGATAGCAGAAAAGGTTGAATTTTACATTCTGCTACTTTATAATAACTGATTCAATGGAGGGGGGTTCAAATGGTATTGTGATGAATATTCCAACCAACAGCATGTAAGTTAGTGACATTTTTCCACATGAGTAATTTCTGAATCCCAATGGCATCTGTACGAGCAGCCATCTTTAATATTATTCCCCTTCTTTCTTTCAGTAATCTCCCTCCCTTACCTTTGTATTATTCCATGTAACATTTATTATGAACGATGCACGCCAGCTTAGCAATCTCGTGTGCCTATTGGTGGAACTGAGAATACAGTCACAGTCGACAGGGACAGCATGTCACATGTCATAACAAAGCTACTGCTGCATATGGGGCTTTTTCCTTGTTTGTTACTGAAGTGAATGATCAGTTTTTACTGTATAATTTATACTAGTAAAATATTATTTCAGGTCTTGTCTGTGAACGTTTAAAGTATGTTTTTTTTATATATGCTATGATAATGAAATTAAATGCAGATTAACGTGTCTTACTGAAGCCTATGTTACGTTTAGACATGTTCCGAGAGCGTTTGAGTAATAGCAATATGTCCTTTCGACATTCACTGTGTTTGTCTACTTGTATTCACATTACACTTCGGAATAGATCAAAAAACAAAGCGCTTGCTAACGCATAGCTCAAAATCTGTCAAGGATGCAAGTCGTATATGCAGGAGGTGGATACGCATATTTACATAGTGGAACTTTTTACTTCATAAGAGAAGTGTAATATAAGTTTCTATTGAATTAGGTAAATAAACGTAAAGTGAACCTGAACTCCAGTGAAATACACTTATTTCTTGGACACTTCCTGTGCCATTTTTAAATTTCATTAGCCGTTACCTTTATTTGTTGCTGATATAAAATATTGATGTAAAATAACACTGCAGATACCAAATTGCACACACATAATGCAATAACCCTGTATTTTTTAAATGTGCATTAGTTACATCGTGTTGGCGAAGGTTTGAAGTAGAGGTTTTATGTTTTTAGATAAGATCGTATTTAAATCATATACATAATCTAATTTATTGGTAACGGCTTATAAGAAAAGTGATAAAACAAAATCCATGTGCGGTAGAGGAGAAATTATTTGGGAGCGGCAGAAATAATGTGGCCTTGTGCTTGACCACAGTGCCGTCAAGACAGCGGCAAGTGGCGGTGAAGTCACACAACTGCTTGGCGTCATGTCAGAATAGCGGTGAGTGCTCAGAAGTTCCTGGAGTTTTACTCATGGAAAAAAATCCCCCTCCTCCCCGCACTCACTGAGTAGGAGGCTGGGTTGGCCACATAGTACGTAATGAGAAAGAGGGGAATCGCCACCTCCGCCAAGGATGGAACTCCTGTCCGGTCCATATCAAATAAGCTTACAGTCCGGACTGTCTGTAGCAATACAAACCAAAAACAATTCGCCTAATACCTGCTGTGTCAAATTTCGAATCTGTTGATTACTAGTTATCTGGTGCATCACTGCGACATGAAATCTGCAGTTACGCAGAAGCACCAACTTTAACTCTCATTAACCTTTCGTTTCACGCACGCCGACTACATATTTCTCCCGCAACATAGGAAATCGCTCATGAAGTGAGGCAGCGTCAGACCCCAGAAGATCGGATCGCTTAACATTTGTACACTCCTCAGTTTTATTAATCAGGCAGGGAAATGTGTCAACTGTTTTAAATTTACATTTAGACAGCTCTAAAAGGTGGTAGATATTTTTTTTTGTTTCGGATATTAAATTCGGAGCTCTGTATGGGAACAGACAGCAGTGTCTGAGACGCTGTGTATGAGAACAGACGGCAGTACCAGAGAAGCTCCCTTTTTTCGAGGCGTCTGAGCACTAATTGATATCAGCTGGATCACTAAACCCGGTTGAAAGCACCCGGTGATGACAGTGTTGGCCGTCGTCTCTATTCGTATTACACAAAATTCAATTCGGTTTACAGTCCACACTTCCCCCTCCTTTTTTCAATGTTGACACAGTGATCAGCCGAATGGGTCCTTTTTACGTCCCCTGCCTTCTTCCGCCCTCCACCCCATTCAGTCGCAATGGATGAATTTCGCCTACAATGAAAGATGTATCACGACTGGAGAGCGATCACCACGGCGCGCTGATGAGCTGTGTAGAATTGCACAGAAGAGTATGTTCCGAAATTGTTGTTGTGTCTATTTCAAATGGGGCCTTACATTTAGTATATATAATGTTTGTTCGCAGCCCAGTATATTGCAGCTGCTGCTAATTTTGGGGTGTGATTTTGGTTGTTGTTTTTGTTTATTATTATTATTATTAATTCCATGAATCAGGTTAAATTTTCAGAAGCTAATACCGCTCAGCTGTTGAGGTTAATTCCAGTGTGTTACAAGAACCTGCCACTCGACACCATTCTGAGCCACGCTCTCGTAACTCCCTTTTCTCACAACACTGTTAATATTTTCTTCTAATATACATGATGATTTAGGAGGAATAGTCAGTATTTTGGGAAGTGATAGTATTTGCCATTTTTTAAATTAAAATTTCATGTAAGCTGGTGTCTAATTCTGACAGGTTACTGAAGTAAAGCTGTTAGTCTCCAGATCTAACTCAATTAGAATTTGTTTGTGGGATTGGATAAATAGCGGAGTTTACAAAGGAAACTAAGATACACGAGACGCATTGCTGGCTCGCATTTTGGATGCTGCTGCTCGCATAATCACACGTGAAAACCAACTGAGGCGAACAACACGCGATCCTCGCACACGAGTTGCGAAGTGCATTGAGGTTGACGGTGGGATTTTCGAACATTTATTTTGGACTGTAAGAAATTTGTTATTTCTGTATAACAAGTTTGTCATTTAAACACTAATCTAAAATTAAAATAAAAACAACAGTACGTAATTTGTCTTTCTTTATTACCGTTCAAAATGTTTCATTTTTAGATTCAAAGATTAATCGTTTAGAATTGGACACTTGAATTTTTTTTTCTCACCATAATCGATGCTATCATGGCCCAATCGACGTTCAGTGAAGTGTGCAAGCTCTGAATTTCTTCTCTATACACTTTCGCCGTCCTCCTGTCATTTTCTTTGCCTTAGGTACGAATATTCTGCTTAACAGGGGATCTCAAATGTTCTCAAAATATTTAGAATTATTTGAAAATCTACACAACGTTAATTGATGTTACTCCTGATGTTCACCAATAATAATAATAATAATAATGTAGGAAATGGGAATAAAATTAGACATTGAACACCGTGTGAACATGTACCAAAATTAGTAGAAACTAGTCATGAAAGTAAGGACCCATATTATGGTATGAACAAGTGGAAACCGACAGAACCATTCGTAACAAGAAGCCGGTCATCATAATCCGTGATAATGAAAAGGAATATGTTGGTTAATATGTGTCGGAATTTCAGGAGACGGAATGCGATGAAGATCGTAGCAGAGAAGTTTATGAAATATGAAGACTTTGCAGTAGAAACAGAGCGCATGTGCAAATGACTGTCAGTACGCAATCCTCACACTCTAAAATAATTACTACAAATACACAACGTAAAACATTTTTGTAATCGCAATTAATATATACATTTTTTGATACGAATTGTAAAATTACATGTTATATCGATAGATATTTGTAATTTCAGCTCCTTGCATTGGTAATTCTTTAAAAATTGTAGAATGCATAAAAATATTACTATAATGTAGTAACATGAGCACGTACTCCGTAATGTGGCAAATGTTGGAACTGTTATGACGCTATGTTTTAGTGTATGTAGCGCGGTACTTTTACAAAAACCCTATCCCTATATGTTGTAATTTTACATTTGATGTTTCTTTATGCTTAACACAGTTACAATGAAGACTGTTGATGTTACCAATTTGGATCCATTACGAAATTTTTTATTTCACATTCAAGAAATTGACGCAGGAATTGTAGCTCAAAAATGGTGAAAAATACACTGTATTTACGTTTATATTTAATAATGTGGGACCTCAATATATGTACTAGCAGTTAATCATGTAGAAAATTTTTAAATGCCGTCAATAAATTAATGTTCTTTTGGCTGAGTAATGTAATTATAATTAATGAATATACACAACAGGACATAAAAATACGACACACGCGTATCAGTCTGTAGTCAGGTAGGCTAATATTCGGAAGTTCTCATCCACACAAAAGTGATAAAATTAGGGTTTCACGTTTTCGGGTTAATTTTTCAATTATTTGTTATAATGTGTTAAAACAGGTCTGTTCAATTACAAGTGGCGACCATTATTAAATTTACAAATATTCAGTTACTGGTTTTTGGTATTAACGAATTTGTAAACTTCATAAACTACTTTATTCGACGACAGTGAATCGCTGCACTAATCACGCGCAGCCGTGCTTAAGTTTCCAGCCTTGCGCACTTTCCCTCCCAGTTGCATCAGCAAACAGTGGACATCGCTGTGCAACAGTACATCTACTCTTCCATTCTCAGTATTGCAGCTCGTATTTGACAGGGTCTAGGATGTTTTTCAGTAGGCTTCGCTGTTGTTCATCTTTTACGGATGTTTAATGTTTTAAGTTAATATTAACCGTAAGAAACTGACACGTGCTCTTAAAGGGTAAAATTTTTCCCCGTGATTGATTAATCACCACACTATTAAAACGTAAAATGGATTGCAGGTGTGGCTATTAACATTCTGAATTTCGGAATTTCTTGGAGATGACTGTTCAGGTTTAAGCTCCGGCTGCCTAATTTCCAGTCAAGTAGCCTTTGCTAACCACAGGCCAGGAGGCTGGATGGATCACAGATTCGGTCTGACATCGGAGTAAAATAGAGGAATGGCATATTCCTTATATTCGTTTATTGTTTGTGTACAACAGAACTGGGCAAGTGTTGTGGTGGGCGAGCCCTGTTGTGCCTGGTTGGTTCATATATACACACATACATACATATATGTATATGTGTGTGTGTATATGGATATTGGTGTTATTGCGCGTTATATTCACCTGTAATAAATCTATAGTAATAATAATAATAGTAATAAACATTTTCATTAGATAGGATCTTATTTAACATAGGAATATGCTTATGGTTGTAAAATTGTAAGAGTTCTCGTTACGGTATGTACAGCTACAGTAGATGTTAGAGCATCGCGTTATGCAACGTAAGAGTAGTTCAATATGACTCTTGTCTCACCCAGCCACACGCAATGTTCCCACTTACACGTACGTACGTCGTTCAGCGTTTCGATACCGCCGTAAGGTGTTGCTGGTGAGACGCACTGGCGGTGAGTCAACACGGAACGCAGCAGTCTATCCAACACCACTGCCATTTGTTAAGAACGCACCACATCAACAGAACACACCACATCAACAGAACGCACCACATCAACAGAACACACCACATCAACAGAACGCACCACATCAACAGAACGCACCACATCAACAGAACACACCACATCAACAGAACACACCACATCAACAGAACACACCACATCAACAGAACGCACCACATCAACAGAACATACCACATCAACAGAACGCACCACATCAACAGAACACACCACATCAACAGAACGCACCACATCAACAGAACACACCACATCAACAGAACACACCACATCAACAGAACGCACCACATCAACAGAACACACCA
>Ga0131853_10018020_pt1 | contig 12853 bp, 9 predicted proteins | sample TergutLab28metaG_FD_92764 | JGI IMG/M metagenome (GOLD analysis project Ga0131853, IMG submission 92764) | Labiotermes labralis P1 segment gut microbial communities from Petit-Saut dam, French Guiana - Lab288 P1 (version 2) (version 2) | ecosystem: Host-associated > Arthropoda: Insects >...
TATGAACCTTGCACACTGTCTCACTGGCTGTATGAACCTTGCACACTGTCTCACTGGCTGTATGAACCTTGCACACTGTCTCACTGGCTGTATGAACCTTGCACACTATCTCACTGGCTGTATGAACCTTGCACACTGTCACACTGGCCGTATGAACCTTGCACACTGTCGCACTGGCCGTATGAACCTTGCACACTGTCGCACTGGCCGTATGAACCTTGCACTGTCGCACTGGCCGTATGTACCTTGCACACTGTCTCACTGGCTGTATGAACCTTGCACACTGTCTCACTGGCTGTATGAACCTTGCACACTGTCTCATTGGCTGTATGAACCTTGCACACTGTCTCACTGGCTGTATGAACCTTGTACACTGTCTCACTGGCTGTATGAACCTTGCACACTGTCTCACTAGCTGCATGCACTTCTTGCACTGCCTCACTAATCCTAGAGAACCACTCCCCAAAATTATCTCAACATGCAGACCTCTTGGGCATAGCTCAGACATAACATTTAAAGCATATGTACCAACAGTGATATATACTCACACTGTAAAAACTTTATTAAGTAAACACAAAATTTTACTAAAAGAACATGAATTTTCTTAGCAGTCATGGCAATAAAACTAAGACTATAGAGCAGGTGTTAACTGTCAACACAACTTTACTCATCAGTCATATTAACAATGCAACATGCTTCAACCAATCATGGGCATTTTCATCATGCACTATCATAAAAATTAAAAATATTACAACTGCATTATGACATGCATTAAACAGACTGAGACCTCATTCTTACAATATATATATATATATATATATATATATATATATATATATAGTACATGTTGCTTGCTATTCTAGTACTAACAGAGACTGTTAAAAAATTGTGATATATTAGCTATAATGTTAATATTTTAATCATTATTAAGCAGTTTTGATAAATATACACTTCCCTAGATTTCCTTTAGTTTGTGGTGAGTTGTGGTACATAGGAAGTACCTGTTTATAAAAATCATGTTCTAGTAAGGCAATAAACTATTAAAATATTTTATTGTTACATTTATTATATTATTTTAATAATTTCCTACATATCACAAGTCACCACAAACTAAAGGAATCCTACAAGGAAGACTATAATATCGTTTTTAAAACCCATAGACACTGATAAAAATGTTAATATTGTAGCTAATATGTCACATTTAATTAAGAATCTCTGTTTGTAGTAATGGCCTAGCAAGTAACATATGCTACATAAATAGTAAGATTGAGATTTCAGTCTATTTAAACCAAACGTTAATGCAATTGTAATATTTCCACTCTTTATGATAATGCATGACCTGGAAGAAGACCATGATTGGTTAAAACAAGTTGTCTTATTAATATCACTAATTAACATTAATATCAATGAAGTTGTAATGACGTTAAACAAGCGCTTCTTTGTAGTCTTATATAATTTAGCGGGATACATAAAATTAAATTTAACAAAACTACGATTATGAAAAACCCACAGAAAAGGTTTTCTGTTATTATGAGTATAATTTACTCATACCCTGAACTCCTTAGGCACAACTCACAGACCCCAGCTGAGAGACACTGGTTTGGTAGATAAATATAAATGTTTCAGGGAAACAATTTATCAGCCTCTCCAGAAGACTTAAAATTGGCTCTCAATACTCCCAGAATTCAATGCCAGAAGATGCTACACAAGAAGTATTGTTGTGGAGACATGACACCACCCATTGTTTACCTCAGCATTAGGAGGAAGAGTAAGGTCAGCTTCACACCCCACCTGCTTTGACCCTGGGGCAACAGCCACCAGTACCCACTGAAGAGGGGACTGGGTGGATCCCATGGACTGTCTGGGCACTTGGGAGTAGACAGAAATCTCTTTCCCCTGCAGGAAATCGAACCTCCAGTACCTCAGTCATCCAGCCCATAGCCTGTTCACTATCCCAACTGATCTATCCCGGGTGCATTATCCCTTGCAATGACTCAAAAATACTTGGAAGAACAGAATGTCTCTTGACAAGGGCATCATGAATGTGGATAATAAAAAAATGAAAATGCCAATAACAATCCATTACATTCTGGAACTTAATACTTTACTGGTACTGCTGCACTTGAAATGAATTATGAAGACTTAACGTGAGTATTCAATGCTGGATGCATCCCACACCTGGTGGCATAAGCATGCATCTGACGTAGAACACCTTGTGAGTCATGACACTTTCTAGCTAGCAAACTTTCAAGTGTTTAAAATCATTAATCCCTGTATTCATGAACACTTGTCATGATCCAGGAAGTTTAAAAGGTGCATGCACACTGATAATTAAATGTGTTCATCCAGTAACACAGGCATGATGCAGACATATGCTGAATATTGACTGGAATATAAAATGGATTTATGCAAAAACTACTACTACTACATTCAAAAGTCTGTCAGATGGGTACCCAAACAGGGTGAGACAGAATAAAAACACTCCCAGAAAGTTGTGAATAAAGACTAGACTAATACATTTCAGAAGACAATCGCCACAACAATGGAAATACAAAGGTGAGATATGTGGTTCTCACAGCAATGCTGATTAAGAAACCATACTGCCTGATGTTTCAGAGGAACTTGCTGCCTCCAGCTTCAGGATCTGGGTAGTCCAAGTAGAATAAAAAAGCTTAAGATCTGGTAGTTGTGACAACTGTCTTCTTAGAAAATTCAAGGGCCATTTACATAAATTTCTTGCCAAGTGGAATAACTGTGGCTGGTGACTGTTACTGGTATCTATTACTGGAAAATGTGTGAGAATCTACACAACCAAAAAGCATCCATACTTACAGCAAAAATCAGTGATTATTCAGTAGTACAATACCTAAAAAGTGGCATGTTTATAAAACATGCTAGAAAGCGATTTCTCCTCCTGCCATATAGTCCACACTCAACTTCCAGCTATTTCCATTTCTTTAGGCTGATGAAACAGCTGGGATGCCACAAATTTGAACATAATGGGCAGACTGAACAGCACATCCAGCATTTACTGCAGAAGTTACCAAAATGTTTCTCTGCTCTTGAATTTACGAATCATATAGGAATAACAACTGTGGAGAATTTCAGGGTACAATTATGTGGCGAAATGCAGTTGCTGAAAATCTTGTAACATTCTCTCAAAGCTACAATTCACTGCACTACAGTGTCAGTAAAACAATAATGTTACATGGTGTACAATTTTGTAACTAAAGACCCAAAGAACCTATGATTTATTTCAGGGGAACCTGTTACCAAGTTTCCAAAGCTATAGAACAATCTACGTAGCCATTAATTGAAAGATGGGTGCAAGATGTAAACAGCTGTGACATTATGGCTGACAACAGGAGACATGGACTTATAACAAGAGGAAATGAAAAAGCCCATCCCATGATATGACTGAATGCCTCAACTGTGGCTTGGATTATGTGGAAAAGTAAGGGTATAGCAATATAAATAAGCCTGAACTGTTATTAGCATTCAATATAACTTACTTACTCCACAGAGCAGAGTCCTTGAGAAGGTAACAGGTTCTCAGTTGGCCAAGAAATTCCCCGCATTTTATGGAAACTGAAGGTTCACTACTGCATTTACAAGTGCCCGCCACCTGTCCCTATCCTCAGCCAAATCATTGCAGTACATGCCCCCTCCACCCAACTTCCTGAAGATCAATGTTAATATTATCCTCCCATCTATGCCTGGTCAACAAGTGGTCTCTTTCCCTCAGGTTTCCCCACCAAAACCCTATATGCACCCTCCTGTCCCCCATACGAGCTACATGCCCAACCCATTTCATTCTTCTCGATTTTATCACCTGAATATATGGTGACAAATACAGATCACTAAGATCCACTCCCCTGTTACCTAATCCCTCTTAGGCCCCACTATTCTCCTCAGCACCCTATTCTCAAACACCCTCAAACTACATTCCTCCCACAATGTGAGCGACCAAGTTTCACACCCATACAAAACAACGTGTAAATTATAGTTTTGTGTGTCTCAGTCTTTATATTTTTGGATACTAAACTGGAAGACAAAAGATTCTGCATCAAATGATAGCAAGAATTCCCCAACTTCAGTCTCCTCTTAATTTCTTTCTGACTAGAACATTGATTCGTTAAGTAGTGCTCCCAAATATTTGAACTTTTCCACCCCTTCAAACAGACTATTATCAGTCTATATTGTGATTCTGTACTGCATTCTGATCGCAAGACATGACCATGTAATTAGTTTTATCACCATTTATTTCAAGTCCAATCTCCTTACTACCAACCACTATAGATTCTGTGTTTTTCTTCATAGTATGTACGCCTCCACACAATATATTAACATCATCGATATAAACCAGATGATGTGTACCATTTCATGTCAAGCCATCATGGTTTACCTGAACCATCCTAATGGCATACTCCTAAATAAAGTTGAAAAGCAATAGCAAAAAAGCATCTTCTTGCTTCAAACCATTCTTAATAGGAAACATGTCAGACAAATTTTGCCTACCCGGACTCTGCTATACGTTTCAGTAAGACACATTTATTTCTATTACACTTAACAGTTTTATGTGGATACCAAACTCAATGACAATATTATACAAGACCTCCCTCCTAACTGAATCATGAGCTTTCTCGCATTCTATAAAGAGCTGATGCACTGCTTCGTTGTTTTTCCATTTTTTACTCAAGTATCTGACAAATGCAGAATACATGATCAGTAGTTGACCTGTTGCGTTGAAAACCACACTGATGATCCCCAATAATTTCCTCTGCATATGGAGTTAACCCTGACAGCAGGATGCTGGGTAAAATTTTGTATGTAGTTTGCAAAAGTGATATGCTCCTATCATCACTACAGTCTGTTTTATCGTCCTCCTTACAGATATGTACAATGATCGACTTCTCAACTCCTCAAGTAATTCCTCCTTACTCCAAATAGAAATAATAAGTTTATGGATCTCATACTGAATTGTCCTACCTCTGCATTAATCAATTCTGCTGGGATTTGATCAATATCTGGTGATTTGTGTCTTTTTAGCTTTTCAACAGCCATCTCAAACTCAACAGCACTGGGCTCAGGCACTAGCAGCTCTTCTGTATGTATGTCTGCCTAATATCATTAAACCCATGAACATTCAATAGCTGAGATATGGCCCTCCACCTTGCAAAATACCATGGGAAATAATCTTTATCTTACGTTAGTTTCAAGTTCATCAATTTTAGCTTTCAGATATTTGTTCTTTTTGTTCCTGAAATGTCTACTAGCTTCATGTCTTACATTGTTTAGAGTATCTACATTAGTTTGGTTTGGTCCTTAGACCACTGCATTTTAGTCTGCTTCCTTTTATCTAAAAATCATGAACATTCTTCATCAAACCATGGTTTATGCTGCTTCAATTCATGCTGACCTAGACTCTCTTTTGCTGAGGTTATGATGTTCTCTTTATTTCTCAAGCCCTATTTATGCCCTCACTATCATTAAAGTTCTCCAAAACTGCAAACCTGTTTGAGATCCATATCTGATACTGTTTTATAACCTCCAGCTCACTTAACTCCTGTGATTAAATCTTTCCACATCAAACTTCTGTGCTGCCTGTTAACTTAATACCAATCTTTCATTAACTTCTGCAACCACCAGACAGTGATCAGTATCACAGTCAGCTCCCCTGAAAGATCGTACATCTAGTATACTCAAATGCCATCTACCGTCTATCAGTTTGTGGCTGTGAGTCTTCCCATCAAGAGAGGTCCAAGCGTTTTCACAAATGTTTTTGTGTGGGAACATTATGCACTTAAAAACTAGATTTTTTGATGTGGAAAAGTGTGCTATTCTAACACCGTCATCATTACTAGCCTGATGTAGACTCTCATTCCCAACTGTCAGTTTGAAAATAGCCTTTCTCCCCAATGTTCATAGACTACTTAGAAAAATGATCAAACATCTGCTCTAATTCCCCATAAAAACCGTCTTTTGAATCATCACTTTTAACCTCATTTGGTGCATGCATATTCAAACAATGATATTACACCAGCAACCTCGCAGAACTATATACAATATCCTATCACTAAAGGCTGTCAAAATATTAACTAAAACCAAATTTTTGCAGCCTTCCTATCATTCTGGAAAAAGTAACATTCAAGATGATATGAAATTCAGATATTAATTTACAAAATCAGCTTCAGTTATTCAAAAGGTGTTTGTTCAGATTACATTTCAGTGAAAAAATTCAAAACCAAAGTCTATCACCACAGCAGTCAGCCTTGTTATATATTGTACAGTGTACCATATAGGATGCAACCTGAAGGTCAGAAATCTACAAATACTGAAACAAGTATACAAAATGCTGCCCACCTGCTGCAATGAACACTTCCAACATTTGCCAAGTCATTCAGCATAAATTCACTGTCCTGTTTCAGTTCTGTTGGTTACCAGTTGCATGATAATTCTGTAACTAACATCATAGTTTTTCACAAAAAGGGGTTTCTGTGCTGGACAATTTGTTTTTTACAGACTAAGCATCATTCCACTTGAATGGATACATTACTAGACTAAAAAGTTCAATACAGAGTGCTGAAAATCCATATGTACTGTATCAAAATCCTCTGCATTTTTCAAAGGTGGGAGTTCGGTGTGAAGTACTTTGAAAACAAATTATGGTACCACTGTTCTTTGACAACACAATTACTGCAGGAAATTACTCATATCTCTTGACCCAATTCATTGCTCTGCTGGAGGAGATTCAACAAGATTGCTGGTTTCTGCAAGATGGGGCAAATGCTCACACAGTGAAAACAACGAAAGCTTTCCTGCAAGGCATCTTTAGTAATTGCATCATCAGGAATGTACTTTGGCAACCACAGTCCCCAGATCATACACCACCCGACATCTTTCTCTGAGGATTTCTTAAAGGAAGAGTCTACAGCAATAAACCCAGAAGCCTGGAAGACCTTAAACACAACACTGAACAGGCTGTTACCCTCACTAACCAACAAACTCTTCCAATACAGGTTGCAAAAAGACCGTGGAAAGGGTGAATGCTTGTCTTCCAAAAGGTAGGGGACATTTTCAGCATCTGTTGTAATTACATACTGTTTATCACATTCTCGGTATCTTTGAAAAAATAAAAATAAAAATTAAATATATAATTTACATTACTGGTTTGCATTTTATATGGCACACTCTGCACATATACTTGCACAAATGTGTGATAAGAGAACATAAATTTAAAAAAGGTCACTTGGACAACAGAATACAAAAAACATCAGTCTTCAATTTGGAATGTTGAATACTTTAGTACATCCTACATCCTAATGTTCCTTTCCCATGCTGCTAAAGCCAGTAGTTTTAGTTCCCAAAGTTGTACTCCCATGTAGGTATTAAAAAGCATCATGCAGAAAATATCTCAGTCACATCCATGTTTTTCACCAATTTGCACCAGATTTTCAAAACAGTTTCCTTTGTCCAAGTATAATACAGCCAGTCATCCAACCTAGTCTGTCGGCCAAGCAGCCCACAGATATAACAGTTGGTATGGCAACTAGGTTACAAGCCGGATTGGATGATAAGGAATAGTGGTTGGAATACAGGAAGGGCTAAGCGATCCCCCCCCCCTCCCAATTTCCAAATTGTTCATATCAGCTCTGAGATACACCCAGCCTTTCCCTTCAATGGGCACCAGGCATCCCAGTGATATGAAGCTGACCACATAACTTGATCTAGTGTTAAGAATGCTCCAAAATGCCTGCACATCATCTTCTTTAATTAAACTCAGAAGCAACATTACCTTTTCAACAGCTTTAAACTACTACAGAATGGCAAGAAATTTTGTAATATCATAATACTTTCAGTGTACTATGACAGTATAAACTTTCTTCCATTTTCAATTAGTGCACAGTCTGAAAATTAACTACTTCAAAATGCTCTGAATATTTAACTCTACCAGCCAGGTGCTATTTTATTGCAATGGCACATACAAGTGGTATAGCCACCTGCAATGCAATGTTTAATATTGAAACTATTTCCCCTCTGTCATAATACTTCCATGAGTCCTATAGTACAATGGGTACCAACTCTTATTTCCAGAGGTACAGTAGCTAGGGAGTGGTGTTGACTATCCAACCCCTCAAGCACTGAGGTTGATTGTGGGTACAGCTATACCTTCAACCTCCAGCACCTGCTTAGAATGTGATGGGATAAACTCCCCCCCCCCCATATCATCAGCCCTCACACTACTTTGAGATTTAAAATCTTCTAATCTTCTATTCCCAGAAAATAAAGATCAGCATAAACTTTGTCCATTACAGGTGTAATAAGGAGTGTCCGATGGAATAGCAAATGTACTGATAATGGATTTGGGAATTCTGTATTATTTACACCCCAAACTGCACACTTATCATCTAAGCATCTAAGTGCCTCTGCACTGTAAGCTGGTATCATAAGTACTCAACCACACAGTAATAAGGACTTTCTGTTAGCCAAAGATAAAACATATACTGAGATGCTTGATCAATTATCATCTACGAAGCCTCTCACCCAGAATGTAAAGCAGACTAATATGCTCATCCAAGACCTTACTACTTCTTTTATTCTGATGATTAATGGATCAAACCCTATCAAGAAACAGGCCTACCACAGTCATGTCTCACAAACAGGCATAAATATTCTGGATCAGATCTTGTTACAATTAAGTCATCTGACCTACTGAGTGCCATAAGATTAGAATAGCTACCAGTTTAACCAGCTATCATCCTACACACCATCAGACCCCAACAGACCAAAGTGCCTATGTCACTTCACACAATACCATACTAGTCAGTATAACTTCACGAAGTATAGTCCACCCACAAGACTCAAACAGTCTTCTGCTTTGAAACAGACAGCTTGATCATGACATGAGAAGCAGTGAAGCACTTCCCGTCTTTCAACACACACTGGAGTCACTAACAGAGATGCTATAATTTTTGAGTGAGGGAAAAGACAGAGAGACAGAAATGTTTCATTTTAACAACACTGTCACCTGCCAAGATTATGCCCTGTTGTTGGTAGACGAATGGATGTCAGGATGGAGTATTGGTAGAAAAACAATGAGAGGGGAAAACTATAGTACTCAGAGAACTGCCTGTCCCAATGCCATTTTGTGCGCGACAAATCCCAACTGGACTCGCCTAGGAGTGAACTTGGGCCTCTGCAGTAAGAGATCAGCAACTAACTACATGACCCATGACACAGCCCCATAATTCTTGGAACCCAGCTGTCTGGATACAGAGTAGTTAATGAACAATGGCAGTCTGTGATTGGCCAGCATGAACATTTAACTTGCAAAGAATTTGTAGACCTCCTCTTGCATTGTATTTCCAAAAATAAGCAATCAGGAATTAACAGCACGTTAGAGTGTTCAAGCCAGCAGAACTATTTCAACAATGTTCCCCTTCTGAAGGTGATCAAATTTATGACGTTACAAAATTAAACCAACAACTGAAACTGAAGATATAACTGTGGAGTATAGATAGTCCTTGTTTTATGCCCATTTGTTTTACACCTTGTTTCTCTTTCATGCCCCTTAACAATTTGCACCACTTTTTAATGTACACCCTCTTCATTTTTGGTTGAACGCCTTCTGGCTCACCACACACTAGCATGCTGCCAAGAGTGTATGCAACTCACAGTGCAGAACAAGGAACACACTGTAAATTGTTTATTTCACAGCAAACTTTTGTAGTGTGTTTATTTGCCTCCATTTGACAGTATAAAAATGAATGAGAAATGTAAATCACCATCCCTTAGCGCAATTTTAATGCAAACAACCATGAAAGGCAATATGTATTGAAGAGAAATTTGATGTAATAACTCAGCCTGAATGAGGTGAACACAATTGGTTAACATCTATAAACATGTACAATTTGTGATAATGTTGGAAAAATCAAGGAAAAAGCTACAGCAGGAACTGAAGTGAGTGCTATAAGAATTTCTTATTCAGGAACATACCTTAACGTGGGACATCCCATTACGGTATAAAAAACAGAGAAATAAGAGCTTCAAATGATCATGACTGACTGTTCTTATTTGTCCACTGTTGCTTACTCAAGAAACATGTCTATGGAAAATATGGAAAAGACAATGAGACATGGAACAAGGATCACAACCAATAACACATTGTTTATTTACAAACACAATTATAATACAAGTATGTGTCTGTAAGTCATATATGAAGAGGCTGTCACTGGAAAGCTTTCCCCTAACTCCTACATTTTCTGTTATTTCTTACAGGAACATATCTCACTGACACCCTTTTAATTTATGTCTGCTTTCGAAGGAACATGACTGGGGCAAAAACAAGGACTACCTGCACAAAAAAATGTGTTTATATTAATGCATGTCACTTGAATCAGTGTTTAAAACAGAAAATCTTGAACATCACACTGTCACATATGCATAAATGTGCACACGCCACATATGCACAAAGATCCAATTCCTAACTGCAGCCATTACAATGTGACAATAGTAGAAGTTTTCTGAAATTCTTACCAATTAGGAATATCATAAAGAAGAGCAATTTGGTGACTGAGATGATAAACATTACTGTCTTCAAGGATGTGAAGCTGTGAAGTTTGGTAGACATGTACCTACTACCAAACTACATGATATCATATCCAACTGCAGACACTAATTTCACATTCACGAACATGAGCACCTCAAATCTCACAATAAAATCATATGTTTGGCCAGAATTTGATTTTGCACACTGAAATCATAAAAACAGTATGGGAAGAAATTCCCTTCCCCGTTTCCAGCAGACGGCAGGACACTGTAAAATCAAAGGCCTAGAAGACCAACGTGTTTTGTAATAAGGTGTACCTTTACTTACACTTACCTCTACTCCACAATGCAATTTTGATGAACTTCAAAGCTGTGACATGTAAGACATATAAGAGGTAAAGTTGCCACTGCACATGCCAAGTAGGCACATATGAGTAGTGAAGGCATACAGCCACTCATTCTAACTCTTCAGCAATGCCATGTAGTTTCTAGATGGATTTAGAACATGTGGCACTTACATAAGATATATAAGAGGTGAAGTCATCACTGTACACTCCATCTAGGCACATACCCTTGGCACTACGTGGAAGGGAGAGGTCAGTCTCATGCCCCAGCTTCCCCCCCTCCCCTTCCCAAGGAAAAATTCACCTCCCACTGAATGGAAGGCTGGGTGGGCCCCAGAGTCAATCTGGACACTTTGGAGAAGATAACAATCCCTTGCCACCGCTGGTATTTGAACACCAGATCGTCCAGCCTGTAGCTTTGTCACTACACTGACTGCACTATCCTAGCTTCTCATGCAAGACAAACAGGAAAACATATCTGTATAACAACAAATGTAAACTTAATCCAACCCATCAGAAATCAATGAGCTGGAACACCAAGAATCATTCATGGTAAACATTTAAATTCTGAAGAAATTGAACACACACCCCATTTTCTCTTCTGTACTCCACATTGGTACCATTTAATGCAATCTGTCTGAGATTCAGGTGACATCGAACACTAAAAGTGCAGACCACATTATTAATAACTATGTCTATTTCTGGAGGCTCCACTTCTGTAGGTGTTTCTCCGGCAGTAGAACTGTTGGTAGTTATGTCACTAGGTTCAATATGTGCTTCATTCACTTCAACATGATTAATATTGCCATTGCTAAGTGATTCAATCCCATTATTCTGTACTGCTGTGGCCATCCTACCAACACACTTGCCTGCAATGATACATACGTGTCAATAAAATTACATGTCAGTGTTCATAATAAAGCTACAGTTTCTACTCTCTGTTCTTTATTTCAGGAGAAAGAGGCTTGCTGTATAAGCATGTCTGTATGGACAGGTGCTGATAAATCTTTGGCTTTCACCACTTCTGGCATTCCTAGAAAAATGACACATACATCACATGACAGTAGATACTTTTAATAGATTTGGTTCTAAATTTCACCTGTCGGTTACCTACAGCTTTTATTTTTCGGATCTGAACTGAAGATGGCAGCCCCTGATGTAGAGTTTTTGACAAAACAGTGCACAGCAGTGATGAAGATCCCATTCCAAACTCTGCATCTTGCCATACAGTGTACATACATTTCATATAACTATTACACTAAACAGTGATTATTTTCATAATATTAATCAGTTGCTCTTCACAACAGATAAAGACTGTGTTCTCTGTAAAGTAAGAAGGGAAGTTTCATACATGATATGGATGAATATCACTCTTCAGACACACTCAAGAAATGTTCCCTACAACCTTCAATAAAATAAGTAAGATCACTGAGGATGTCCAAAGGACACTGTAGTTTTGCTCCTGAACTCATTCAAAAAAGCCCAGTGCAGTATATCTGATCAACACATTCAGCACCTGGAAAGTTACGTGTTTCGACTATAGACATCATATGCTGACATCGTACATAACACCCAACTGTTTATGTGTCATACGTTGGTATTAATACATGCCTGACTGCTTAAGAAGCACAACAGCACCAATAGTTTTCCCAGTTGATGGGACTGCATCTGCACATCTGCCAACCAGTTTATTGTAGGGATGATTCAGTTTTTTTCAATGAAACTTCATTATTTCAACAAACATTTCTTCTCAAGTTGTGTGACCAATCATGGAACAAATGCCTGCCTGGTCTTTGGTAATTTGAAAGTTATCATGAATGCTTCACATAACATCCACACTTCCATCCCCCCCCCCCCCCCCCCAAAAAAAAAAAAAAACCCGCAACGGATACCATAAAGAAAAAAAAGTAAAAAAACCTCATTAGATAAAAACCAAAAAAAAAAACTAAAACAAAAAAAAA
>Ga0131853_10018023_pt1 | contig 12850 bp, 12 predicted proteins | sample TergutLab28metaG_FD_92764 | JGI IMG/M metagenome (GOLD analysis project Ga0131853, IMG submission 92764) | Labiotermes labralis P1 segment gut microbial communities from Petit-Saut dam, French Guiana - Lab288 P1 (version 2) (version 2) | ecosystem: Host-associated > Arthropoda: Insects >...
ATTTGCGCGGGATTTTCCATTTGCTTTGCGGGTTACAGCTTTGCATGCCCATGGTGGGTATACTATTGTGCGGCATAGGGGAGATGTATTGGTTATTGGAAGCGGCAGGGGCGGGGAGGCGGCCCTGCTTAGGTATATGGATATGCGTGGTGTAAGGCATGCAAGCGGGCTGGTGTTAACGGAAACACCGCGCCCTGCCGATATAAGAAGGGTTGAGGAATTGCTGCCGCGTGTGCATGTATTGTACCTGCTTGATGGTTATATTCCGCCGGACGAACTGCATCTGGCGGCTGTGGCCCATGGTGTGGAGGTTATATGGCTCAACTACGGATATGTATTGGAAATGGGGCGGATAAGCATACATGCCAAAGTCCAGCCGGGATTACGGCTGGGCTTTGGGGATGTAGTTATAGATTTTGCATATATTGGCGATGAAATAGATATGCAGGCAGGTGTAGTTATAAGCGCGGATGCGGTGGCTATTGGTAGCCGCATATACCCGACAGAAATTTATGGTGCCGTACAGCTACGTATAAGCGAGCAGCGGGTGCGATATTGGGTTAGATGAGGGAAGGCGCTTTTGGAAATGAGATGAAAAGCGAGACTAACATGAAGAAAAATTTAGATGAAAACGCAATCCCCGATATTGTTTTCCAAGTCACTTGATACAACACTATTGCATCACACAAAGCACGCCGCCGTCTCATGCCTGCCGGGATAGCGCACAACACGAAAATGTCGAATGCCGACCCGGCAATCCATAATAGAAGGACAGTCTAAAAGAGGGAATTTCAAAAACAGGGCGCAGACCGCTTATATTCACAGTTTCATATACCCATTAAAAATAGCCCAAAACGGGCTATTTTTAATGGGAAGAATATTAATTATTTAACTGCTAATGAGTTGAAATCCACTATCCTATCAAAAAAGGCTTTACTGGAGTTTCGATGGCTTATACAAATGATGGCGCGGTCGGGGTATTCATGAAACATATCGACCAGTATCTTGGATTCAAGCGCTTCGTCCATGTTGGAAAACACCTCGTCTAACAGCATAATTTCTGGGTCGCATACGAGGGTTTGAGAAAGCCCCAATCGTGACTTTTCCCCCCCACTAAGCACTTTATTATTCAAAATGGCATCACCCTTAATTTCATTTTGATTTTCCAGTGAAGCAAGCTGTATCAGCTTATCCAATTTATCATCGGCCATTGGGGTTCCAAGCAAGATGTTTCCGCGCAGGTCAAGGGTTAGGGCATTTGTGTGTTGGAATGTGATTCCAAAGATTTTCCGTAAGGAATAAATGCTCACTTCGCGTAAATTTACACCGTTTATATAAACATTGCCTTCGTACTCGGTGATTAGCCCTATAATAATATTGAATATGGTGGATTTACCAATACCGCTCTCCCCAAAGAACATCACCCTTTCACCTTTTTTTACCTCGAAATTCGGTACGGATACAACACGTCCATCATCATATGAAACCTTTATGCTATCTACACTCAGACTTTCAAATGCCGTGATTTCCATACCACTTTCGCTTTCTAATTCTGCATCATCAAACTCCTTTAATTGGGATATGAAGGGTTTTGCTGCCCTGTATTCAATATACTGCACAAACAGATTCGCAAAGTAGCTAAGGAATAGAGGAATGTTTATGTATAGCAAAAGAAGTTCAGTCGCGCCACCTTCGAAACCAGAAGTAAATCGCATAACTGCGAAAATAACCAATAACGGAGTAATAATTCGCAACAAAATGGTTATGCCATGTATGTAATTCTCTATCGTTTGCTCTTGCACAGAAATTCGCTTTATCTTGTCAAGCACTGTTATGGAGCGGCCGGTAAAAAATGAGTAAACACCTTTAGCTTTTACGTTGCTTACATTCTCAAAGGCTTCCTGCGTAACAGTACTTAGTTCGCCATCGGCAGCCAATTTTTCGTTCATTAAAGCTGCAAGTTTTTCCCCAGCCCATCCGTTTGCCACAAAATACAAAGGAGTAACCAAAACAGTAAAAATGCCCGCAAATAAGTCTATGCGAAATATGATTATACCAAAGAAAATGCAGATAATACCGTATGAAACCACACCCAACAATGAAACCAGCAAAAAGCTGACACTAAAGGAAGATTCATATAATTTAGCAAAAAGCTCTGCGCTAGGGCGATTTGTAAAATAGCTGTTCTTGGCGCGTAGTAGCCGTGATATATAATGCCCTGCCAGCCGCGAGAGTGAGTTGTATTGGAAATCTGCCCGCAAATATGCACTCAGTATATTGAAGCCAAATACAAGTATAAACAGCCCAATAGTAGCAAGCAATAACAGGGCAAACCCATCGAAATTTTGCACTAAAATGTAGTCATTGAATACTTGCGCCAATAAGTCGTTGGCAAATATCAAAACAAATCCTGTGACTATCGAAACCATAACGAACCATACAAGAAGTATTCTTGTCTTTGTTCCCTTGAAGATGATGCCAAGCATTGTATTCATGCAATAATCTCCTATGTCGTCATGTATTTTTCACAACAGGTAACCAAATTTCATGCTTCACGATACCAGAGTCTAAGCCTGAACAAACTTCCATTTCCATGCCGGATGCTAAATCATAACTGGCAGATGGTAGCCATTCGGTGTAAATTCTGCGAAACAAATCTTCTATGTGTGAAGGCTCGTGAACCCCAGAAAAAACCGCCCAAGTATGCTTGGGAATAATCACTTCAAACATACCTTCAGGCATAGGCGCGTCTGTTTTTTTGCAAAGATAGTAATATCCGCTGCCATCGGTGCTGTCTTCAATAAATAGGCCCAAAATATCGTTAGCTTCGCCTTTCAAAAATTCGATAATGGAATTTTCTTCGCATTGTGAAAATTTCACGATAAGAAATTCCTCGGGACTTGCATCTACCTTCTTGCGTACTCCAATAGCCCTAAACTCATCCTTTTCAACTATACGGTAATCAATTTCAGTTGCTCCTTTTATTGTTAATTGTAAGCTAACAGGCGGGAAGGCTTTAAGAACCGTATCAGACTTTTGGGCTGCCGAAGGCGAAAGGCCATGCATGGATTGAAAAGCCCGATTAAATGCCGTGGGCGATTCATAGCCATATCGCAAAGCAACATCAGTAACCTTATCACCTTGTTGTAAATCAAAGGCAGCTTTTGTTATCCGTCTACGGCGTAGATATTCTGACAGCGGGATTCCGACTATATACGAGAACATTCTTTGGAAATGGTATTGCGAACATTGTGCAATCTGCGCCGCCTTTTCGATTGATATTTTTCCGTCAAGATTGTCCTCCATATATAATAGAGCGTCATTCATATGTTTGAGCCATTCCATATTCTTGCCCTCCACAAAATAGTATAGTAGACTTCTTGTAACTATACCTCTCTTTTCGTGCACGAAAATGAGAGGTGACAACAGATGTTTACAATTCTGTGTTAAGCGATATTCGCTACCATGCCGACCTTGCTGTTAAGCAACACGGAAAGATGCTTGATACAATCATTCAGCAAGTGACTAGCAACACGAAATCTGGAACAAAGGCACTTACAAAGGAACTGAAACAATCTAAATCCGGTTTATCTGAAAATGACAGCTTATTTATTAAGTTGTACGAGGATAGAAACGCTGAAAAAAGGCGAACGCAACTATACCCTTGTTTCAGGTAAATATGAGGACGAGCAATGGAAGTTAGGACGGCGCATTGAGGAAGTAGAAAAAAACTTGCCATTGATGATGCAAAACATAATTTGGACGGGAACGAACAACTGCAACAGGAAATAACTATTTATAACAAATTTATTGGGACGTTTGATATGTGATGTCTTACTCATTGGCGAAAGAAAAGAGAAAGGGTCAAAAGGGTTGCATTGGCAAAAACGCCAATGCTACTACCTTCCATTTTTCTTTACCAAGGTTCAGTGGTGTCAATGGACAGATAGTATTATTTTGTAGAAGTACGCCATAAAATAATCTCCACCCTTAAACCATTGACACCACTACCCACACGCATAAACCCACTAACTGCCTACCACTCAAACTTAAACTCCGTATAAAACTCCTGTGGCGAATCCATCGTCACAACCGGAGAAAGAAATTCGGGCCTGTTGACAGAATCGGGGAAGAACTGTGTTTCCAAACAAAATGCTGAATGTTTTTGATAAGTAACCCCTTTACCTTGAACGGTACCATCAAGGAAATTGCCGGTATATAACTGAACGCCGGGACTGTTAGTCGTAACCGTCATGCGTATGCCGCTAACTGGCGAATATACACTAACCGCATCTCCTGATCCGCGTAGCGCAAAGTTATGGTCGTACCCGCCAGTCGCCTTGATATCCCGCCCTATGGTCTTAGCTGCACGGAAATCAAATGGTGTTCCGGCAACTGCCATAAGCTTGCCGGTTGGTATTAGCGTTTCATCCACGGGGGTGATATGGTCTGCAAAAATCTGCATTTCATGGTCGTAAATATTCTTAGCATCGTGACCCTCTAGGTTAAAATAACTGTGGTTTGTTACATTGCACACAGTTTTTGTATCGGTTTCGGCACGGTAGTCTATGCGCAGAATGTTGTCATCGGTTAAATTGTAGACACAATATACCGTCAGCTTGCCGGGGTACCCTTCATCCCCGTCTGGGCTTACCAGCGAGAATGCAAGCTTGCTTGCAGCAACTTCTTCAACTGTCCAAAGTTTCTTGTCAAAGCCCACAAGTCCGCCATGTAAGTGGTGTGCGCCGTCATTTGCGGCTAACTTGTACTCCTTGCCATCCATAGTAAACTTCGCGCCGCCTATGCGATTTGCCATGCGCCCGCATATAGACCCAAAGTAGGGGTGGATTTTTGTAGCATAGTCTTCAGCACTATCTAAGCCATGTACAATATCGCGGATTTTTCCGTCTTTGCCGGGTACGCGTATGGACATAATTGTGCAGCCAAGGTTGGTTACTGTCATGGTTATACCGTTTTTATTGGCTAATTCGAATGTTCTTATGCTCATGTAAATGTTCCTCCATCAAAACGGGCGACACGGCTATCCCCTACAATGGATAAACCGTGCCGCCCGCAAACATCTAACTACACTTGTGAATAAATCCTCTTAACATTTTCCAAGCTTACCTTTGTACCATAGTAGCAATCTTCCATGCCTTCGTATTCGATATAGATATTGCCTTCAAATCCATGTGCTTTTACACTGCGGATTATATCATGCATATCCAAATCACCTTGACCGGTTATAGAACCGCGCAAGAACTGCCCGCCGGTAGAACGGAACCATGCACCGCTGCAATCAAACTGTGTAGCATCGCCGGGGTCATTCTTGGGGTTGCGTACATAGAAGTCTTTCATATGAACGGTTGTAGCAAAAGGCATCATTTTTTTTGTAGCAATTTCAGGCTTATCATCTACACAGATATAATTGCCTACGTCTAACTGATGGCCGAAATTGTCTGCCTTTACGCCTTTTAATATCAGTCTTACACGGTCAGCCCCGTTGGCGTGGAAGCCATGATTCTCTATTAGAATGGTCATGCCCAAGGGCTTTGCATATTCACATAGCTCTTCATATGCTTTAACAACTTGGGGCAGTTCATCGATAAAGGTCTCGATGTTGTTAAGCTCCGCACGCCTATAAGCAGTACAATCGCTTCTGAAAGTGGTTGCGCCCATTTCATGGGCGACATCGATGTGGGCCTTTACCCTTGCGATTTCCGCTTTCAATTCTTCCTCAGAAACTTGCAGGAAATTAGCATTTAGAGAGTAGTTGTCTATTAGAATGCCATGCTTATCGGCGGCGGCTTTCATTCGGCCTGCTATGCCTTTATCTTCAAGTGGGTCAAAGCCGAACGGTACGATTTCTATTACCTCTGCGCCGTTTTCGCAAAGCCACTCTACTCCTTCTTCAGGTGTGATTTTACCGCTTGTAATATGCCTGCTGATGCAGTACAAGCTTGCTCCAAATTTAGGCATGTTAATCCCCTTTCAGGTTAAGTTTTAATTCAGAATCGGATTTAGCTTAACTGCCATGTGATACCAAATTTGTCGGTAAACATACAAAACAGTTCGCTAAAGAATGTCTTACCAAGAGGCATGTGCACGACGCCGTCTTCACTTAACTCAGCAAAAATACGCTTGATTTCGTCCTTATCAGAAAATCCTAACGAAATGGCGATGTTGTTGCCATTCACAAAGTCAAATGATGAAGGGCAATCCGAAAACATCATGTTGCTGCCCGCAATCGGAAGCGTGGCATATAGTACGCGGTCGCTGTCTTCGCTTGAAGTATCATTGGGTGTACCGGGGGCGCCTCCATATGTCATAATCTCTGGTGCATCTAACCGGAATACCGATTGGTAAAATGCCAGAGCCTCACGGCAATTTCCGTTAAAGTGGATGAATACGTTACAAGACATTTATTCTTCTCCTTGTGCTAAAAGTTAACTATAGTTTAGGCAAAACAATCTCAACTTCCTTGCCCAGCTGGGAAGAACGATAAATGCCGTCACAAATAGCCTGATTGTAAATAGATTCGATTATAGGAATAGGAGCTGTACCACCATTAATAACAGCATCGCAGAAAGCCTTAACCTTGCTGTAGAAACGGTCATCTGATGGCTGGCGCAGCGGGATAGACGTTTCGCTTAGTTGGCCTGCGATATCGCTATACATGGTAATCGGGCCAATTGTGCCATCCCATGCGCCACCCCAGCCGGAGCCTACGCCCGCAGGTTTAATTTTAAGCCCTGCGTCTGTACCAAAGAACATAGTGTCGCCTGCTTTGTCCATATGCATTGCCCATGACATTCTAAAGTCAAGGGCGATATTGCCTTCTAAGCGGATAAGCGCAACAGAGAAATCATCTACGTTGAAATCTTTGGCTTCGTGGAAATATTTCGGGTTTTTGCCGAACTTGTCACTTGCATAAGCAGATACAGTCAGTGGTTTTGGGTATCCAATCGCGGACAATACCATGTCCAGAGAATAGCAACCGATATCCGCAAGCGCACCCACGCCAGACAGTTCCTTGCGTATAAACGTACCGCCGGGTATGCCCCTACGGCGTCCGCCGCCGGTTTGAACGTAATAAACATCACCCAGTACGCCGCTTCCTACAATTTCTCTTACCAAGTCCATATTGGGGTCATAGCGGGGTTGAAAGCCTATTGTTAGGATTTTGCCGGTTTCTTTGGATTTTTCGTACATTTTTAGCGCATCTTCCAAGGTAACAGACATGGGTTTTTCGCATAATACATGCGCGCCTGATTCCAGTGCGGCAATTGTACATTCTGCATGGGTTGTGTTGTAAGTACAAATACTTACACCGTCTAGCCCAAGGGCTAATAAATCAGCGTTGTTGTCAAATGCTTTAACATCCGGTAAGCCGTTTCTATCAAAAAACTTGCGTGCCTTGCCGGGTACAATGTCGGAGCCGCCTACGATTTCCACGTAACCGGCTTCAGCCAAGCGCTTATATGAATTTAAATGCGCGCCTGCTATGCCGCCTGTACCGATAATACCGATGCGTAACTTTTTTTTAGGTTTAGTTGCAATTGGTTTAGCCATTTTGCACTCTCCTTAGGATTTTTTGTCGTTTTGACTGAAATTGAGCTTGTATTTGCACATTTCACAGTGAAACGACTTTATATGTTTATTCTATTTGAATTTGTGTGGGGTGTAAAGCAATGTATCAATACTTATCATATTCTCCTGAAGCCACGTAGTACTGCATTGCCAAGGCCTATTTCCGCATCTGTAAAATGCACTTGGTCGTAACTTTCAAAAGCCAGATTAAGAATGCTGTTAACGCGCGCGACCGCGGTAGCATTTCCTTTAGAATCTACAACATGCCAGACTCCTTTGCCTTCAAACCCAAAGGTTTCTACATATATGTAAGCCCCGTCTATTGCGCTTATCACACCCAGTATGCTTTGCGCATGAAGCGTGCTTCCCAATGCCCATGCAGTGCTGCTGGATTGCATGGTGTGTGTTGTCCCAAGCGGGCTTCTGCGGGCATTTGACATTTGAAAGAAATAATAAACTGCATCCCCCACGGCTGGGCTGCGTTGGCTTAAAAACTCTGCACTCAATTCCAGTACCAGCTCGCATTCATATGATATTTGCCTGAACCTTACCTTCATAATGAAATAACAAAGCGCAAGCCCGCCAATAAGTACCGCCGCAAATCTTAATGATGATAAATCCATAACCTAAAACCTCCCCATATGTCTTCCGCCGCCAAGGCCTGCTCTTTCTACTGGCTTCAGATATCCGCGTTTAAGCCTGTGGTCGTACCATATCATCCATATACCTATTGCCGTACATATTACCCCCCATGGCAACATGCCTTGCGGGATTTGAAAAGGGCGCTCGTCATCTAACATCACATTGCTAAATGTTGTGGCGTTGTACCATATTAAAACCTGCCGCCCTTCCATATACGCGGGTAGGGTGCTTACCATAGTGCTGCGCTCTGTGTCTCCTGCTGTGAAGGTTATTAGTGTAGCATTTTGTTCATGGCGGTGTCTCATGGCAGGTGTCATGGCATCCATAGCTTGCGGTGCTGGGACATTGGCCTGTATTACCAGTGCGTAAGTTTGGTTCATACCGCTTGTTACATATGCCGTCATAATGCTTCCGAAGATGAACCCAATGGTCATTATTGCGCCAGCTAGCAGCATAGAAAAAGCGCCTAGCCACCACTTAAAACCCAGATTTTCACGCGTGCCTCTTAATAGATTGCTCATATTATCCCCTTTTAGTTTTGATACTAATGATGAACCTTTTTCAGTTTTGATACTTTGGTGAAACCTTTTCAGGTTTCGTTACTTTGGCTAGCGGTAAGCCACTTCATTAGCTAAAGGCTTACTCCGATTTTGATTCATTCTTTTTAAACGAAAATTTCCGCTCTGTTCCGGCATATAGCCTTAGCAAATTCTCGCGGTGCATATACCATGCCAACACGCCCAAAAACGTGGTAACAGCTACTACTTCCCACCCATTAAGTAAAATCATCATAGAAATGGGCATATTGAGGGCGATAATTAACGAAGCCACAGAAATAAAGCGCGTAATTATTATTAGTAAAATAGCGATAAAATAAATTATCAATGCGGCAGGCCAGTCTAGCATAAACAACAGCCCAATAGTACATGCAATCCCTTTCCCGCCCCTAAATCTCATAAAAACGGGGAAGTTATGCCCAAGCACCACGCCAGCCCCTGCCCATACGCCAGAAACCAGCCCGTTTGCACCCGCTGACATAAAACTGCCTCCGCCATCAAACAACCAGCTTGCCACAAGAAAAGCTAGAATCGCTTTTCCCACATCGGCAATAAAAATCCATATCCCAACCTTAAACCCCATTACGCGGTTGGCGTTGGTGAAGCCGGAATTTTTGCTGCCGTGTTCACGGATATCTATGCCACTTGTTAGTTTGCCGATTATATACGCACTTTGGATGCAGCCGAAGGCGTAGCCTATGAGTATGCATAAAAGCCTGAACATCTGTGCTACCCCCTTGTTTACCGCTCTTTATCCGTACCCCGGTTACGCACAACAAAATGCACAGGCGTGCCAGAAAACCCAAATGCCTCTCGGATTTTATTCTCCAAGTATCGCTCATATGAGAAATGCATTAGCTTACTGTCATTAACAAACAGCACAAAGGTAGGTGGTTTTACAGACACTTGCGTGGCATAGTATATCCTAAGCGCCTTACCCTTATCTTGCGGCGGGGAATGCATTGCGGTGGCTTCAATGATTACGTCGTTAAGCACGCCCGTAGCTACTCGTTGGGCGTGGTTTTGGTATACGGCGAAAATCAACTCGAAAAGCTTATGCACCCTCTGACCTGTAAGCGCGGATATGAAAAGCTTTGGCGCGTATGGCATATAGGCCAGTTCGCTTTCTAGCTTGTGAGTGAATTCTTTCATTGTCTTATCATTTTTTTCGATTATGTCCCATTTGTTAACGGCTATTATCGCGGCGCGGCCACGCTCATGGGCAATGCCTGCTATTTTTGTATCTTGGTCTGTTATTCCTTCTTCTGCGTCAACCAAAAGTACGCATACATCGCAGCGCTCTACCGCGGCTAGTGTCCGTAGTATGCTGTAGCGCTCTACATTTTCCTTTATGCGGCTTTTTCTCCTTAGCCCTGCTGTGTCTATGAATAGGTATTCGTGGCCATCCTTGGTTAGGAATGTGTCTACTGCGTCGCGGGTGGTGCCAGGTATGTTGCTTACTATCATGCGCTCTTCGCCAAGGATTTTGTTTATCAAAGACGATTTGCCCACGTTGGGGCGGCCTACTATGGCTACCTTTATGCGGGTGTCATCTTCATCTTTGTCAGATGCGGATGGAAAGTGTTTAATTACTTCGTCCAGTAAATCACCAAGCCCTAAGGCTTGCCCTGCGGATATGGGGATTGGCTCGCCTATTCCTAGTTCATAAAACTCGAAGACTTCGTGATTATCGCGGGTAGGGTTGTCTACTTTATTAACGGCCAGTACAACGGGCTTTGATACGCGCCTTAGCATGTCTGCCACGTGGCGGTCCGCGTCCATTATGCCTGACTTTACATCGGTCAAAAACAGTACTACGTTAGCACTTTCTATTGCCGCTTCAGCTTGGCGGTATACATGCTGGATTAGCAGGTCGTCCGCGTCCGGGTCTAACCCGCCGGTGTCTATCAGCGTAAAGTTGTGGTTTAGCCATTCAGAGTCCGCATACAGGCGGTCACGGGTTATGCCTGCGGCATCGTCTACTATGGCTATCCTTGAGCCTACAAGGCGGTTAAATAGCGTGGATTTACCCACGTTGGGGCGGCCTACTATTGCTACTATGGGTTTTGGCATATAATTCTCCTTGGAAAAGCGTATATTTCTTGCATCATACCATATATGCGGTTTACTTGTCTTTAGTGTAGTATAATGAAGCATCGTAAGTACCTGAAAGGATTTTTCATGCTTAAAACCATTCGCCAAACAATCAAGCGATTTAACATGCTGGCCCCGCAAGACGGGGTTGTTGTTGGGCTATCCGGCGGAGCGGACTCTGTTGTACTTTTGGCGGCGCTTGCGGCACTTAGCGCAGAACTTGGGATTTCAGTTTATGCAGCACATATAAACCATAATTTGCGTAGCGAGGCTATGTGTGACGAAGGGTTTGCGCGGCGTTTTTGTGATGAACGCGGCATCCCTTTTTTTGTTTTTAATGCCGATGTAAAAGGCGCCGCCTCCCGTGAGAAGCTTAGTATTGAAGAATCGGGGCGAAAACTGCGTTATCAATATCTGCATCAAGCGATGGAACATTTCGGCGCAAAAAAAATTGCCGTTGGCCATCATTCCGACGATAATGCGGAGACAATTCTGCTGAATCTTTTCCGCGGTGCTGGGCTTAGAGGGCTATGCGGGATACCACCCGTAAACGGCAAGATCATCCGTCCTTTATTAGAAATAAAGCGAAATGACATAGAAACCTATGCACGCGAAAATAACTTAAACTTTGTTACAGATGAGACAAATGCCGAAAGCGACTATAGCCGTAACTATGTCCGTAATAAAATAATCCCCGTAATTCAAGAACATTTTGATGATAGCGTAGCTGCGACAATGGCCAAAAACGCGCTTGCTATGAGGGCAGATGAAGATTTTCTCGACACTACCGCAAGGCAGATATTTGAGAATATGTGCCGGCAATTTGGAGCACCCGCAAGGGATGCACATACTCTGCCATGCCAGCCCTCATCTGAAATTACCCTCTCAATACCTGTGCTTCTATCCCATCCTACAGCATTGATTACGCGCATAATCCGCCAAGCCATAGCCACCCTGCGCGGCCCGGAAGCTTTAAAAGATATAAAGTCCATCCATATCCAATCAATCCTTGATATAGCCCAAGGCCGTACAGGCCGGGAAGCCAATTTGCCTGATTTTACAGTAAAACGTGAATATGAAAATCTTGTGCTGTTTAAAAACATTCAGTCCTTCGTAGATTATAATAGCTATGCGTTAACCCCTGATATTCCCATTAAAATACTATCCACCCAAATAATCCTAACCTTCAAAAGTCCGCCAATAAATCAATTCTACTGTACTCACGCCTTTAATTATGATAATGTAGATACAATATTAGAAGTGCGTACGCGCCGTCCCGGTGACAGAATCACTTTATCTGGTGGCACAAAAAAATTACAGGATTTTTTTACTGATACAAAAACACCAAAAAGCCAGCGTGACCAAATTCTATTATTGGCAGACGGAAGTAATATCATATGGATAATGGATAGGCATAACCGCACAAATACAGCGTACAAGCCCATTCAAGGCAAGAGAACATGCTGGGTAATGATTTGCCCCGGTTTTGATATTAAGGTTTAAACAAAAAGGCGTAACACTGACTATATAAGCGTTTCGTTCTGAAGCCTAATTTCATTCGAAAACGCAGCAAAGGGAAGGAATATAAGAATGAACAATGCCAAAATCGAGACTCTGCTGTCGGCAGAGCAAATTGCCGCCCGCGTAGCTGAGCTGGCTGCCGAAATCAAAAATGACTACGCAGGCAAAGACATACTTCTGGTTGGCACCTTAAAGGGTGCGTACATCTTCTTGGCAGATTTATCTCGCCATCTACCCGAAACGACACAAATAGATTTCTTAAAAGTCTCCAGCTATGGAGATTCTACTTCCCCAGAAACGGAAGTTAAATTCGATTTTTACCCGATGATAGAACTCAAAGACAAACACGTGCTTCTGGTTGAAGATATCGTAGACACTGGCCATACATTGGCATTCCTAAGAAATCATATATTAGCTGAAGGCCCTGCGAGCCTGAAAGTCTGCGC
>Ga0131853_10018024_pt1 | contig 12849 bp, 13 predicted proteins | sample TergutLab28metaG_FD_92764 | JGI IMG/M metagenome (GOLD analysis project Ga0131853, IMG submission 92764) | Labiotermes labralis P1 segment gut microbial communities from Petit-Saut dam, French Guiana - Lab288 P1 (version 2) (version 2) | ecosystem: Host-associated > Arthropoda: Insects >...
AGCATCAGCGGTAAGGTCCTTCGGGGCCACGGTGCGTAACATATTCTCAACGGCAGTGAAGATGGACAGGATCATGCCCACGCCAACAGTGGCGGGAGCGGGAGGAAGAGCAGGCGCACCCGCGGTGACATCTACCACACGGTCAGCAAAGTCCGGAGCGGCCCTGCAAACAAAGACAACAGCCACCAACTCAACCCCAGGGGCAAAGACTGCCGCAGAGAAGGCAGCTTCGATCCAATTTCATCCGAATGCGCTTACTCGAGCCAAATTAGGCAACCCTTCATTTCGCACATTCAAAAGACGTTTGTGGAAGTATGAAGCTGAGTTAAATGCAGACATGTACAAAATCTTCCAGTTGAATAGGATGAAGTTAGGAAAGTCTCCAAAAGGTATTGATAATGAATTTATGCACCTGCATCACGTAATTGGAAGAAAAAATGATCTGTACAATGTAGTGATGTTAACACGAGGGCAACACATGTCATTCCATAAAACGTTCGGTTTCAGACAGAATGTGAGATGGACGCTGGAAAATCTATTATCTATCCTTTAGATGTGGGTAACAAAAGAATCAGGATGTGATCAGTATGTCAGAAGAATCCGTACCAAAACACGATAAAGAGGCCATTCAGATAATGACGGAGTTCGTAGAAGGGAAAATGTCGATCGAGGATTTCAAATATCAATATGATAACAATCCGATGATAAAAGGGAATTTTGACATATATCCAAATAAGCCTCTGAAAAGGGATCTGGGTTATGATTACATCCCCTACATAGATAATCTTGATATAAAGAAATGTAGTGATGCTGCAGATTTACATGGTTTTTTCATGGAATTTCTTGAAAAAAACAATTATCCGTGTATACCCACACAAGAGTATTCAGAAAAATCTATTTTCCTTTTGAAAATTCAGCCCGATTGGCTGGACATACTTGACGAAAGTTTTCTGGAGGAACAGATAATATCCAAGGCACCTGCCGATCTGTCGGAGGCCAAGAGGATCAAATGGTGCAAAGATAAGATAAAAGAACTTTTCAGATACGACATCAAACCGCCTCGATGGGTACAGGGAGCGGAGTGGCCAATAGTGAACAATAAGCCGCTTGTCTTCAAGAAACAGTCCAGAGAGAAGAAAGATGATGAACGGGTGTATTTCCATTTCTACGATCTGGATACGAAGCAGGAGACCGTGGTAACGCAATTCTATTGATCATAAAGAGGCGGACCGTGTTCCTGACGTCATCCGTTGTCCTTCAACGGATGCCCGGCATGATTATGGACATGAAGGAAGATGCAGAACTCACATAAAGGTGGTAAATTTTCCCTAATCGCACAATAAAACCTTCTTAAACCACACAGTATGGGAGCATCGAACACACATTGGACAGATCTTAAAACCGGTTTGATTGGTTGGGCGTTTAATGAAAATATTCAATTTATTTAATTATCTATTGTTTAACTTTTTTATCAAATAGTTTATATTCGATAATATCGTTATCGCTGATAAACGGTAACTGACCATACGGCATGCCAAATGGGAATCATCCGCACCGAGGGGACGACAAAGGATGCAGCTCAGGAAGAAGAGGACGAACGTCGCCGATGTCATCGATAAGACCGATGGTAACAAGATATATTTGGGCAACGACCTCCCCCGGTCGCTTTCTGTCAGTCTTCTCTATTTTGCGCTCGGAGTGATCTTCGTTGTGGTCGTGTGGCAGATCATTGCCAGCACGTATAACGCATACTGGTCCAGCATACTTACGTTCCCCACTCCCGTAGAGGCGTTCGGGAAGCTTGGGGAATACATAGGCGGCACGAAGTTCCTCAGATACACGATGTGGGAGCATCTGAGCGGAAGCCTGCTCAGATGGATGGTCGGTTTCACTGTCGCCGTTGCTATCGGACTGACGGCGGGCATATTGATGAGCACCGGCGAGAGGATGTACAGGTTCGGTATGGTCCCGGTGAGCATACTCCAGATAATCCCCGGGCTGGCATGGCTGCCTGTGACGATACTTCTGTTCGGATACGGTGACGGTGCCGCCATATTCATAATTGCGATAACTGTCATCTCACCGGTCGCGATAAGCGTGAGCACCGGCCTGAGACGTGTGCCGAAGGTATACAAGCACATCGCGGAAACATCGTACAGATCGCGTTTGGACACACTTTTGGAGATAAGGCTTCCCTTCTCGCTCCCCGACATCGTCAGCGGACTGAGGATAGGTATGGCGAACTCATGGAGGATGCTGATCGCCGCGGAGATGGTGGTCGGCGTTGCCAGAGGATTAGGTTTTGCGATACAGATGAGCACGGACAATCTCGACTACCTGTCGGCGTTCACATGCATCATAATCATATGCGTGATAGGTCTGATGCTCGATAAACTGCTGTTCGCAAATCTTGAGAGGCACATAAGGAACCGGATGGGCGCGGATGAGGAGGCGGAGCGATGAGCGTCATAGAGATGAACGGCGTCTATAAATCCTATCTCAACAGAAAAAGGGATACAGCGACGATCGTACTGAGGAACATAGACCTGAGGATAGAGGAGAACGAGTTCGTCTGTATCGTCGGTCCGTCCGGATGCGGGAAGACGACGATACTCAATCTCATGGCGGGATTCGAAAGGCCCACCAAAGGTTCCGTGACATACCGAGGAGAGGAAATAACCGCACCGTCGTTCAAAAGGGGCGTGGTATTCCAGGAATACAGCCTCCTGCCGTGGATGGACGTCCGCGGGAACATCGATTTTCCGTTGGACCGTAAACTGTCCGCCGATGAGAGAGGGAAGATAGTGGACAAGTACATCGATCTCGTCGGATTGTCGGAACATAAGGATCAGAGGCCCAACCATCTCTCCGGAGGAATGAAGCAACGTGTCGCTATCGCACGCACACTGGCGCTGCGGCCGGACGTGCTACTGATGGACGAGCCGTTTTCAGCGTTGGACGAACAAACAAGGAAACATCTCGACCAGGAGATACGGGATATATGGACGAAGGACCGTAAAACGGTCGTATTCGTGACGCACAACATCAACGAAGCGCTGCTCCTCGGAACGAGGATAGTAATGCTGTCATCGTCGCCCGGACAGATACTGGGTGAATGGAGACTCGGAACAGGTCCGAGGGATATGTCATCCAAGTACATCTCCGATCTGAGGGACGAGATAATCAGTAAACTGGAACCGTGCGCATGCGCATCGGCCGGGAAGAAAGTTATAACGATAGAGTGATGCGAATGACATCGGCAAAGATGATAGCAGTGATAATGTCGATCTCTCTCGTGATCGCGGGCGCCGGTGCGTTCATTCTCCTGAAGGATACCGCGGCGGACCTGACGGTGGCTGTCGGCACCAAGGATTGTTATGAACCATGGTGGATAGCTGATGAATTGGGATACTTCAGGGACGCAGGCGTCAAGATAGATATAATATCGGTGAGCGGTGGCGGTAAGGCCACCGAGGCGATACTTGCCGGAAGGGCGGACATCGCCAGTGCCGGTACAGATCCGTTGATAAAGGTGCTGAACGAAGGCCGAGGGAAGTACAATCTCATCGGGACATATCAGAACGGCGAATCGTTCCTGAGGATGGCCGCCTGGAATTATGATGATGATCCGAGCAGCACCAATACGACGGCCGATCTGGAGGATCCGGAGACACTCATCGGAAAGGTGATAGGTCTGGACGTGACAACCGGATACTATTCGGCGATAATCAAGTACATGAACCTGAACGCATGCACATACGAAGAGATAACGGACGTGAGCCAGCGAAAATCGGACAGGGTGAACATAATGCACGTTCCGTTCAACGCACAGGTCCCCCGTCTGATAGGCGTGGGCAGCGTGACACAGGACATAGACGCGATAATAGGCGGAAGCTACAACCTGCAGGCGGAATACCTCGCCGGGAACTTTTCCGGCGGCGCGCCGAAGGTGATAATATCGGAGGAAGATGGAGGTACGGATCAGAACTTCCAGTCGGTGCCGGTGTTCATACTGGCAACGGAGAATGCGATCAATAACAAAGGCGACGCCGTGATGCGGATGATGGAAGCACTGCAAAGAGCATGTGCGTTCATCTACGGTGTCGATGAGATCGACATTAACGATATCTCGTCGTACACGATCAACGACGACGCGTGCAAACTGATGGCCGACACCGGTATATTCGGACTCGGTTGGACCAAGGAGATCCAGAAGAGATCGTTCGAATACTCCACATGGGGACTGGACTTCAAGGTGAACGACCTGAACGCGCTGAAGTACTCGTACGACGTCATAAGGAAGAACTCTGCTGACAGAAGTACATACAGGAACGTCACAGATGCGGAGTTCTTCCAGTTCTACGATCAGCGGTTCATGATCGCACTGAGCGAGAAGGGCATCATCAATGGATATGTGCCTCTCGTCGAGAGCGCCGCTCTCGGAATGAACGTCTCGTTCACCGTGGACGGCGATACGGCGGAGGATTGGTCGGGAATCTCCAACGACGACCTCGGTAATGCGGTGTCGTTCAACACCATCACGAGCATGGTCACCGGAACGCTGAGCGAACAGGGCACACCGTTGTGGGGCACCTTCGATCATCACTATCTGGTATTCTCCCTCGACGGCGTTGAGGAAGGCGACGATGTGAGGATCGCCGGTATGCTTGACGGAAGGACGACCATGACAAAGTACATCGTGACCGCCGCCGAGATAACCGACGGGAAGATGGTATTCATATGGGGGATCGAGGAGAACGAGAATCTTGTGATTACTGTGTTCAGACCGGGCTGTCTCGGATATGCGAACACGATATACCTGAACCTTGTGCTATCATCGTAAACTCGGGGGGCTCACGCCCCCGTCCTAATTTTTTATTATGGTATGAACGCTCTTACGAGCTTCCGAATGAGAAAAGGTAAGAGTAACACTTTCGTATTACCTCAGTAACACTAATTCAAAAAAAGTAATACTATAAATATCAATATTATATTTGTCCTCTCGAAGAGGCTGCGGAATGGCTTTCTATAAGGTTACATACAACGAGAGGCATGATTTTGCGACGGTCCACAACTACGGATGCACGTTCAGATGTCCGATCTGTTCGTACAAGCTCGCCAGCGGTGCGGCTGCGGTACCAGGGCTCGCATATCCGAGGCCGGAACGTTTCCTCTCCGCAGATGAGATAAAGGATGCATTATCCTCCGTATCGCCAAAACAAGTGAATTTCATGGGTGGCGAACCGACCGTCGCGAAGGAGCTGCCCGAACTTCTGGATTTCGTCAAGAATGAGCTTGACGCAAAAACTGTACTCGGTCATACAAACGGAAGTGATCTGGACCTTGCGGATCTGGATGCGGCGAACGTCGGTCTGAAGGCATGGGATGAGGACATCCACAGATTCATCACCGGTGTTGAGAAAGAGATCATATACAACAATTTCGAAAAGGCCGCGAACGGCGGTATGGAGTTGTCAGCTAACCTGATCTACATACCGGAATTGGTGGACGTGGACCAGGTCGAGGCGGTGGCGGAGTTCCTTTCATCGTTCAGCGGCGTGAAATTTCACATCATGGGATACATACCGGTCCCCGGACAACCGTACAGGAGGCCGACGGCCGGTGAGATGGAGGAAGCGAAACAGATAGCGCAAAAGTACGTCGCCGATGTACGGTACTCACATCTGACGCCGGAACAGGTACGATCGCTGGAACATGACGATGACCGATTCGACGTCCGCGTGATCGCCGGCCGCGGATCGGCCAGGATCCTTTCGTCACCGGCATGTCCTTGACATCAGTATGATGCGGACGGTTCCGCGGAGCGCATAATTCTTTCTATTCGCTTTGTGTTGACACTTCCGATGACCGTTCCCGATCAAAAGGACGCATGGAATGAACTTTACCACTCGCAGCCAAGGCCGTGGAGAGGTGTTACGTCAGATACGAACTTTCCGTTCAGTAACGGAGGAACTGTCCTGGACATCGGTTGCGGCAACGGAAAGACATCGCTGGCGTTGATCGACGCAGGTCACAACGTCATCGGCATCGACATATCGGATGCTGCCGTTCGAATATGCGAGAAGATCGCCGGAAACAGGATGAGCGTGATGACCGCATCCGCCACTGACATACCGTTGAACGATGCCACGATGGACGGAGTGGTGATGATACACGTCCTTGAACATCTGGATGCCGACGAGACCGAGAGAGCCGTCAAAGAAGCAGAACGGATACTCACGCCGGGAGGAAAGGTCCTCGTGCGAGTGTTCCACAGGGATGATATGCGTTCTGATAACGGAACAAGGATCGGCGACGGTACCGTGGTCAGAGGCAACGGCATAAGATATCATTACTTCACCGAAGAGGAGCTCGGATGCCTTTTTGCAAGTTTCAGCGAAACATATCTGAAACGCATCGACTCCGTGACGAAGTTCGGGGAAAGGCGATCTCAGATAGAGGCGGTCTATGAAAAGAACGGCTGACGGGACCGCATTATTTTATCCCATAATGGTCTTCACCTCCTTATGAGGATAGCTCAGGTCACCGGTTTCCTAGGCTCGGGGAAGACCACGTTCCTGATCAAATTGGCATCGGAACTTACCGGAAGAGGATACAAGGTCGCAGTGATAGTGAATGATGTGGGCTACATCAACGTGGACGAGAAGGTAATGAGCTCCCACGGTCTGGCTGTCAAGGAGGTGGCGGGAGGGTGCATATGCTGTGAGGTACAGGGCACATTCACGACGACCATAATGAACATACACATGAGCCACAAGCCCGACATAGTTCTGGTGGAACCGTCGGGAGTGGCGATACCATGGGGACTCAAGCAGGCGGTCGCCGATGCGTCCAAGAACAGCGGGCTTGAGATCATACACGCTCCCATCGTGACGTTCGTCGACTGTTCGGCCATCGAAGAACATATGGCCGTCGTCGCAAGACTCATATCAACGCAGATACGCGAAGCGGACGCGGTGATGATGAACAAGACGGACATATGCTCCCTTGAGGAAGTGAGGGGCTGTGAGAACACGATACTGGAGATACATCCGTCCGCGTCGGTGATGCACGGTTCCGCCGTCACCGGAAAAGGAGTGAAGGAAATGGCCGACCTGATAACCACTCAAATATCAGAAAGATACGATGAGGCGATGGAAGAGGGAATATTCAAGGAACAGTACGGAGCATGATGATATGAGGGACGTCGAACTGGACATGCACCGCTCTTTGGACGAACTCGGAAAGTTCTCCGTGACGATAAAGGTGGACACCGAACGCGACATCCCGTCCGATGAGATATGTGCGTTACTGGAGAAGATGATGATCTCTGTGACAAAGGCGTGCTTCGACAACGGGGCGGATATGATAGGTCACGTGAAATCGTGCGCGCACAACGCCGGATGCGACGACAAGATATGTTCCGCTAACCTCACATCGTTCAAGACGGGCGTCAGAACGAACGACATGATGTGCGGAACGAATTTTAACGGCGGATATGTGATGCTCCATGTGATAGTCCATGGATTATGGGATCCGCAGGTGATGAAAATATCTTTGACCGAGATAGAGAAACTGATGTCATCGTATGATCTTGAATACCGTATGATGAGGAATTCCTTCGATGCCGGGAAATGCATGAGGGAATAAGTACATCGTAACACTGTATCATCGGATCCGATCGTCGTAAGGGCAGGTCAGCTTTTTATTCGAGGACGGTATTGGCGAACCCATGAAATGTGCGAAATGTCATCACGATAACCCTGAGGACATAATGTTCTGCGAAAAATGCGATCATCAGCTCGGTAAGCCATTCAAACCGAAGAGCTCCGTGCCTCCGCTGTATTTGGCGGTAACGGCACTGCTGCTCGGTGTGGTCGCCGTCGTGTTCAGCCTCGTTATCGATCAAGGTTGGTATATACCGGTCGCCGCAGGCGGTTTCGGTCTCTTCCTGAGCACCTATGCGCTCAGTATGATACGATTCTCGATGACCGATAACAAGACCGTGCCCATGATCATCACGATGACAGCGACCGGCGTATCAGTGATAGGATTTGTGATAGGCATGACGATGATCATGTCGTGATAGCATGGCGATATACCGGGACAAATACATACTCGAAGGTCTGGACGAGATACCGCCTGCCATGCTGGCGGACCTCGACATCGCATACGACATATGCAAGAAGATGCACGATTCATTCCCGTGCGAGCTGTGCGGTAAATGCTGTCATCAGGCAAACATTACTTTAATGGACAGCGACATCGAAAGGATATCCGGTACTTTGGACATGAGCAAGGATGATTTCATAACGGAACACCTCTACCAAAGGGACGGCATATGGCTTTTCAAAAAATCGGGGGCATGCAAATTCCTTGGTGACGATAAGAGATGCACGATATGGCAGGAAAGGCCGGAGATATGCAGGGATTTCCCGTATCTGGTCTCCAAGTTCATGAGTCGCGTGTATCTCGCGTTGGTCATGGGGACGGATGCGGATCTCTCGTACATGGAGGACGATTGGCCGTGTACCCCGAAGATAAAGGATTCGGTGGCCTCCGCAATAAAAGAGGCGCGCCGAAGGAGATCGTAGACGTTATTCGTTCTCTTTGAAATGTTCGACCATTCTCTTGTGGTATGAGGCGGGATCGATCACATGTCCCGCGCCCGGTATCCTGTACGGTTTGCATCCCCTGATCAGCGACGTGATCTCATCGCCGATCTCCGGCGGCACCATTATGTCACTGAGGCCGTGGATGCACAGCGTTGGGACGGCTATAGCGGATATGCGCTTCCTGCTGTCATAGGCATCCACGGACCGCATCTGATCCTCGATACCATCTATCGTCGATGTGAACGGCCTCTTACCGCGGACAGTTCCTTTCTCCTCCCTTCTCTGGAAGGCCGATTCCGGAAGACACATCCCCTGGAGTGCCATCGAAAGGACGTCGATGTCCGCACCCTCTCTCACGGCGCGTATCATGGTATTCATCATATGACTCGAACGTGCGGGGCGTCTCATATATGCGGATATCAGCGTCAATGATATGACGCGTTGAGGATGTGCCAGCGACAGTTCCTGCGCCATGCATCCCCCCATGGACCATCCGACCACGTGCGCCTTGTAGACGGACAGGTGGTCCATCAGTGAGACGACGTCATCGGTCATATCGTCGGTGGTAAACCTTCCGTTGTATTCCGTCCTGCCGGCACCGCGGTTGTCGATCATGATAAGTCTGTAATTACTTGACAAAAGCGGGACAAGGTTATTCCAGAACGTTATATCGCCGCCGAACCCGGTGATGAGGATCACCGGCGTACCGCTACCGACGACCTCGTAGTTGATCCTCTGCCCGTTGATGTCGGCTATCGGCATATTTCGGGTGATTACGGAATATGTAGAAAAAGTTGATGTCCGCTTAGCCTCCGGCGAAGCCTCAACGGTAACCTTTCGTTCGATACTTACCTTAGGAAAATGCAGTGAAACCTCAATTTATTCCTTAGGAAAATGCAAATTAATAAAAGAGATAAATAAAGAATATGTCGATATATGCTCATGAAAAGGACAATTTGCAAGGACCTTCTCAAATGGAAGAACAGTGACGATCGTAAGCCGTTGCTGCTGCAAGGCGTCAGACAATGCGGGAAGACATACATACTCAAGGAGTTCGGAAAGAAGAACTATGATGATGTCGCCTACTTCACATTTGAAAGGAATCCGATCCTTCACGATCTGTTCCGGACCGACCTTGATCCGAAGAGGCTCGTCGAGGGCCTTGGCCTCATGCGCGGTAAAAAGATAGAACCGGGGAGAACATTGCTGATATTGGACGAGATACAATTCTGTAACCGTGCCCTCACGTCCTTGAAATTCTTCTGCGAGGACGCACCTGAATACCATGTGGCGTGTGCAGGCTCCCTGTTAGGCGTAATGCTCTCTAAGCCGTACTCATTCCCCGTAGGCAAGGTCGACAGACTGAAGATGTACCCTCTGACGTTCAAAGAGTTCCTGCTAGCGAACTCAGAGGACCTCGTGGTCGAGTATATTGATGCCAACTACCCAGCTGCAGCGATCCCTGCGCCGGTCGCCGATAAATTGACAACATATCTGAATCAGTACTTTTTGATAGGTGGCATGCCGGCCGCGGTCGCGTCATGGATCACAAAAAAGGATATCAGAAAAATCGATGTGATACTCGACACGATCATCAAAGACTATGCGGACGACTTTGCGAAGCATGCCTTCGAATCCCTGACAAAACTGACACTCATATGGAGTTCGATACCGGTGCAATTGGCAAGAGAGAACAAGAAATTCGTTTTCGGGCACGTCAAAGCAGGTGCGAGGTCCAAAGACCTAGAGGACGCCCTGGAATGGCTCGTGGATGCCGGACTGGTGTACAAGGTGAAAAAACTGAGTGAACCGAAGATGCCGTTGTCCATGTTCGTCGACAACACAAGCTTCAAAGTATACATGGCGGACATAGGGACACTCAGAAGGATGTCCGGGGTGCCCTCGGATTTCATATTCAGCGCGGACAAGGAATACGATGAGTTCAAAGGCGCTATCATGGAGAACTATGTTCTCAGCGAGCTTATATCGTCTACCGGGAACGTACCGTACTATTGGAGGTCGGACGCCACCGCGGAAGTGGATTTTGTGACGCAGATAGACGGAAAGGCGATCCCGGTGGAGGCGAAAGCAGGTAAGAATAAGTCCAAGAGTCTTGTAGAGTATGTGATCCGATACCGTCCGGATGCCGCTGTCACCACAACGCCTCGAAGGAATGTGGACGGCACCATTAGACATATACCGCCATATCTCATCTGGAAGATAGAGAGCCGCGTCGCCGGGGACGGACCATCATTGCGAACAATGCCGTCGGGCACCGAATGATGTGTTCTTTACTCTCACATAAGTCGCTTGACACGCGCGAGCATCAACAAATATTTAGATAACGGTTCACATCCGCACCTCAGAGGATAAGAATGACGGCAACAGATAAGCTGGGTAAAAGGGTTCGGACATACAGAGAGAAATTAGGTTTGACCGCAGAGGAGCTGTCAACGAATGCCGGCCTCAGTTTAAGTCTCATAAACGACATAGAGAACGGTACGACGTACCCTCCGATAGGTTCGATGATCAAATTGTCGAGGGCGTTGGGGCAGCGCGTCGGAACGTTCATGGACGACCAGTTCGTGAAGGATCCGCTGATCGTAAGGCATGACGCAAGAAAGGAGGAGACATCATCGCACAGAGGCGCCGGCGGCCACTACCACTATTTCCCGCTGGGAAAGGGAAAGACGGACAGGCACATGGAGCCGCTGTACATCGTGATAGAGGAGGGCGAGTCCGAGGAACTGTCGTCACATGAGGGCGAGGAGTTCGTTATCGTAGTATCGGGTGAAGTGAAGCTCGTATACGGTAAAGAGGTGCACACCCTGAAGGCCGGCGATACGGTCTATTATAATTCGCTGGTTCCGCACTTCCTCGGCTCGGCCGGCGGTCCCGCAGAGATATTCGCGATAATCTACGCACCGGTGTGAACATGAAACGAAAGGAGATAACCACCGAGGAGACGCTTGGGGAGTTGCTCGAAAAGCGGGCCGCTGAATTCCCGAATGTCGATGCGCTCGTCTATGTGGACCGGGATTACAGACAGACATGGAGGGAGTTCAACGATTCGGTGAACACACTTGCCAAAGGACTTATGGCGCTGGGTGTCAAGAAGGGAGATAAACTGGCGCTGTGGGCCACTAACGTCCCTCATTGGGTGCAGATCCAGTTCGCTACTGCGAAGATTGGCGCCATACTGTTGACGATAAACACCAACTACCGTTCGGCGGAGATAAACTACATCCTCAGTCAGTCTGAGACGGAGCATCTGATGATGATCGACGGATACCGCGACACCGACTACGTGGCGACGATATACGAGCTCATACCTGAGTTGAAAACACAGCCGCGCGAGAAGTTCCACGCCGACAAATATCCGAACCTCAGGAACGTGATATTCCTCGGTCCGGAAAAGCGCCGCGGAATGTATTCGATCACTGAAGTGATATCTCTGTCATGTCAAACGTCCGATGAAGAGTTCGAGGAACGGAAAAAAGGCATCACATGCTACGATGTGGTGAACATGCAGTACACCTCCGGGACCACGGGGTTCCCCAAGGGCGTCATGCTGACGCATCACAACATCGCCAACGACGGTTTCTGGATCGGAGAGAACATGAACTACTCCGAAAAGGACAGGATATGTCTTCCGGTGCCGCTGTTCCACTGCTTCGGTTGTGTCCTCGGCGTGATGGCGGCGGTGAACCACGGATGTACCATGGTGATCCTGGAACAGTACGATCCGGTGGTCGTGATGACCTCCATAGAGCAGGAACGGTGCACATCCGTATACGGTGTTCCGACGATGTTCATCGCGGTGCTTGAGCACAAGCTGTTCAGCAAGTTCGATTACAGTTCGCTGAGGACCGGCATAATGGCCGGTTCCCCCTGTCCGATAAAGACCATGAACGACGTTGTGGAGAAGATGAACGCATCGGAACTTACGATAGTTTACGGACTGACCGAATCGTCACCCGGAATGACGCAGACGAGATACGATGAACCGAGCCTTGAGATGAAGTGCTCGACGGTCGGTCCGGCGTTGCAGGGTGTCGAAGTGGAGATCATCGACCCTGAAACGGGGGACATATGCCCGCCCGGCGTCCCGGGAGAGTTCTGCTGCCGCGGGTACAATGTCATGAAAGGGTACTACAACATGCCCGAGGAGACCGCCAAGGCGATCGACAAGAAAGGCTGGTTACATTCCGGGGACATAGGCATAAAGGACGAG
>Ga0131853_10018026_pt1 | contig 12848 bp, 9 predicted proteins | sample TergutLab28metaG_FD_92764 | JGI IMG/M metagenome (GOLD analysis project Ga0131853, IMG submission 92764) | Labiotermes labralis P1 segment gut microbial communities from Petit-Saut dam, French Guiana - Lab288 P1 (version 2) (version 2) | ecosystem: Host-associated > Arthropoda: Insects >...
CAGTCAACATTGTAACTTTAGCGAAGCACAGGCTGAGAGCTCCCTGATGAAGGTTTATGTAAACCGAAGCATGTTAGAGCGACTATTATAATTTTAAATGATTTTAACTGTTTAACAATTTTACAATAATTTGTGCGCATTAGTTGGAAAAATAAAGGACTTAATACTATCAACATGCATGGTGCAACTACGAAGATTAGCAAACAGCTTCACCCCTTAAAGAACCGTATTATAACTATGAGCCACAGGTCGTCCTGGAAGACAACTGCAAACCCTCCTGGGGTTATACCGTACTAACGGACGAGACTCTTCATGGCAATTTGCCACACTTACAACTGGTTGATGAAACAAATAAGGAAGCTGCATTGATTGACATATAAATTCCGTTCAACCACAGTCTACAAGCAACAAATACGGAAAAACAACTCAACTCGCAGTGGCAGCTGACACAAGATTATTTTTATTCCATTACTCCTATCTGCTATTGGAGTCATCACTAACGTGCCTAATGAAAGCCTCACTAAACCCAAACTGGCACCTGACGCAGTGTCCCAGGCGCAAAAATTTGTCATACTGAACGACTGTTCCATCTTGAGAAAATTCTTAAATTTTGAAGACTACTTTCCTAATGAATAGAATCTTTGCAACATTCATTGACACAACCCCACAGCAGGTGCTTGGTCAAAATGTCTCGTAGGCTGGGTGGTCACCAAAACTTGGAACAGTCTGTAACTAACCCAAAAATTATTATTATTATTATTATTATTATTGTTATTATTTCACAGGTATATATTTTTTGCATATTAATCTGTTATAACCCGACACAAAACTGTTAGGAATGAAACGTCTGTATTATACTTTGTCTGTGATTTTCCTCCATGGTGATAATAGGCAGTAATTTAGCTGTAGTTTTTTGTATGGTTGTAGGGAGCTGTAATTGACAAAATTGAAAGTGATTGCTGCATCTGATACTTTATTTGTTGGTTTGTCACGGTTGATGCAGTGTTATCAACTTTCGACCTGCCAACGTTCTCACACGCAGGGTGCTGAAAGAATCTGATATCTTCATGACAGTAAAATCAAACACCGGCCCTTTGACAGAACTGACCTTTGTCTACCGGCAATGATACTATGAATGCAGCATCATCATCCTCATCATTGTATGAGGACACAGTATCGCGTTTTGTTGTAATTGCAACCATTTTTCCCGACAGCAGTAACTCAAACAAGCTGTCTAACAATACCCTATACATATATCTTCTGAATAGTCAAGCTGAAAGTTGAATTACCTTCTGATGTTTATTGGACCGTGCATCATTGTGATAATTGAAGAATGAAAAACCAACTAGATGCCACTTATTATTTTATCGTACTTCTAATAGGTTCAACATGTTTCGGGCATTACTATGCCCATTATCAGGAGCTCGCGACTATGATATTGATTACCACATTGGTCGTTTCGTTCTTGGTTTGCTGTATGTTGGAGTTTAGGTGCAGTTAGGCTGGAGTAGTGTCCGGACTGCAGCCCGGACACTACTCCAGCCCAACCCCAACTAAACTTCAACATACAGCGAACCAAGAACGAAACGACCAATGTGGTAATCAATATCATAGTCGCGAATTACTGATAATGGGCATAGTAATGTCCGAAACATGTTGAGCCTATTAGAAGTACAATAAAATAATAAGTGGCATCTAATTGGTTTATTGTTCCTAAGTTGAATTAGCTTATTTGTTCGTAACGCTGCTTCGCGTGTAAACCAGAGCAAGATTTATAACGAGAAAGAACACATAATCTTGGTTAGGCGAACTAAGAAATGAATGAATTTTCAAAGAACTCTTTCAATTATTGGTCCAGAATTTCAGATGGTGTTTTACTTTCATTCAATTCTATATTTGTTCCTTCACAAGTGGTGTGTACTGTAAGAAATTGTTTTTGTCTTAGCGTTATAAATCGCTTCATTCTGGTCAGGAATTTTTTTAATGTGTTCGGCAGTTTTATCACAATAATGATTATTTCTCTAAACAGGGTTCACAGGTTTCACTTAAGAAAAAAGCAGTATATTGTTTGCGAGGAAGAAACATCTAGATAAATATCAAGTCTGAGAGACTGAACTATGTTTTTCTTATTAATAATCAATTGGATAAGGAGTAAGGTGGAAATGAGTAGGGGGATTGAAGAAGAACACATAGAACTTAGGGCAGCCGAATTATGTACTGTGGTTCGAAACTGGAACAAGCCATAAACGAAAAGATTCTTCCAAGATATGTTTCATTTCCATGAAGATCTGCGATGCAAACCTAGGTCCTACAAAAACAAATATTTGTTATTTGCATAGCCTTCTTAGTGGTTTGCCTATACAGTGTGCGGTTATGCTTACCCCCAAGAGCTCTCTCTTCCTTCGGCTTCCCACCTCAGTGTCAACCGCGCTAGGATTTCAACAATTTGCACGGAGATTTCGGTTTTAACGAAAAGACTGGTTGCCCGATCATTGGTAACTACAAAAAATAACTTATATTTCACTTGCTAATAAATGTCAGTAAAACTGTCAGAAGATTCTTTAAAATATGTTGATAGAACTAGGAACATCTACCAGTTTCAGCCAACAGAAGGTCGTATTTTCCATGTCAACATGTTTGTGCGATCAAATAATAGAATATTGCATATACCAATATATTATCTGATTACGTGTAAGCTGCTTGTTTTTACGTATTTAGTTGAGTTATATTGAAAAATTAATTTTGGTTCAATTACGAAATATGATAAAGAGATGACTAACACCTAATTATTGGAAAGCTTAAGTACTCTTATTATACATTCGCAGGTGCGAATTTCTTATTACGCGATTGGATAAACCAAATGTAAGCTAAGTTTCTTTGCCTCTATGTAACATGTTATTTATTACTGAATTTTATACTGTTACTTAAACCAGTTGTTTTCCGTGCATGTAATATGTTCCTTAACGCTTGGTTGCATAACTTGTGTAAACCAATTTTTATGCCTTTACGTAACATATTTTACCTGCCTCAGGCAGCCAACTGTTTACATTGTAAGTTTCTTGAACCGGAATTTAGGCCTAGCAACAGTTGAAAAACTGTCGTGGACAAGTGTTGATCAGAACTGTTATTTCTAAGTATTCTACAATTAAAACGGTCCCTTACGTTAATCTTTCATGCTTAGCTACGTTAATCTTAGCGTATCTCTCGTGATGTGCTCCTCTTGTATTCCGCTGTTGGCATTGTTTGTTTAGTCATATTCAGGATGTAATGACGTTAATTTTTTGAGCAGATATTTTTAAATTCCATCTGAAGTGAATCTTTATTTTAATTTTTAACCAATTCTGTTTTTGTAATTTTCCTTTACTTCCTCCATGTTTTAAATATACTCCTGTTTCTTCCTTCTTTTAATTTTTAATTCTTGCAGCCATTTTTAACTTCTTCGTGCCGATCCCACTCTAGTTTCTTTGAAGTTCTGATGATATAAAATCACCGACTACTCTCTTTTCTCTAAAAGTTAGCAACTTGCGTAATTTAGAAGCTGCATATTATCCAGAAGGTTCTGTAGTGAATTTTAGAGGAAATATTTATATCACCTAGAAGTATCTATCAAGTTATAATGGTTATCGATTATCAGTGTTTCATATATTTCTTACTGTTGCGTATCTTTTCATTACATTTATGACTTTCGTGAGATTTGCATAATTTTATCACTGCAGCTAATTACGTTACTTAGTCTCCACGCTGGTATCATAAGCAAGTTGAATTTAAACTCTAACGTGCTTTCCAGTGTCATCGTATCCACACCCAGTTTCACGTAAGTCCGTCACTTAATGCAATGTTATTAACAAAGTGCACGCAGGTAGCACATTTCCATCTTCGCAATCACAAAAAATAATACTTAACATAAGGTAAATATGAGAGGGTATTTGGACGATGTGTTTGTAGGATCAAAAGTATAAATATATAACATATTTTCTGTCCATTATGTTCTGTCATCAAACTTCTGTCTAAAACAACAGGCATTGTACGTATGACGTGACATTTAGGCGTGTTTTTGCTACCATTCTTGCCGTGGAAAGACAGTATTACATATTTTGAGCGCGGAGTGTTTGTCTGTAGAATTAGTTATCCGGCATGCAATACGCATGCGCCATATTGTCATCTATGGCCAATCCGAGTCTACCATATTTTTCCACATTATCTCATAACAACACGATTTTCGAAAAACAAATATGGAACATAAAATGTGTATTTGGATCTTATGTTTATTGGACCGTGCATCATCTTGATGGTTGAATAAAGAGAGACCAACTTGATGTCACTTGCTTTATTATTTAATTATTTACTGTTCAACATGTTTCGGATGTTAATACATCCATCCTCAGGAGCTTGCGACTTATTTGATGAGTTATTTCATGGGATGTATTGTTCTGGTTCGATGTGTGTTGGTGTTTCGTTGTGGTTTGGCTGGGGTGGTGTGGTATCCGGATGCAGGCTTCAACCTGCATACGGATACCACATCATTCCTCCATGAGGACGGACGGATAGACAAACAGACATGACGAAGATAATAGTCGATTTTCGAAATTTTTCGAACTCGATTTATTATATATATTTTTTTTCTATAAAGAAAACTTTACTCTGTGTCAGAACTTTCAAAGTTCCTTCGAGCAATCAAACTCCATTTCGACTTTGTTATAACAAAGCGTGTCTGCATAAAACTTTAAAACTTTCCCTAAAAAATAAAGTACTCATTTTGTTAAGCGGTAATTTATCTAAAACGTGCATTCGATTCCTCTTTGACTTCATAATCACCCTCCGACACAATCTTTTTTTGTGTCTTTTGATGCCAATCAGAGAGAAATGATCTTATTCGCGGAAAGGTCTTATGAACACCAAACGCCGAAGCTTTTGCTCTAGATGGCGGTATGTTATTTTATTGTATATGTAATTATTCACTTCAAATGCGTTTGTTTTCAACGAGTTAGCCGATGCGAATATATTGACATTTACTGAAACATTTGAAACTGAAAGTAACAAAGCTGTCATCATGCCTTTGACGATAAAATGAGATTTGTTTGTATAAAAAAACAACACTCATGACACACATGGGTGTTGTTTTTGTTCACTTTTACTTGCTTCTAGATGTCAGGCTATTGTGGTGGAACTTGTAACCACAAACGACAAATAATCAATCACCAGAGCTTCAGGAATGTCAATCGTGACGGTAAAGCTCAGGGTTTCCCTATGGTCTGACTCTTTGTAACCATTCAGCAATTGAAAATCAAAACACGAACAAAGCAACATGGGTAAATGTAACATGAACACCAGATTCCACAATTTCGTACTTGTAGAGTTTTTTTTTTCATATTATACATGCATTTTGTGAGAGAAACTGTATAGTTGTTAACAGTACGTTGTTATATTATGCCCATCATTGATGCTAAACCAAATGTAGTTATATTTGCTTCACCCAATTCAAAAAGAAATACAGTCAGCCAGGAAAATTTTAGCCTCTACGAAACTTTGCAGTCGAATGTGAGCAGTTTGTCTGAAGTGCAGCGACAATTTGCCATTACAGTTTCCAGTTTCATTCTGCCAACAAAGCGTGATTGATTTAAAATAGCCTCAACTACAATGATTGTTAACGGCTTTAACAAAATAAATGAAGCAAATCAAAGCTTAATAAACAGTCGTCTACTCGATTCTTTCTCGCACACTTTACATATCACCTGGTATATTATTAAGATATTGACTATACTCGGTGGGTTTTTCCACACCGTTTGTGTAATTTTTCTGATAAAGTGATTATTTGCTTAAAATAAAATAACGAACTGGTCTTTTAATGCTGGTTAACCCTTTTTTCTTTTTAATTTTTCTTTATTTACTGTTAAATACATTGTGAAATAGTGGGCCCGGTAGCTCAGTCGGTATAGCGAATGACTACGGGCTGGACGGTCCGGGATCGAATCTCGGTGGGGACGAGATTTTCCGTCCCTCCATACCGGCCCTGGCGCCTACCCAGCCTCCTGTAAAATGAGTCTCGTGTCTTTCCCGGAGGTAAAGTGCGGCCAGGGCGTGCTGCTGACCACTCACTCCCTTCTAGTGCAGCGGTCATGGAAGAGTAGAGTTATACCTCTACCCACCCTCTGGGCCACACCGGGACTGTAACAGGATCACTTTACCTTTACCTTTACATTGTGAAATATGAATCTGGGTAGAAGGCAATGAATCTTCATGAACACCGCTGCGAAACCCACAGATCTTGCATGAAATAATGTTTATAAGATTCTGACACTGATCCCTCTTTTTAGCTCGTTGAATTTATCCTTTATTTTGAAGCCCTGTTTCTTAAACAGTCATTTTAATATTTTCTATGAATTTATGTCTATGTATCCAGAACGGTCTCTGATGTCAGATTTTGGGATTAATTTTTTATGTATTTCGGTGTAGGTTTATATTAGAGATAATAATAGTTGCAATAATAACGACAAAAATAGCAACAATAATAACAACAAAATTTTCCTTTGGAATATTGTGGAACTGCCCCAACTTCCATTACTTCGCTGTTCACACACGACCGACTGTAAACGACATGAAATACGGACGTAATAAAAGGAGGAACAAGCGCACCTTTCGGCATGCTGTCTAGATCCTCCTCCCGCGTTGCTTTTATGGCTGTGTTTGTTCCAGTCTTCTCTCTGTGTGTTTCACACTTATTTTTTTTCTCCCACGTTTTATTTATTTTCTGCATTTCGTTTTCGCATCTCCTAACCTGCGTCTGTCTTGCTTTTACCAAAGCGATATTTTTGTTACATTTTACTCTGTTTGTATATCCTTCCCTTATTATAACTTGTTTAAAATCGTCACGCTTTTTTGTATAGTTTCATTTATCGCGTGATTTCTGTCTACCATAATTCTGAATTTGTTATAGAGTAATTTTTGCATTACTTGAATTTTTGCGTCTTATTATCGTCATGTTTAAACTTTTGGCGCCGGAATTATTTTTATAATGTTAGCACACCCTGTACATAAAATGTGAATAATACAGGAACCAAATACGTTAGAATTATGAAACAAACTGCATTTTGAAGAGAAAAAACGGAGAGTATATACAACGTTTAAAATATTCAATACCTATATTTGTTGAATAAATATATAAAATGCAACTTTAGAGGTTAGCGGTGCGGTACGACCACTATAGTTGACATTAGGCTTCAAAAGTTTAACCCTTACCCTGCTAACGTGGAGAATATGGTGAGCTCCTAATAATGCCAGCAGATGGCAGATGGGATTTAACTTGGCGTTTAAAGGGCTAAAGTAAGCACACCTGATTTTTTCTTTCCAGCATTTAACCCACTTTTCGTGAACTTCAAATATAACATTATTATTATCTACAGCATGTACACGTCGTTGTTATTTAGGGCTATAATTTTATTAGAAATATGTCTGAATTAAAATGACTGTTCTTAACTAAATACAAAAACGTCTGTTTCTAGCATTATTAAATGTTATCTGTTAGACCTTGGCATAATGCAGTCTTACGGGCTGAAAAGTCTGTTCCTAAGGAAAACATTTCCAATTTCAGGATGGAACCTGAAGATAAGGCAGAATTTTCCTTCGAAATCTTAGTATCCACATTCAAGGTTACACGATGTCACGACCTGAATAATGACGGCCATGAACACCTGAAATATTATATAATATTAATTTGTACCTTTCCTTTACTGACATGTATGTGTCTGCATTAGTCATACTTGAACACAAAGCTAGTGAATATGCTGAATATCACTAATAATGGGAAAACATTCAGATTTCTTTTTTGTGCTTCGAAGTGTTTAAAAATACAAGGAAGTGTGAAGGCAGAGTTTTATTCTTGTTACATCTGAGTGCAGACATTTTGTTGTGTAACTGTTACCTGTAGTGGGAATGAGAGTTCCAACCTGAAAATTATTATTCTAGAATTTTGTACAATTTAAAGTGAAATTATGCAAAAATATCATATTACAGTACAAGCTATACACATTTTGCTAATTTAGTACCAATTATCTACGTAGAGACGGATATTGTTCTTTGGCGCTAGAGCCCAAATTGGGCCTAGGCTACCTCAGGTTTTTGTTTTCTAAATCGCACACAGACACACAGACACACACACACACACACACACACACACATTCACACACAACCCGTAGGAATCCTACGAACGAATGACCAGCCAGTCCCACATATAATAAATGCAAAAGACGAAAATCCATACTCTAAGCAGGATTCGAAAACGCGATCCCAGCAATCAAGCATCAATAGGCTTATACCTTAGACCGTACGGCCTTCAAGTTCGGCCTGATGATAGATTCGAAGGGTTTGGTATACAAATTTGATGCACCTAATTGAAGAGGTTTTGGTTTAGACAGTTTTATTGTTTGACCTTTGTGTTAAGAGAGATGAGAGATAGATAGGAAACCAGTTTGTCAGGTAATGTTAAATGAAAAGAGAATTTGGCATAAATAAGTGACGTTGGTTTTATAATATTAAAATATACTTTAAGTAACAGGATATGAAAACATGAACGAAACTCAACTGGCTGAGAGTGAGGTCCTGTGAGGGGATTTTTGAGCTTAATGATAATTAGTGCTGTTACGTAAAGTGTGGGAAAGTGTGGGACTGCCTAATGTACTCTCAGCTTGTATATTAGGATTATATTCAATGTATTTAGATTTAATTTGTGCAAAAGAGGAAATATATGTTATTTATGTAAGCTGCAAAATTTATTACTGTCGTTAAAACTTCTAATCCTCTGCACACTATATGCGAGTACCACGAGGTCACCCTGGACGTACTTCCCTACAAAGATGGTGTCGCAGCGCACTACGTTATGTATGTAAAGTTGAGATATGTAGCTCTTTTGCATAATAGAAGGAAATTTAACGAACATTTCTCTTCAAGAAATGTCTGGCATCTAAATAAACCCATTCCATCCGTAGAAATTCCGAAGTGTAGCTGATGTTTTGATATTGGAATTGTGAAGTGTGTATAATTGATTGCAGTTTTTTTGCAATAGGTTTTATAAAGCTTCATGAAATTTCAGTCTAGTTAAAAAAGTCTGTTTACCTTTCAGTGTAAAGTGTTGGTCACCAATGTTCGGTATAACGCTTTGCGAGAATACAAAGTGAGAGCCTGTTTACACCAACGTTTAATTTTTTAGTTTTCAGTCATTTTGCAGTCTAAAAGGATACGTCTGTGTTACAGAACCTGATGCCCAAATACGCTAATTATGGTCAAGTGTTCATAAAACGCAACTCTAAATAATTTTAGTAAAGTGTGGTGTATACGTGTGTAATTACAGCACGACTGTCCTATTATATCTGACTTCTGATTTAAGAAAAAAACTTCCCCTTTTTTTCTCTGTAGTATGACACATTAGGTGATCTTGGACTCTGAGTAAGCATGTTGGCCTTATGTCTTCGCTGCTTTAGGTGTATGTTATTGTTCAAGTTATTTTTTTCACTTGGTCTGGAACTAGAATTATATTCAAAAAATATTCTCCAGGAATTGGAAGTGCATACATGCTCTTTGCTTTAGTCTCAGTGCAGTGAGATTTAACATCCCATGCAAGACGACAGTCTTCATGTCGTTACCATGGATACATGAGGAGATTCCCGAATGTTCACGTCTTCAGTCCAAGCCTCATTTCACGTCTTCTGTTCGCGCGCTTTGTCGCTTTATGCCGTCATAGCAGATACATTATCCTCCCTAAGACACTCTGATTCAGACGTGACGTAGTATGATGAAGGTTCTTCGCTCTGATAAATGGAGACAAGTTCTCTAAATTGCAGATCATCCTCTTAAACTAGACTATCTAGTGGTTACCACGCGTATCATTAATGTGACTTTATGATTTTGCAATTCAGTACACAGGATTGCTTCCTCCACCGCTTGTATGAAATAATGGCAGATTTTAGGAATCGGGTATAAGGATTTTCTTAGAAGAAACTGACGCATGGAAGTTCGGCCTTCGACTTTTATGAGAACAAATTTTAAGTAAAACGAAACAATTGCCTGAATGATTTTGTCTTCGCAAAAAGCCATATTTGGTTATGAAAACGCCGTGACACCGTGAATCGTATGACGGTTGAAATCAAACAGCTAGTAGTTTAACATTTAATGCCAAGTTTCATTGCACAGAAAGAAGAGCAGTCCGCCCTGTTTGAATCTTAGAATGGTCTAACGACAGACATTTACTCTCAGACAACTTTTTTAGTGTATCGGTCTTTCAGGAGATGTTCTAATGCAAAAGAATTGCATTCTGCTGAATTTTGTTTACTAAAACCTACAAAAGGTGTAACACTCAATGCAGCTCTAAACACCTTTCTCTACCAATTTACAAACTCCTTTGACAATTAAATATCACTCCTTATGGTTGAAAGAAATCGGGCCAGTTTCTGTCAATTTTTGGGGAATCTCAACTAAAGGTACTGTTAAAAAACTAAAGTAAAAAAAGCAATTACAAATGAACGAGTATAATCACAACCATTCTTGTGAAGAAGGGAGTAAAGCGAAGTCCAGAAACGTTACATTTAAAAATATTTTGGAGAGATTACACTTCCAACGTAATATTGTTTTGCATCATCACAGTTAGCGATCTTTAAAGAATCTACGAACATGATGCATACTAAAAAACTTCAATTGATTCCGAAATTATTCATGGGAACAGGCAGAACAGACACGAGCACCGTGATATAGTAGAGACGCACATTGTCTATCAAACAATCAAGCAACCAATTAAAAAGTTATAACAGGAATTAAGTAAATCTTTCCGAGAAAAGCACTCCGTCTTGAGAATGTTACAACTGCCCTGCTCGTAAAGAAATTCCTCTCCTCTGGCAGAACCTGAAGGCAACATTATATTTATGTACAGATCTGCCATGTAGGTTTTTCCTTTCAGATCTTCCAATTAAAATTTTGTATAAATTTTTTACACATTCTATGTAGTAGCCTCAGGTTTCTGTGCTTGATCAACAGAATATTTGATGTATGGTGAGAGTTACAAAACTATTCATTATGTCATTGTCCCAATCTTCATGCTACTTTTTCTTTGTTCCAACATTTTTTATCAGAACTCTGCGGTCAATCACCCTGAAAAATGTTACCTTCCGAAAAATCCGTCAAAATGGGTAATTCTGTGCAACACTTCGCAACAAGCTACCTTGTTAAAATAAGAGTTGTTTATGAACCAATCAGCTGTCCACACTGCTGTTACTATCGTAGCGGTACTCTATTATTGCATGCTCACGGCTACTATTCACAGCTTTCTGGCAGTTTTATCTGCTTGAACTTGAGGACTCGTCATGCCATGATAAGGCACCACTTTATTACGACTACTTTGTAAGTGAAAACTCTCTGCTCGTGTCTTTTTTTTTGCAAGTAACGAAAGACAGACGTAATTTGTCTGGTTTTTAATAATAAGTTAGTAACACGAGCTTTGCATTTGAAGTATCTTCATTTTATTAGGTACTCAATCATGCAGTCCAGAATTTGCAAACCGCCCCTGGAAATTTGGATATTTTACTTTTATTATTTAATTTTATTTCTGTATACTGCCAATTTTATTGTTCTAAAATTATATAAGGAAGTTTATATATTTCATTAAACAGAAATAGATGCCACTTTATTTTGCAGAAAAATATATTTTGCCTTTTATGAAACTGATTCAAATATATCTTAAAACCTTGGTGTAAAATAAAAGTGCACTTCCGTATTTTGTTATTTTCTATCAACAGTAACTTTATTCTCAAAGGAAATGCGTTCTAATATTTATGCATACCTTAAGTTTGCTTCTACCTCTTCTATTTTTGTTTGAGTGAAGAAGAGACGGTTCAGGCATTGGAATTTTAACAGCGACAGCTTAAATCACAGTAGTATTAAGGTTTTATCATTATCTCTAGTTGAATGCCGGTACAGCACTTTCATAGAGACTACGAACCTATTGTTAGAATAAATACCCACTTACTTCTGGTGGTCATTTTTCCGTTTTATCCAACTAAATAAATATTGCCTAGTCGAAATCGTTGTGTTACCCTACCGCTGTATACCTCACATAATACATCATGACATACTCTAATATTACGTAACTCACTTTGATGTTTGTGTGACCGTGCATCATTGATACAATAATATAAACAGTCAACTAGATGCAACTACGTATAATTATTTTATTAACAGTTTCAATCAGACGTGTTTCGGGCGATAATTTCCTCCATCCTCAGGAGCACTAGACTGTGTTTACAACTTGTGGTATAAAGCACTTACGATGCAATTTTTAAACTGAAGTACTTTATGAAAACTCACACTCATGCCATAGTCTATGATTATGTAACTCAAAATTACATCATGGCATAATCTATCACTGTTTAACTCACAACATAACAGCTCACATCATCTTGCCATTCTTACAAATGTACCTCACAATTACATCATGACATTCTATATTAACGCGAATCACAACGGCCTTGTGACTTCGTCTATCATTATGTAATTCCCAACTATGTCGTGGCATATTCTACCATTATGTGACAAAAACGTACGTGGTGGTATTTTTCGTTATATACAGGGTGTCCCAGGAGGAATGTGCCAGACTTCGGGAGGGTGTTCCTTATGTTAAAGTATACCGATATAACCCAAAACACCTATGTCCAAAATCGAACGGTTACGGAAAATGGCCAGAGAATTTTGAAACTTTGACAGCTATTACACACTTATTGATTACCAAATACATATTAAAACTGGCAGGAATATGTGGTTTCTGTAATGTTAATATCTGTACTTAACATCAAACTAACTTGTGAGTGACA
>Ga0131853_10018027_pt1 | contig 12848 bp, 16 predicted proteins | sample TergutLab28metaG_FD_92764 | JGI IMG/M metagenome (GOLD analysis project Ga0131853, IMG submission 92764) | Labiotermes labralis P1 segment gut microbial communities from Petit-Saut dam, French Guiana - Lab288 P1 (version 2) (version 2) | ecosystem: Host-associated > Arthropoda: Insects >...
AATTATTGAATCCTCCGTGGGAAACCTCTTGACCAGCTCTAAGAACGTCATAATAGCACCTCGTAACGCTTATTTAGTGCTATTATATCATATTAATTAAACTATGTCAAGGGATAATTCCGTAGAATAATCCACAAAGCACTTTAATGCGGATGGTTTTGTGCCTTTTTCGATTTGTGCCGATACATAGCCATTGTAGAGAGCGTAATCGGGAAAAGCGTGTTCAAACTCGTAGAGCAGGCCCGGAGCGTTCTCATTAAAAAATCCTGTGCCGCCGTATTGAACATTTGGCAGACACAGGACGCTGTCATCGCATATGGTTTTTGTGAAAACCTTCGAGATATAAATTTTTTCAAAGTCCTGAAGGTCTTTATAATCTGTTTTCAAAGTCACTTCATTGCCTTTACTTTTGTGGTAACCTGATATTTTCATACAGGACAAATTGGGGAAACGTCGTTTCTTGCCTTCGGCAAGCTCGGCGTCAATTACAGCGATAATAGGCAGCACCTCCTTTTTTGCTTGTTTATGGCATAAAGCTGATATACCGCAGTTTATGCGGATGCTATTTTGCGCCTGCCGTTTCCATAGCCCGAAGAAGCGTCCCCTCGGTAAATCTTGCGGGTGGCTTTGTTTTTCCCTCCCGGATCGTTACGGTGACTGCCGTAAATATCTGTCCTTCTTGTAGTTCCGGCAGACTGTCGCCGTTCTCATCGCTCTCATCAGCGCCATACTTGTCGTTCTTAGTTTTGAGGGAAGCGCGAAACGCCGCGTCGATAACCCGCCAACCATCCTCAAGCACGGTCTTGCCCTTGGCTGTAAACCGATAGCCTCCGCATTCCAAAGCTGCCGTTACAACTTCATATTTATGGACAGGCGCTGTTGCGCAAAGTAATCTGGTGGCGATAAGCGATAGAATGTACCGTTCACCGGACGCCAGCGCCGATAAATCAGTCTTGGCGGCCTCAAGGGTCGGGATAATGGCGTGATGATCGGAAACCTTGCTGTTGTCGGTTATACGGGTTATATCGGGAACGAAACAAAGAGAGTCCGCAAAAGCTGAAGGCACCCGATAAAGAGCCGATGACAGCCAAAGCGGTATCCTTCATATCCTCGGTTAAATACTGAGAATCCGTGCGCGGATAGGTAACCCGCTTGGATTCGTACAAACTTTGCGTATAGTCCAAAGTCTGCTGGGCCGTAAAACCAAATATCTTGTTGGCGTCACGCTGCAAACCGGTAAGATCGTACAGCCTGGGTTGTGCCGTGGTCTTGTGCGCTTTTTCTACCGGCAGGCAGACGGCATCAGCGCCATCGGCGGCAGCGCGCACGACCTCAGCGGATTCGATGCCGCCATGCCGCTCACCAATAGCCGTAAACCTGCCGCAGTCAATCTCCGGCGTATAAAACGGCTCCTGCACAAAGGCGGCGATAGCTTTCTCCCGCTCCACAATCATGGCGAGGGTAGGCGTCTGCACCCGTCCTACGTTTAGAGTATGAGGAGCGTACAGGCAAGAAAAAAGTCTGGTACCGTTGATCCCGACAGCCCAATCAGCCTGGGAGCGGCACAGTGCGGCCCGGTAAAGGTTATCGAAATCAGCGCCGGGACGCAGTTTGGCGAAGCCTTCTCGGATGGCCGAGTCCTCCAAGGATGATATCCAAAGCCTTTGTATCGGTTTATTGCATTTACAGTAATCGTAGACCAGCCGAAAGATAAGCTCTCCCTCCCTTCCGGCATCCGTGGCGCAGACTACCGACTCTACATCGGATCGGTTCATCAGTTTGCGAAGAATTTCTATCTGCTTCGCTTTATCCTTAGATGCCTTGTACTGCCATTCTTTCGGCAGAATCGGCAGTGCCGCTAAAGACCAGCGCTTATACTGCTCCCCATAGGCATCGGCCATAGCCAACTCCACCAAATGTCCGTAACACCAGGACACGATGAAACCGTTGCCTTGTACAAACCCATTCTCGCGCTGTTTAGCGCCAAGCACGGCAGCAATGGATTGTGCCATGCTGGGCTTCTCGCAGACCACTAATGTATGCGTATTTGTGCTACCCATGTAATACCCCCTTTCAACGAGCGTCCCTGTCGGAACGCTTTGGTTGTTTGGATTCCCATTCCTTAACCATCTCATCATTTGCTCTTAGGCTAACAGCATGAGATTTGCCGAGATAGCCTTCGAGATTTTGATTTTTACTAACAAAAGCATCCCTGCTTTTCTTATCAGGAAAGCTTTGCACTTCATACTCCATACATGCATCAGGTGATAATGAACATCTCGGATTGTATAGTACCGCATAAAATTTCCCTTTGTTCGCTCCCTCTGTCTTAGGATATGGTTTATTACTGCCTTTTTCCTTATCCTGACGAATAGCGTTCATGACAGACGTATACTCACCGGAATGGCCGGTTGCCGCTTTCTCCGTTTCCCGTGTCAACCGGGCAGGCTCAAGGAACACCTCCAGGTAGCTGTTGATAGAAGCAGCGATGGCGGCGTAATCTGCAGCGTTTGGCTTGTAGCTGTACCATTCGGCTTTGCCGTTATACACCCAAATATGCGGAGAAACTCTAATGCTTCCGCCGGGCTTAAAATCAAGCATGTCCATAAACCGGAACACGTTGCTGTCGATTACGCCCTCGTTGCGGTTGAACACGCTGGCTTTGATGCCTTCATACTTCTCGTGAGTCCCCAGCGTAACAAACTCCAGCTTTACATTTGTTGTTTCACCCAGCCTGCCCATGCAGGCGCGCCCGGTGAAGCGGGCATCGTTTATCGCCGGGCTTGCTCCGAAAATCTTCCGCAGTTCGTCCTCAAAAAAGGCCATGTTACACCTCCGCTCTCAGCGCCTTCACCATATCCGGCCGCTCCCAAGGCAGATCAAGGTCGCTGCGGCCAAAGTGACCGTAGGCTGCGGTTTGTGAGTAGATGGGTTTGCGAAGCCCCAGCCGTTCAATAATGGAAGATGGTCTCAGATCGAAATACTTGCCCACGATTTCGCGGATTAAGTAATCGGGCAGTTTGCCGGTGCCGAAAGTGTCTACCATAACGGACACAGGGTTTGCCATGCCGATTGCGTAAGATACCTGAATCTCCGCTCTTTTCGCCAGCCCAGCCGCCACGATGTTCTTGGCTATGTGCCGGGCGGCGTAGGATGCGCTCCGATCAACCTTGGTGGGGTCTTTGCCGGAGAAAGCGCCGCCGCCGTGCCTTGCGAAGCCGCCATATGTGTCAACGATTATCTTGCGGCCGGTTAGCCCCGTATCACCCCGGGGTCCGCCGATGACAAAACGGCCTGTCGGGTTGATGAAGAACTTTGTATTCTTATCGAGCAGTTTTTCGGGAATTACAGGCCAAATGACATTGTCGATGATATCCTGACGCAGATTCTCAAGGTATATCTCCGGCAGATGCTGTGCCGATATAACCACCGTGTCCACCCAGACAGGCGCACCGTTTCTGTATTCCACCGTGACCTGGGATTTGCCGTCCGGCCCCAAGTACGGTAGAACGCACGCCTTGCGCACATCAGCCAACTGTTTCGCCAGCTTATGGGCAAGATAGATGGGCATAGGCATGTACTCGTCTGTTTCATCGGTGGCATAGCCGAACATCATACCCTGATCCCCGGCGCCCAAGTCATTCCCGGCACTGTGGCCACCGGCTCCGCCGTTGCCGCTGCCGGAACCCATACCGGCAGACTTCGCCTCAAGAGAGCGATCAACCCCCATGGCGATATCTGGTGACTGGCCGTTAAGAGCCATCAGCAGAGCGGAAGAATCGGCATCGAAACCATGGCGGGAGCCGGTATAGCCGATTTTGCGGATGGTATCCCTGGCAATGCCCTGAACATCCACGTAGCAGTCTGTGGTGATTTCGCCCATAACGAGCAAAAGGCCGGTGGCGGCCGCTACTTCACAGGCTACCCTTGCGTGAGGGTCTTTGGCGAGGATGGCGTCTAGGACCGCATCGGACACTTGGTCGCAGATTTTGTCGGGATGGCCTTCGGTCACCGATTCGGATGTAAAAAGATAGTTTTTCATAAACAGTCACTCCTCTTTTTTGTGATTTTATATATAAAACCGGAACAGGCTCCGCAGCTAATCAGCCGCGGAGCCTGTTCCGGTAATTTATTCAGTGTAACGAAGCACGTACCACGGACAGACCGCGGCGGCTTTGGTGATGAATTCTTTGTCGCCGTAAGGGTCAAATATGCCCTGTTCCTCAAAAACTGCCTTGGTAATATGATGCGCTGCCCAGCCTTTGGCATCTGTCCTGCACTTATTGAATTTCCCATTTTTGCAAAGAGCTCGTAACGCAAACAGCGCAAGTTCCTTGTATTCCTCTGCGCCGCACTTTGAGAAAAGATCACACTTGTCATCGAAATCACGCGGATTGTTGGTGAGTATCGCCCTGAGTTTGTCCATTTTTCTGTCGCTATTCATTATCCGCCTCCACACGCTTGGAAACAGCCTTGATCCGCTTAACGGCATATAGTGCATTGTCCGTATACTGCCGCTGCCATGCGTTTTGGGATGGGGCCCAGCGAAATCCGTTGCTCTTTAGCTCCGCCCTCAATTCTTCATCAGGCTTTGCGTCAAAGATAATCTGTAGACGGTTGACTTCTTTATTAATTACCACGCTGCCACCATCAAAGTCCCAACCGTCAGCCGAGCGGTCAATCCTGCGCTCCATGTCCTCGATCCGTTTTTTGATTCGCCGTATTTCAGCATTGTTATTCGACAGCGAATAGCTCTCAAAGGGTTTGGGGTTCTTGCGCCAATCCCGCGACATGCCGGCTTTGAGCTTCATAATTGTGTCATTGCTAAGGTCTGGGCAACCGTCCAAAGCGCCGTGCTTGCGGTAATATGCGTTTACAGCTTTCATTGCGGCTTGACTGTTCTCCAGTGACTCCAGCTTTTCCTTAAGTTTATCAATGGCGTTCGGATCATCGGAACTGATGCCGGCAGTACCTATGCCTTTGATTTTATCCAAGATGCCCTGTATGTCCCGATACTCTTCCATGTTGCGGTCACGGGCGGCGTTTTGCTTTTCCTTTTTACGCACCGGAAAGTTGGAAGGCCCGGCAATCATAATGGACGGTACTCTGGCGTCAATTTCAAATGATTTATTGAAGTTAGCGGCGAGCTTGGCGCAGTACCTTGCCAGTAGGCGGTCAATTTTTTCGTGATGCATGGGGTCAACCCTTTGTTTCTGCCGTTCCGCGATTTCCTTCGCCTCATCCACCATAGCCCGGTACTCGGACGTTGCGCTGCCTTCTTTATAATCTCTGTAGCTGTTGGCCTCTTTCGCTCGGCGGGCAGCGGTTTCGTTGATTTCGTTATACATATAACCAATCCCTTCTCAATCATTCGGTTAAATATTGCGGTCTAAAGCTTCTGTTATATCCTCAATCGTCACATTAAAACGGATTACACTTTGTTCTAAAGAATTTCGCTCGGTTTTGAACTTATCTGCGGCAAAAGCCAATTCATTTCTTATGCGATTGTATTCATCAAGCACATCGCGGAGCAGTACGTACTCATTATGAGCCAACCGTCCCGATGAAAATAATTTACTGATAATTTTACGCGCTTGCTCCAACGAAGTCATTTATCTGCATCCTCTCGAATAATCACTTCAAGCCGCTCCATTGCTTTCTTAATGGATGGTATGTCGCTGAACAGTGGACGGCGATATTCTGTATGCTGCCGTAAAATCTTAACGCTCTTCGCCGTTTTCCGGTCTAACCAAAAGGATTCAAGCTGAACATGATACTCTTGACCGCCGGAGAGAAACACTGCAACCCAATCGTAAGCGATGAGCCGATATTCGTCCGGTTGGCGGTATTTCTTGGGGATAAAACCGTATCTGTTAAGCATCCGTGTCACCCCCTAGCGCTTTTTTTTTCTGCATACCAAGGTATCTACAGACCCGGCACCGCGATGTCCGGTCTTACCCAAAAAGCATGTGCCGCAGTATTTCCACAGCGAACCGTCGAAAGAAAATGTAAAGTAAGTAGCCATATACTGCTGCTTTTCCTCATCCCAATCACTGCTGTAAGGTTCACCGCATTGAATGAGGTTAGCCCGGTGGGTAGCCGGGGGAACGCAGCCGAGGAAATTGTCAACAATTTTTTCATCCACATAATCCCCCGGCTTTACCGCGTCCGTAAAAGAGGATACGTTTTCAAGCATCGCCTCAGTAATTATTTTTATATCCGCCATATAATCTCACTCCCCTTCCGAAATGGCTTCGGATGCTTCGCCATCGTCAGTCACCGGCACCGGATCAGTTTCTTTCTTACTGCTACCCTGCAAAAACGAGCCGTTGCCGGGGAACGGAGAAAGCAAAATCTTCCGTGCCTGTGAATATTCAGAACCTTTAAAATCCAAGGACAAAAGAAAACACCTGGCTTTGTATTTTTCATTGTCACCGGGCCGGGGCAGTTTTTCCTCAGCCATGACGCGCTTCTTCTCCTTTGCCGTTTCGCACAGGCGGGTGACGAGACGGGAATAGGCGTCTATCTCCTTTGCGGACGAGTCCGGCTTAAACCATGGAAAACGCAGCCGCCCCCCGAACTCCTCAATGGTTAGTGACTCCGCACCGGTCATTTTCTTTAGAATCCATGCTTTGGACGCAACCAGTTTCTCAAGGTTTTCGATGACGGTGGAGTTTATGCCATACAGCGGCATGTCGATGGACAATATCCCGGCATCTTCGCTTGTGTCCACAGCCGAAGCCGCATTGTTGTTAGAGCCTGTATCCTCAGCCACATTCGCACCGGCATTAGGATCTGCATCTACAGTCTCATATACATTCGGATTGGGAGCAGGGACAGGGTTTGCATCATCCGCTGTACCATCATCCTCTGCTTGGCTCTCTTCCGGTATTATGGTCAATGCCGTACATTCGTTAGCAGGCTCAACCTCATCGGATAAATCTTCATCCTGTGGCAGATTACTGCTCTCGTCCTCATTTTCAGCTTCAACCGGCTCCGCTTCATATACATACCCACGCTCCGCAAGCTGTGCCAGCAAGTTACTAGGCGAATCCACGCCCGCATCATCTTGAGCAGTAACCGTACCGTTGGCGCTGATTGTGTAAGTGTCCACCGTAAACGCAAAACCCAGCGCGCCCATGTACTTTGCCTTGCAGCCAACAATGTCGCTGATGGCAGCAACAAGAGCCTTCCGCTCTTCCTTTACCACATTAAACCGATACTCGTTCACGAATACCCCTCCATTCTCTAAAAATCGCTGTTTTTCTGTGTCATGTGTGATGTTAACGTCCTTAGAGGGGTATGTACAAGTCTTTCTTAACGGCTTGCGTGTCAATCTTTCGCTGTAATTCCGGGCTTCTTATGTGTAGTGTGCCGGGTAAACACAAAGCCCCGCCCAATTGAGTGAGCAGGGCTTCGGTTAGTCGTAAATGCTGTTATGATTCGGTTGTATTCGCACCAGGCGCCACAGACTCTTCCATATTAATATCAAGTCTGTCCGCAGATGCTGTAGGCCCTTCCGGTCGCTCATGCATGACCGGCAACTTAGCTGTGTCTGCATGATGGGTAACAGGCTTTATAGAATCAAGAAACCCGGCAAGCTCTCCGGGCTCTACGCTGGCCTTGCGCACCAGCCGTACAATCTCAGCGTTTTCCAAATCCATCTTCTTCTTTTCAAGCTCCGGCAGAAGGGTTTGGAGTTCCGCGATTTTGATCTTGGTTTTGTGGATATCGTTTGCAACCTTATTTATTTGTGGGTTTATAAGGATACCTCCTTGGTATAATTCGGCGGCTAGACGCGGCCAAAAGCAAAGAAATGTCTTTGCCAGAATGGTGTGTTGATGTTTGTGTACTCTACGCCGGCGGGGTTGGACCCGGTGTGGATCATGTACCCGTTTCCCACGTAGATGCCAACATGGGTAACAGTCCGATAGGATGAGAATGTCCCTTGGAAGAACACCAAATCCCCCGGTCTGGCTTCACTTGGCGGTACAGGTGTGGAAATGTTGTAAAGACCCTGTGCTGTCGTCCTACCAACATCCCTGATCCCGGCCGTGCGCAGAACGTAGCTCACAAACCCTGAGCAATCGAAGCCCTGTGCCGGAGTTGATCCGCCCCAAACGTAGCGTAATCCGAGATGCCGCTCCGCTTCCGTAATAAGAGCGGTAAACTGTTCATCGTCCAGCGCTATGCCGGGGAAGCCGAAGTTCGGTCTGTTGGCGCTTTCGCCAACTGACCTTCCGGTTAGAGAAAAGAATGCCGGGTTCAAAAATCTCCCGTCCCTGATTATTTCAAAATGGAGATGCGGCCCCGTGGAGTTGCCTGTGCTGCCAACGGTGGCAATTACATCACCCTGCGATACTTCCTGACCCACGGTAACAAGTATGGCGGCGCAGTGGGCATATCGGGTTGTGATACCGTTACTGCCTTCGATAATGACAAAGTTGCCGTAGCCGCCGCTGACCCCGGCAAATGTAACCACACCGCTGTGAGCGGCGAGTATTTCCGTGCCGCCGGGCAGTGCTATATCAACGCCGGTATGGAATTCAGGGCTGCCGCTGATGGGATGAATGCGCCAGCCGTAATGACTGCTGACAAAGGGCATCCAGTTAAAAGGAAATGGACTGCCCACATACTGCCGGTTGCCGCCGGACTGCATGAGCAGATCGAAGTGCTGCTGTTGGTTAGCGTTCATGCGGGATTGAATAACTTCTGAGAATGACCGGGCGGTCAGGTTAACGGTCAGCACATGCCATTCATAGGGTATTAATTCGCCCTCATCGTTAAGATAGTGACGAATCTCCACGCTTGGAGTGATGGTAAGCTGATACTGCTCATCGAAAATCTCGCGCAGAAACTCCCGGATTTCGGGATAGGTAAAATCCTGATGCATAGCAGTCAGAAACGCCATAAGCTCAAAGGGGTTATGGTTGATGCTGGCGCCGCTGATGCGGTACTCGTCAAAACCGGGGAATTCCGTGCGGATATTTGCAAGCCGCTCCTCCAACTCCGTTTCCCACTCGGTATAGGCGATGGCGGCATCGTCGATAGCGGCGCTCTCGGCCACGTAGCTGGTTGCGACAACAACTTGGCCTACACCGGAAGCCATGTTGGAGCAGGCCGTAACGAGTGATGATATTATTATGAACATGAGAATGATCGCCCCAAGTATGGCAATTACCTTGGGGTTTTTCATAACCGCACGGACAAGAAAATTTGAAGCCCTGCCGACCATGTCGGCTGTTCGCTTGATAAGTCCTCCGGAGCGTTTGGCATCCCTCGCTGCTTGGGCGTACTGCCTGTTGATTTTGTGCTTTTGGATCATGCGGCGGGTAAGGCTTTTTTGAAGCCGGGGGTTATCGGCTATGGCTTTGCGGTAGGAGGCCCTTGCGTTCAATTTTGCGGTTTTACGTGATAAATTCTCCACCCTGCGGTAAGGTTTTGTCTTATGGCGGCGGTAAGCGGTACGCAGTGCGCCCTCCGCCAGCAATTCGCCTTTATGGGCCGCTTCCGTGCCTACGTTTTCACGCTCGGCCATGTATATCTTTTTGTGGCCGTAGGCAATGGCGGCATTCATGCCGAACTTCACCGGACGAGTGGGAGCAGCGCCTTTGATATGATCGCCTTGGCTCTTCGCTTCGGCTTCAAAGTGCAGTTTGCGTTTAGGCTTATTGCTCTCCGGGTCTATGGTCTTGTCCAGTTTGAGCCTGTGCTTTTTGGGCAGCTTGTTTTCGGCTTTTTCCAGCTTTTCAGCGGAGCGGTCGGCTTTCAAACGTGCCTTGGCCGCTTTTTTGTCGGCTGCGGCTTGTAAGGGCGAAATATCGGCTGATGCAGATTGCGGCGCGGTGCGGGTACTTTGGCCTCCATTATCCGAAGAACCCCGCAGGCTGTCACCGGCAGAGCGTCTATCCCGGTCGGCAGTGCCGGGTATGTGATGTTCGTTGGATTTTACAGGGTTTGTGGCATCGCCGGTTTGCTGTATGCCCTTCTGTGACATGTTTCTTTTGCGCTGTGCGTTTATTGCGGCTTTGTCGTGGCCTTTGTCAAACAGCGCGGAACCGTCACCGAATTGCAGCTTGGATGGTTTATCAAGCTGTACGTTGGTGTTTTTGGCTGTAGAAAATTTGCCGCCATTCACTGTATCATGTGAAGCTGTGCCTGTTTCCCGGCTTTCCGATAAAGGCGACAGGGGAGAGGTATGCTTGCTTTTTGAATCTGTGCCGTCAGCTTCCGCAAAAGATGTGTCTGCCGGGTTTGTTGAACCTACTGCCGATTCCGGCCTTGTCCCTGTTCCGGCATCTGCGGCAACGGATAAGCCCCTTGCTTCGGCATAAGATACCCCGGCTCTGTCAGCGGTTGAATCCCTCACCGGTGTAACCGTGTCCGTTGGTTCAGGAGCGGAAGGAGCTCCATGATTGGCTTTAAGCGCCTCGGCTACACGGGATATCTGCTTTTGTTTGTCACTGCGGCTACTGACAGCTTCGCTGTGCCGCGGCTCTGTTGACATCCGTTCGCCTTTACCGCCAAAGTCCAGTCTACCGGGGCGTTCATGGGTAAGGGCGGTTTTGTACTCAGACGCCTTGGCGTCAGGATTACCTTGAAGCTTGGAAGGCCGCTCTTTTGCCTTGGATTTGCGCCTGCCGGAGTTTTTGCTGCCCCATGGCTCGATGTCCTCTGAATGCGGCTTATCCTTGCCGCTTTTGGCCGCCGGCTTTTCAGGCTCGGTAGAATCGCTTAGAAAAGAGGAAACATATTCGTCCGGCTTCTCAGCAGAACCTGATGTACGGCGCTTTGCGCTTCCAGATTGGGCATCAGCATCAGCAGGGATATTGGTTTCGGCTGTAGTATTGAGGTTTTGGGTATCGCCGGAGATATTGTTACCGGCGTTTGCCGCGCCGGATACATCAGCATTGATTGACTGCATTTCTGCCCAGTTCTGCCCGGCCTCAGATATTTCGCGGTTAAACTCCGCTTGAATGCGGTTCTTAGCGTTGTCGTGGCTGTCATCAGCCGCAGGGGAGCCGCTTCTGTCGTAGGCGCTTGCGGAAGTATCCCTCACGCCATATCCGCTTCTGCGGTTACTGGCCCGCTCCCTGCCGAATGTAACATCCGCGTTCCGGGCATCCGCTAAAGAGCTTTGCCGTGGCTGGCGTGTTTCACTGTCAAACAAAACTTTGCCGCTGTTCGAGGGTTTATCATCGCCCAAGGCTCTGCTGTCATTCTCCCCCTTTGATTCAATGCCTCTCGTATCACCGGTATCATCCGCAGCCTTGACATCTTCCGATGATTTACTGCCTTTGTCCTTGGGAAAACGTGACTTGCTGTGTTCTAAAATATTGCATCACCTCCAACACAAAGCCCCCGCCGTTTAAGCAGGGACTTTGCGCAAAAATAATATTGGGCGGCTGTTATGCCGGAACAACCGCATTACAACGACTCCTCTGCGGTTTTTAGCTTCTGCTTCTTGGGCGCATCTTTCTTTACCTCGTCAATTTCACTTTTAATCCGCTTCATATCGGAATGCACGGACGGTCTTGCTTTCTCAGCGCGAAGTTCCGCCGCCTGCTCCAGCTTATCAATAAGTGTAATGGCTCTATCGTTACGCGCAATATAACTCTTCTGGCGCTGAATTTCGCCGCGAAAAGGCGAAGCGATAAATCGTGCCAGTTTACCATTAGGCTTGATATCGGCTATCGGCTCTTTGCCTGTAATAGCCCGTCCAATATTTCGGATATGCCTGCCGGCGGCATGAAATTCCTTGCTTGCACTCTCTATCTTGTCAACCTGCTTTTCACAGAAGGTTATTGTGTTGCGCATGGCATCCCGCTGGGTTTCAAGGTCGGCCTTGATATTCAAAGCGCCAACTATGTCATTAGCCGCTGTAATGCCTTGATCTTTTACGGCTTCTACAGTCCGTTTACAGACGCCTATTATTTTTTCCTTTATCACCTGAATCCGCTGATGTGCGGCTTTAAGCCTTGCTATCAGCCCATCGGCGGCCTTACTGAGCATGGTCTTTACAGGGTGGCTCTGCTCTTCCCGCATAACAGACAGATCACGTCGCATGGCGGTAAGCTCGGTGATAGCGCGCCCCAAGTCACGCTCCATAGCGGAGATACAGCCCACAACCTCGGACAAACCTTTGGCGTCCTCGTTCATGCCGTTGGCCTTTAGGATTCCCATCAGTTCCTTAACGTGCCGGTTCTTCTCAAGGGCTGCGCTGCGCTTTTTGGGTGCAGCAGAAACAGATGATGCAGATGATGAATTGCTCACGAATTATCACCGCCGATTGTGGCAGCAATGCTGGTTTTGCCGTCACCATCGCAGCCGATAGTCTGCAGTGCCGCCACCTCAGTGACAATCTGCGCCATGCCTTGGAGCAGCCTCAAATCCTCGGCACACTCCCGCGTTAAGAATCCGGGATCGCTGTTGGCAAGGAACACTGCGTCAACAGTCTCATCCAAGGCCGTTGTGAAGTAAACGAGTGCCTCGGTCAGATCATCATCGCTAAGATGACCGAGCAGCTTAGGCGCGGCGTTGGTTAAACTTTTGATGCCGCTTATGTTTTTGTTTGGTGTCATTGGATACCTCCTTCGGCGGTCAAATGAAAGCGCCGCTTTGCGGTAAATTACAGCGCAAAGCGGCGCAGACAGTGTTAAGCTATTTTGTGTTTGATGCCGTGTTTTTGTTGATTTTACGCCACTTTTCCAACTTCTGATATGCGAGTTTATTCGAGATATATGATTATTCGATGCAAAGTGAAAAGTCCCCGCATATTGGGGACTTTTCAAATTCTTCTTGAATAATTATTGTATTGTTATTGCAAGAACTCTGGGTATGAGCTTTGC
>Ga0131853_10018031_pt1 | contig 12846 bp, 6 predicted proteins | sample TergutLab28metaG_FD_92764 | JGI IMG/M metagenome (GOLD analysis project Ga0131853, IMG submission 92764) | Labiotermes labralis P1 segment gut microbial communities from Petit-Saut dam, French Guiana - Lab288 P1 (version 2) (version 2) | ecosystem: Host-associated > Arthropoda: Insects >...
AAGCCAGAAGCTGATGTGTACCATTTAGTTTCAAGCCATCCCTGTTTACCTGAACCCTCCTAATAGCGTACTCTAAAGCAAAGTTGAAAAGCAGTGGTGATAGAGCGTCTCCTTGTCTCAGACGGTTGCTAATAGACAACCTGTCAGATACATTCTTGCCTACACGGACTCTGCTATATATTTCAGTCAGACTCATCTTTATTAACCTTACAAGTTTCTTAGGGATACCAAACTCAATGAGAATCTTGTATAAGACCTCCCTCCTAACTGAATCATAAGCTTACTAGATGCACTAATTTCTCAAATTTATTTTTGGAATAAAACTCTACATGTTACGGACAGTTCCTCTGTCAATCATCAGGAGTTTTCCACTGTACACACAGCAATGATATATGTCACACAGGTTTGTTGACAGCTTGCGAGCAGGATCAGGACGGAACTCCCTCCTGATGAAGTCTACATGTTTCGGATAGTTCCTCTGTAATTCATCAGGAGTTTTTCACTGTACACACAGCAATGGTATATGTCATACAGGTTTGCTGACATTTACCATTGCTGTGTGCACAGTGAAAAACTCCAGATGATGGACAGAGGAACTGTCCGAAACATGTAGAGTTTATTCCAAAAACAAATTTGAGAAATTAGTGCATCTACTTGGTTTTAATATAATAATGTATCATGATGCACGGTCACCTGGACGTCAAATAAGTCAAGACGGTTGCCTATCATCCCGTTCTATGCTGTGTAGTCTGAGTTGTTACGGGTGCCTTTATATAAACAGTACATAAATAAAGGATAGAAGAATTATTCCATTTCAAAATGAAGCGATGGGCTAAGTATAGTCTCAAGTAAAGTAAAGGTAAAGCGATCCCTTTATAGGCCCGGTGTGGCCCAGAGGGTGGGTAGAGTTATAGCACTACTCCTCCATGATCCTGGCACTAGAAGGGGGTGAGTGGTCAGCAGCAGGCCCTGGCCGCAATTTACCCCCAGGAAGAACCCGGTACCCATTGTACAGGAGGCTGAGTGGGCCCCAGGGCCGGTCTGGAAAGGACGGAAAATCTCGTCCCCACCAGGATTTGATCCCGGACTGTCCAGCACATAGCCAGTCGCTATACCGATTGAGCTACCGGGCCCACAAATATAGTCTCAGGCGGACACAAAAATAAGAAAAAAAACAAATGTGGCTGTGACACAATTTAAAAATAAGGTACAGGTCCTCACGGCAGAAAGTTACAGATGTTAAAAAAGTAGACCATATTAGAAAGTCCTCATATTCTTTGGTAATGGACACACATGAGTGACTCGAATACATGAACAGTATATTTTGTGCGGGTATCGAGAAATTACGAACTCACTAGTCCATAGATAAATTCGCCAACTAAATCCAAGTTTTTTTTTTGTGTCTCTCCAGACTGTGCAGTAAACACAGTGCCTCTCTAGGCTGTGCAGTACACAAACAGTGCCTTTCTAGACTATGAAGCACACAAATAGTGCCTCTCTAGACTGTGCAGTACACAGACAGTGCCTCTCTAAACTGCGCAGCACACACAGTGTCTCTCTAGACTGCGCAGCACAAACAGTGCCTCTCTAGACTGTGCAGTACACACACAGTGCCTCTCCAGACTGTACATTACACACACACAGTGCCTCTTTAGACTGTGCAATACACACACAGTGCCTCTCTAGATTGTGCAGTACACACACAGTGCCTCTCTAGACTGTGCAGTACAAACACTGTGCATCTCTAGACTGTGCAGTATACACAGTGCCTCTATAGACTGTGCAGTACACAAAGAGTGCCTCTCTAGACTGTGCAGTACACAAACAGTGCCTCTCTAGACTGTGCAGTACACACAGTGCCTCTATAGACTGTGCAGTAAACACAGTGCCTCTCTAGACTGTACAGTACACACAGTGCCTCTATAGACTGTGCAATACACAAAAAGTGCCTCTATAGACTGTGCAGTACACACACAGTGCCTCTCTAGACTGCGCAGTACAAACACAGTGAATCACCAGACTGTGCATTAAAAACAGTGCCCATATAGACTGTGCAGTACACACACAGTGCCTCTCTAGACTGTGCATTACACACACAGTGCCTCTCTAGATTGTGTTGTACACATACAGTGCCTCTCTAGACTGTGCAGTACACACAGTGCCTCTATTGACTGTAGCGTACACACACACATTGCCTCTCTAGACTGTGCAGTACACACACAGTGCCTCTCTAGACTGTGCAGTACACACACAGTGCCTCTCTAGACTGTGCAGTACAAACACAGTGCCTGTCTAGACTGTGCAGTACACATACTTTGCCTCTCTAGACTGTGCAGTACACACACAGTGCCTCTCTAGACTGTGCAGTACACACAGAGTTTCTCTCTAGACTGTGCAGTACACACACAGTGCCTCTCGAGACTGTGCAGCACACACACAGTTCCTCTCTAGACTGTGCAATAAATTCACAGTGCCTCTCTAGACTGTGCAGTACACACACAATGCCTCTTTAGACTGTGCAGTACACACACAGTGCCTCTCTCGACTGTGCAGTACACACAGAGTTCCTCTCTAGACTGTGCAGTACACACACAGTGCCTCTCTAGACTGTGCAGTACACACATTGCCTCTCTAGACTGTGCAATATACACCGTGCCTCTATAGACTGTGCAGTACACACATTGCCTCTCTAGACTCTGCAGTACACACACAGTGCCTCTCTAGACTGAGCTGTAGACACACAGTTCCTCTCTAGACTGTGCAGTACACACACAGTGCCTCTCTAGATTTTGCAGTACACATACGCACCACGGGCAAATATGCTGCCATAACACCGACTACGTCCTTATCAACGGACACGATAGAACCATTACTGTAATTTTGGCCAAACACTGTATAAAGCTTCTTAATGATGGATCCGTTGTGATCCGAAACATGTTGGAGCAATTTTAAATATTTAAAATATTTAATAATATTCTAATTGTATCTACGAATTGTATATTTGTGCAGCTGTTGGATAATAAAGTGTTTTAAATCCAAGTTAGCCAAAATTCACCACACATAACTCTGCAATTCTACTGTACAACAAACTCAATACATTCCCAAACTGAGCGCAGATTTATTATTATAACCAGCGTCAATTTAGTAAACATTGAAAAAAACGTCTTGCTACGTCACACTTGTTGACATTTTGTTAGAACTATGTGACGGTACATCCGGGTCATTCTAAGAGGGTTAAAACTGTCGACATACCGGTAAAACAGGCATCTGAAGGACTACAACATAAGGCTAATACACCAGGAAATTTTGACATCATAACCTTGCTAATAAGACGGTGTTTCTATTTACTATTCTCTGTTAATAACACAGTGTATATTTGTACGTTCTTAAGCAACGTTTCGGACTAACATTCTGCTTCCGTCTTCAGGAAGAATCTTGTGCAGCTAGTATTGTACCGAAATACAAATACAAGTGCTTGTTTACTGTCAGCACAGACAGTTGGGTCGACAGTAAACAATAACCGATAGCCTGAATCTAGGACGGTGGAACGAGATTGTCCCGCAACGTCGGTACCGATTGTCAACCTACGGCTCGTAACGACCCGGAAGAACGAAGGCCTGAAACAGTTTGATTTCTGTCATATTTCAGTGCGATTTCCACAACCGTGACGTCACAACGTAACTTTCACAGCCACGAAGAACCTAAATAGCGTCATTTCCTCCCCAGAACGATCTGAAACGTGCACAAGCTTCATCAGATTTGGGATGGAATAAGTCGCCAGGAACGTTCCACAAAGCAACGAGGAAATGGGATTGAATATGAAAGAAACACCTTCTCCTCGACTTCTCGTCCTGTCGTCGCTGCTAACGACGTCATGTACCCGTGTTCGTCCGGTAAAGTACAACAAAAACACGCGCAAGACACCGCGTGGGACTCTAGTAGAGACAGCTGCCTAAAATTGCGGGTAGAAATAAGTAAATACGGTTAGGGGAAGGCAGGGCAAACTCTAAGCGTCAAGATAGGTAATGAATCTCTCGAAAATGGAAGAAAAGATAACACATTTTGAATGACAGCAAAGCACAACTGTAGTCACGAAGAAGTTAAAAAACACCTCAAAATCGACGCCTGATCCATACTGCTGTATTTGATTCAGAGATTCTTCCTTGCAATCTGCTATAAACAAGACTGCCCGTTGCTATGCTGGTTGTGGAACTGGGCCTGTCACACTGACTGCTTGCAAAGGGGACGTTGAGGTGACTGGGAGTTGCAGAGTGACAGGAGCTTGGAAAGAACTGCATTTTGGACAGCTTCGCACTTTGTACTTTTTTGTGTGACCAAAACAATGAAGGTTAACGCCTAGAATCAGATTACCGAATAATAGCAAAATTGAACTTTAAAACAGAACATGGCGGTGTGTTCCCAGTTCACGTGACTCAGAACAGTGAACAAAGTGAAGTTAAGGGACATAAATTCTTAAATTCCTGAGCGACCGTCAGCTTGTCACAAAAGTGTTCCATGGAGTTACTAAAATAATCAGGAACGCCACATTCTAAATTACGTCACCAGTCTTACCAACCACCCACGTTGCCAATTATAACAGCAGCGAAGAGGGTGTCGAGAGCAACGCACAACTGGCGGGCGCATTTTTGTTCCACATAAATCACAAGAGAAATGAAGCGTGGGGGCCAAACCGAACGCGCTGCAGTATTTCGCTTAAAATTAAAACGGTGATGGCAATGATGCTAGAGATGACTGTGCCACGGACTGTGATGATATCCTGTACTGACCACTTACTATCGACAATATTAGACTTCCATAAACCGATGGATTTGAAACTCAACATATTGTTAACCAAATGAACAAAAGCACTCAAATCGCAGCACAGAATCGTGTCTGGTCAGTCACAGCGAGCTATCAGATATCTGTAGCAGACAGTCCGCCGGCAAAAGCAGCGTGTTGATTGGAATTATATACACATGCAGGCCTATATATGTGTATGCACACACACACACACAAACACAGCGACAAAAGCGCTGGATTCCGCACAGTCTCCCACTGAGTGGTAACTGGTATAGGAGACGATTTCCCCGGAGGTAAAGCGACCGAGGCGTGAAGCTGATCAACCACCTCCATCCAGTGCCCAGATAAATAACTGATGGAGTTATACCTCCAATCGCCCATACGTCTTCAAGGCACAACAGGAAAACTTTTACTTCTAGACGACAGTCATGGATGAATCACCAAGATCCAGCGGTGCTGGTTAGAGCAGAATTAGTATAGAAATTATGGTGATTCCAGTTGGTGCAGAGGAACAAGTGGGCAGAGTGCAGGAGAAGATCACCTCCCAGTAAATGTATGGACAGTTTCGGACAAAACTGTGCCCCAATGTTGACAGAAGTAGAATCTGAGTGTTATGAGGCAGCTGGACGAAGATGTGTGAAGACGAAGTTACTGATTGTAAAGCACAGACTGCGGCTGAATGTGCAGCAAAATGACGGTGACGTTAGAGGATTATTATACTGTTCTACAATATGAATTCAAGAAAACATTTCACTTTGAATTTTAGGTGTCAGTAGATTGAAGCAGACTTCAGCTGTATAGAGGCAAGAGAGTTGAGCGGAGTAATTTATTGCATATTGTAAGGATGAAAAGAAATAAATTGTTTATTGAACTAGACGAATGGGAAGTTTGATGTTTGTTGTACCGTGCATCATTGTGATAACTGAAGATTAAAAACCAACTAGATGATACTTATTGTTTTATTGTACTTCTTATAGACTCAACATGTTTCGGGCACTACTATGCCCATCATCAGGAGCTCGCGACTATAATGTTGATTACAACATTGTTCGTCTCGTTCTTGGTTTGCTGTATGTTGGAGGTTAGGTGCGGGTAGGCTGGAGTAGTGTCCGGGCTGCAGGCTCAAGCAAGTCGTGCTTTAGCCTGCAGCCCGGACACTACTCCAGCATAACTGCACCTAACCTCCAACATACAGCAAACCAAGAACGAAACGACCAATGTGGTAATCAACATTACAGTCGTGAGCTCCTGATGATGGGCATAGTAGTGCCCGAAACATGTTGAGCCTATAAGAAGTACAATAAAATAACAAGTGGCATCTAGTTGGATTTTATTCCTCAGCTAACGAGTGGGAAGTGTTTATTGACACGAACAACAGATCACAATTCGAGACAAAAAACCTCACAATTACGGTACGTAAGATGAGATTACTTCGAAGACGCAGGCGCGGATAGACAAATATTAAAATATTTTTTAACCCTTTAAATGCCGAATTAAATCCCATCTACCATTTGCTGGTATTATTAGGAGCTCACCATATTTTCCACGTTAGCAGAGTAAGGGTTAATGTGCAGTCGTACGACAGGGCCATAGCTTCTTCCAGAGCCAGTTCGCTACAGAATGCTATCTCGTGCTTCAACTTCCAAATTCAATTATCCTTTCCTTCCCTTAAAATCAACCATAGTTTCCTACGTCATCTTCCTCGTGTTCCCTTCATTTAAATCAGTCTTTCTTTCCTTCCATAACGCCTCTTAAAAGGCAGTTCCTACGCAAGCTGTGAACAGTCCACTGAACCTACTCCACTTTGTGTTATGCAGCACGTGACTCTATGTCAAACTGCTTGAAAGAAAATAATTTTTTACCACGACGCGACGGCCCCCAGTAAGCCATGACCTCCTCATTCACGAGGTTTCTAGATCACACACAACGACGCACCACAGTCGGTAGGACTCCTCTGGACGAGTGATCAGCTCTTCGCAAAGACCTCTACCTGACAACACACAACACTCACAACAGACAAACTTCCATGCCCCCCGGTGGGATTCGAACCCACAATCTCAGCAGGCGAGCAGCCGCTGACCTACGCCTTAGACCGCGCGGCAACTGGGACCGGCTTGAACTAAAATATACCTCAAAGAAACAGGTTGTAGGAGTGTGGACTAGAATCAGCTGGCTCAAGGAACAATTAAGCTTGAAGAACTGAATTCAGAAACCACAGAGGTGCTGTGGTAAGTGCCACGAAGAAGCTGCTGTTATGGACAACTTACATTTTTCTTGAGTACTGTACGCACAGCCATTACGTACTGATTATGCTACAATGCAAGGTGGTGTAGGGCATGCGCAATACCGACTGGGCTACGGGGCTGCAGATCGAGGAGTCATGGTTCGATTCCAGGTAGGGCAACAGTATGTTCTCTCTTCCACAACATTCAGACCATCTCTATCACTCACATAGCCTCATCAAATTGGTAGGGGAGGCGCTTTCCTGCAGGTAAAACGGCAGAGGCGCAAGGATGATCACCCAGCCGCACATCCAGTGCAAATATTATGAATGGGTGGAGCTGAACATCCAAAGAGAGTCCTTGGCTCATAGCGTACTGTATGGAGCCTGCCAATTGTACAGGGTTATTCCAAATGATTGTCGGGGTTTTAACAACTTGCCACCTCCTCCAGATGCAACCCCATGTGATTTCTTTCTATGGGGTTACGTCAAGGATCAGGTTTATGTTCCTCCTCTTCCCGCAGATTTCCCGGAACTTAAGGTGTGAATCAGAACCGCCATTGAAACCATCACCGCTGACATGCGGAATTAACTCGATTATCGTGTTGATGTTTGTAGAATCACAAATGTTGCACATATAGAGCACCTGTAAGGTATGTAACAAAAACTTGAAGTGTTGTTCTATTAAATAAAAAAAAAATACATATACTGCTATCTGAAGTGTATTGTGTATGACAAGTTGTTAAAACCCCGACAATCATTTCGAATAACCCTGTACTTTCACATAATTACATACTACAGCAGATCTCATAATGTTGCTTGTCAAAGATTTCAATGGAGTTAACACTGAAATGTTCTTGCAGATAACTACAAAAGCGGCCTATTTGCTTCTAACAGACCGACGGCCAACCTGCTATTCTGAAATTAATGATTGTTTAGCTGTAATGATACTGAATCACCCCAATAAGTATGGTCTCCTGGGATATGAAGTGTAATTTAGTGGATAAATATCGGAGAAACCTAAAGTTGGAAGCAGCTGGTCCCTCTGAAAAGTTCGTGCCTATCTACCACACTGCACGATGTCAGACCACATTTATAGCATCAGCGTAAAGGCAGTGTACATGGCGAACTCATATTGAAAGGATACGCCTTGCTCACGTCTAAATAAAGCAGTCACTGGTGTGTTCAACACGCTCTTAGATTCCCACGCACATTCGAATAAATTAAACTATATGTTTCAAACATCCATGAGCTTGTGTGCACGTGTGTGCTTTATTTACTGAACGGATGCGTTCTTATGCTTGGAACGCCACTCTTGTATGCGCAGTGCACTGTTGCGCATCTGCCACTTCATTCACACGGACCTCCTTGTGCTACAATGCATCTGCTCATGTCTGGCACACTCAAGATGCAGCGTTAGGAACAGCAAGGTGAAAACAGCCGGTAAGGTTGGACGTGTTCACTTTTTTTGTAATACTGTTCAGGTTTGTATGGAAAGACGGTGTAGCTCAGAGAAGACATGAGCCGGACAATGCAGGGTCGAGACTGACTCTCAAACCATGAACATATCTGCAGGAGTAAAAGGGGTAACGTAATCCCGTTACAGACCCGGTGTGGCCCAAAGGGTGGGTAGAGGTATAGCTCTACTCTTCCATGACCGCGACACAAGCAGGGGGTGAGTCGTCAGCAGCACACCCCGGCCACACTTTACCCCCGGAAAAGATCCGGTACCCATTTTACAGAAGGCTAGGTGGGCCTCAGGGCCGGACTGGACGGGCGGAAAATCTCGTCCACACCGGGATTCGATCCCGGACCATCCAGCCCGGTAGCTCAGTCGCTATATCAGGAGTAGTTACTCTCAAACAATGACCACATACCCAAGAAACAGCTGTCCTAAAAGCACGGACATATCCAAAAGAGAAACTCTATTCTCAATCCACAGACATGAACAAAAGAGTACCCATTTTGCAAACAGAGATATGTGCAAAATAGCACGTATTCTGCATCTACAAACACCTAAAAACATTTGATATTTGTGTGTCCGTACATCTTTAGTGTGATTTTTTAATGACAACCAACAAGATGCAAATATTTTTGGTTTAATTATTTCTACAGGCTATACGGCAGCAGTATTGGGTATGTATCAACATTCGAACACAATGCATTATCCGAAATATTAGATTGTATCTTAATTGTTGCTTGTTAATTAACCACTTTTTTAATTCATTAATTTTTTTATTGTTCACTCACCCAGTTTTAAGTACATATTTAATTCAAACACATGTAAATAGAATGAATAGCATTATTTATATCTGCCATTACATATCCTTATTGTTGTCCGTGCATTTCGCAGAATCACTTTAACCTTTTGGCGCCGGAATTATTTTTTTAATTTTAGCACATCCTGTATATAAAATGTAAATAATACAGGAACCAAATACGTTATAATTATGAAACAAACTGCATTTTGAAGAGAAAAAAACGGAGAGTATGTATACCATGTTTAATATATTCAGTACCTATATTTGTTGAATAAATATATAAAATGCAACTTTAGAGGTTAGCGATGCGGTACGACCACTGTACGGGTCGTTAGGCGTCAAACGGTTAATTATCAACCAACAATTGCACATACATAAAATGTCACGTTAAAACACTTAAAATAGCTCCGACATATTTCGATCCTAAGATCATCCTCAGGGAGCTACACTTTTCCTTGCTAATGTCATTTTAAAAACATTCACAAAATAATTCCATTATATTAACAGGGTGTTGTGGCAGCATATCGTATTGTGTAAGAGTACGTTGTTAGGAATGCGTCTGGCTAGACGCCACAACACCCTGTTAATATAATGGAATTATTTTGTGAATGTTTTTAAAATGACTTTAATGAGGAACAGTTTAGCTCAATGAGGATGATCTTAGGATCGAAACATGTCGGAGCGATTTTAATGTGAAATTTTATGTAAGTGCATTTGTTGGTTGATAATTAAAGTGACCTACCATTACAGCTGACAATACCTCAAGATGTTTTTACTGTTATGTGCTCCTGATGATGGGTGGAGGAACCGCCCGAAACATGTAGAGCGTTTTAGAAATAAATAAACCAAAAATAGTTGCAGAGAGAATGGAGGAGGATAGGATGCCCAAAAAGACCTTCACTCAAGAACTGGTAGGGGCGAGAAAAAGGGAAGACCCAGGAAAAGATGGAAAGAGGAAGTAGAAAGAGATCTTCAAGTGCTGGGAGTGAGAAGTTGGAGAGAGTTGGTGGCAGATAGGAAAAAATGGAAGGACATTGTTCGACAGGCCAAAGCAAAGAGTGGGCTGTAGTGCCAATGGAAGAAGAAGAAGAAGAAGAAGAAGAAGAAGAAGAAGAAGAAGAAAAATAGTTGCATCTTTTTGGTTGTAATTAAAAAATAAACCCCCTACAAAACAGTTTGTGTTTCCAAAACAAAAACATATCCAAAATTGTGGGTAGGCCTTTCAAAACACACCCTATGGCTCCGAAACAGCTTCAGTACTTCAACAAAGCAGTAGGTGTTGTTCAGCTGAAGGCCGAAACAATTGAGCGAGACGATGAACAAAGAAGAAAAGAAAATTTGATGTGTGTTGGACCGTGCATCATTGTGATAACTGAAGAATAAAAACCAATTTGATACCAATTATTATTTTATTGTACTTCTTATAGGCTCAACATGTTTCGGGCACTACTATGCCCATCATCAGGAGCTCGCAACTATAATGTTGATAACCACGTTGGTCGTCCCGTTCTGTAAAGGAGGAGGGAGTAGCGTTAATGTAAAATTATGGTTCTTAGTGGTGTAAGTTAGGTGTGAAGTTTTGGTAGTTCTTTGTCTCTTGGTTACAGCTGATGACGTGTTTCTATTGATTTTTATAGAACCACCAAAACTTCACACAGAACACACACACCACTAAGAACCATAATTTTACATTAACGCTACCCCCTCTATCTTTACAGAACGGGACGACCAATGTGGTAATCAACATTATAGTCGTGAGACTAATGGTGAGGTAAATATCAGTCATGAAAACACAACTATGGTAGTATGGATTTATGATGGTGTTCAATTGCAAAAAATAATAAATAACTACATGTTTCGGCCAATATCGGCCATCTTAAGGTTATTAAAATTTTGCTCAAACCTGAGGCCAAAAAACCCCACCGAGAACAACAACACCGAAGAGAACCCAGAAGACGTCAAACATACTAACCCACTAAGCACGCACCCCCAACCCAACTGAATACCACAGACAATCCAACCTCTTATCACGGCCCCCAAATAACCCCCCGTAATACCTACCCTTAAACTTACATCCTACCAGTCATTGACCATTAGACTTCCCACTAAATAAACTGACTGTAACGCGTAACGATGAGATCTCAGCATCACCTCGCAATATAGGCATATATATGATACTCTTTGAGCAAACTTGTAATAACCTGAAGATGGCCGGTATTGGCCGAAACATGTAGTTATTTTTTGCTATTAAATACCATCATAAATCCATACTACCATAGTTGTGGTTTCATGACTGATATTTACCTCACCACTAGTCTTTCTACACACAACGGGGATGGCACACCTCAGAATTATAGTCGCAAGCTCCTAATGATGGGCATAGTAATGCCCGAAACATGTTGAGCCTATAAGAAGTACAATAAAATAATAAGTAGCATCTAGTTGGTTTTTATTCTTCAGTTATCACAATAAATGTCTCGCAACATCGCCCCCCAAAAAACTTTAAATTGGGAGTTTTAAACTCTGTAGTTGAGCTGTAACTGCTGAATAAGGAGGATTGATTGATCCTTCACAGCACACAGCAAATGGCTCACGGTGGCTGCACTGGAATTTTATTTTACTTTGGAAAGAGGGATAGGAAGTGTGACAACGCTGCATTTGGAGTCTGGGTTGGCGGGGTTGCTGGTAACGATCAATATGGCGGATGAGGGTGTGGCGGGGAAAGGAAAGGATTCGGGTTGCGGGAGAGAGAAAGAGAGATGTCTCTCCTTTTTAAAATCGCGTTTCACATTCGCTTGTGTATATTTTGGAAAAGGAAACACGTTCATGTTTTGGAAACAAATACATTTGGGATCTTTGCTTTCGACTGACGGCAAACGAGTTACGCCACGTTGGAATTTCACGTCAATTTATTCACGTTGCCCAACGTAACGCAACGTCCACAAAAACAATACTCACTTCAGTGTAACCGAATTCTGCGATGTAAGACTAATACGAAGTGGGCCAGGATAGCTCAGTCGATATAGCGACTCGGGGTTCGAATCCCGGTGTGAGAAGAGTTTCTACCCACCTGTCCAGACCTGCCTTGGGGCCCACCCAGCCTCCTATAAGTGGGTACCGGGTCTTTCAAGGGGGGTTAAGCAGATGAGGCGTGGCGTGACCACCTACCCCAGCTAGAGCCGAGGTTAAAGAACGAGTAGAGCTACATATCTACTCCCCCTCTGAGTCTTCGTGGACTGTTCCAGGGTGAAATAAGACTCCTATGAAAATAATATTCATTTCTTCCACATCGCAAAACAACATCGCAGCATTGCACTGTCTCTGCCCTCCGCCCATCTACTCCTATTAAAAAAAAACAAACAAATGTAATAATAATAATAATTTACTGCAATTAGGATGTTACCCGGTGGCAGTGGTTGTTTTACGTGTATACAAAATATGAAATTGATTACTAATAAATTTAAGTCGGGAGGGCTACATGAGAAGCATGTAGTGGCAACTTGGAATGTTGGGAACCGTCTGAGCATTTGCTTATAGACACAGGGAAACCAAGAAAAACCTGTG
>Ga0131853_10018032_pt1 | contig 12845 bp, 8 predicted proteins | sample TergutLab28metaG_FD_92764 | JGI IMG/M metagenome (GOLD analysis project Ga0131853, IMG submission 92764) | Labiotermes labralis P1 segment gut microbial communities from Petit-Saut dam, French Guiana - Lab288 P1 (version 2) (version 2) | ecosystem: Host-associated > Arthropoda: Insects >...
CGCTTGTGAGTGTGGTAATGAACCTTCGGGTTCCGTGAAATGCGGGGAATTTCTTGACTAGCTGCAAACCAGTTAGCTTCTCAAGAAGGACTCTGCACCATGGAGTAAGTAAGTAAGTAAGTACTGTGTACTTGCTAATACACACACACACACACACACACCACCACCACCACCACCACCACCATCAAAGTGCACTTACAAAATGTATGACAATACCTGTTTATTCACCACTCCAATATGATTAACACAAAATGTTAGTGGTGAATAAACAGGGCGGCCTTCGATGGTGTTAATGTAAATATTATGATACATGTTATTTACCCTGAATATGCAGTGTATGTCACAAAAAGTCTGTACAAGATTTGAAACAAGGACTATGGCATTATAAAATACAACCACAAAAAAAATGCGGCCTTTATCAGGCATATACAAACTTAAGTGGAATTGAGATATCAGTAGTGTATCTCACAAAACTACTGCATACAGCAGCATGCTGAAGGTAAACTAACACTGAACACATGCTAGTTCTGCGCACATGACACTTATAAAATACCACTAATTTTGATATGTAGTCTAAGAAAGACCACAAAAGAAAAGAAAAGGAAAAAAAAAAAAGAGATCACAGCATTATAAATAAAATTTCTCTAAAACAAGATTAGGTGTTGGCAACAACCATACCATCTTCAGTGAAATCAATATATTGCTAGATGGAAGTCTGCAATACGTGTCGGCATCTGTCTGTCTGTCTTAATTAAGAAAACACGCGACTAGTACAATATTACAGCAACAATTTGTATTAAATGAGGTACCTTCCATGCATCAAGGAAAATTGCAGGCCATTACCAACATCTTGCACACATATCAGATCTTACAATAGTTACTTGCATAATCTTTGCTTAACAGATTAGTGCAGTACAACACTTCTCATGAGAAGATCAAAACTAATGTCAAACTTCACATATTAAGATGCAAATCCGTAAATTAAGTTTTATGGATTACGCCTTTCAATCCTTTGCCTACCACAACTGATTTAATACATATGGCACAGAACAAAATGAACTTACATTTCTAGCTCATCCCTCTGTATTAACTGGCTCCCTAGCGTGATGAATTTTTACATGCTTATTGTGGTTGGACTTAGTACTGGAAGCCTTCCCACAGATATGGCAAGCAAATGGCCGAGCCCCACTGTGCACACGTGAATGTTCCTTTAAGTAGTAACTACGGTGGAACAGCTTACCGCAAACGGTACAACTAAACGACTTGCCAACCTCGTGCTCCCGGACATGACGCAGACAGTTATACTTGCGTATGAACTGGCAGCCACAGTGATTACAAGTGTATGGCCGCACATTGCGATGTGAGTGCATGTGCGCAGTATAATCACTACGACGAAAGAATGCACTCTTGCACAAGGAACACTTAAAGGGTTTTGAACTGCGTGCTGCATGAGTCCACCGGTGCAGCTGCAGATTCCACTTAGTTGTGAAGTCTTTCCCACACACGTGACAAGAGTACGGACGTTCGCCACTGTGCATACGCATGTGTACTGGCAGTGAACTTTTCAAGAAAACATATCCGCACAACTTGCACTCCACATTTTCCACTTCACGCCCACACCTTGGCACATAGCGACAGTCATGTGCTTTGCGAATGTGTCTTGTCAGGCTTGATGCATGAACGAAGCGCTCACTACAGTAGGTGCAACACTTGGGCTTCTCATCATGTATCTCTTTGTGCCATTCTAACTTTTTCTTTGAATGGAATATCTCGCCGCAGTGACAGATGAAATCCTTTACTTTCTTCTTGATCTTCATGTGATGTCGGTTCTTATGTTGGATGAGGTTGCTGTACCTCCTAAATGTCTCATCGCAGAGCGGACACTTGATTGGTGCATTGCCCGTGTGAGAGTTTGTGTGTTCTGCGAGTTTCTGCTTTGTTACAAATGCTTTGTCACATATGGTACACTTATGCGGCTTGATACCGAGATGTCGTTTTAGGTGTAATTCAAGGTTCTGACGTCTGTAGAAATATTTTCCACACTGCAAACATTCAAGTGGATGTGTCTGAAGGTGTGACTGGTATTCGGAATCACTAGTGAAAACTTCTTTACAAGTGGCACATACATTTTTCTTCTCTTTAGACTTCTTGTGCGCCTTGTGTTCATGACTAGTCCGTAGTTTGGGAGTTGCAAATACCTCAGTACACGTGCTACAAGGATAGACAGCAGTTGATTCCAACTCATGTTCATGTTTGAGCACTTCTGCTGTCTCCACTGTATCAACTGAAGCAGACACATTCTCTGGGAGCTGCTCTCCATCTTCTATCTCCATCTTTGTCTCTGTATCTTCTTCAAGGAACACTTCCATAAACTGTGGCTCTTCTGTCTTCACACAACTCTTATCATCTTCTTCCTTTATCGCTCTCTTAAGTCTTGCTTTTCGCTTGTATACTTGTTTTCTCAGCTCTACACTGGTGCTGACTTTAACCCCACTTGCTGAAGCCAACATTTTGCTACACCCACTCTTATCATCACAATGGACATTGCTTCTATGAACACGGCGCTCCTTGGGACAGTTGAATGGTTCCCCACATGTCCCACATTTATAAACTCTAGTTTCTCTATCCCTCCTGCTCTCCTCCCTGCTTGTCACAGATTTATCCTGTTTTTCAATGACAGATGCTGTGGCCTCATGCTCCATGATTACATCTGCATCAGAGCCATCTGACAGCTCCCACTGTTCCCTAGCCAGCAGGTCATCATCTGTTTGGATATTCAAACTTGGCACTGGGGTTGCTTGAGGCTCTGTCTCTCTGGGATGATGAATTTTATCTTCATGAGACACGGACAAGCCAAGCGGCAAGGAAGCAGGAGAGTCATCTGCTGAGACCTTGGCCCCCAACAATGATGGTGGATTTTCCAAGAAATGTGATGGCACAAGGATCCGAATCCCATCAATTTCAATTACACTAACAGGCTCAGATGGGTCCAGATCCAGGAACCTGTTAGAACTTCCTTCCTTTTTCTCATCAAGCTTTTCACAGTTTTCTTGACACAATTCTGAAATCTCTTTCACAGCAGATTCTTCTGTACTAGGTTCAACCTGTGAGGAAAACTGCCTGTCTGATGTGATGTACTCATCATTATCTGCTATACTAATGGGAGGTGGTTGGATTCTTAGAGTATTCCTTAAAACTTCGGACATCTGTGACATGTCCTCATTTCTCATGTCCATATATTCATCCTCTACACTTTCCTCAGAACCAGAGTCATGTGAATGCACCATAGGACTGACAGCCACATCATTCAGATCCTTCCTTACTCTTACATTTACAGACTCACCCCTCAGCAGTTCCTGCTGCATACTACTGGCTGCATCTTCTAAACTAACAGCCCCCTCCACATCCTTCACCACACAAGGGCTCTTCTGGTCATCATTCTCACAACATATATCATTTGTTTGTGTTGCTACACCACTGTGAACTGTGCCAGTGCCACCAGTACTGCTAAGCACATCTGCATCTTCTTTGGGAACATCTGGTATGACAGGTTCTTCAATCACTTGCTGCTTTGAGCATTGTACTATTTCTTTTGAAACAGAAAGGTTTCTTTGCTGGCCTAATGACACTGATCTTGGTTTGTTTACAGTGTCTTGTTCATTGTGACTGGTACTCTGTTCCCTCACTGAAGAGAGCAAAAAGCCTCCTGAAGATACAGAAGAGGGCAATGAGTTAGTACACAAAGAACTGGAAGAGGAATGTGGAAGAGAAACTGAAGAAGGAATTACATTACCTGCATTCTGTAACTCTTGTGGGACATGGCCTGTTGGAAAATCATTGGCTGTATATGGAACAGTTGGAGGAACTGGAACAGAAGTGACATTGATTTGTGGCTGGGGAACATGATGTGTGGAATAGGATGGCACCACAGGGCGCATGAAAGGCTGCTGGAAAGATGGTGAAGTCACTGAGCTCAGCAACTGAAACTGTTGCTGTTGCTGTTGTTGAACCAGGAAAGGGTTTTACACCATCTGCATGAAAGCAGCCTGGTTACTAGGTGAATGATCAGCACCGGGTGCTGAAAGGATGGCAGGAAAGGAGATATACTGTGGGATGGCAGTGTTTGTAGCACAGCCATTACTGCTTAGGAAATGTTGGTATGTTATGGCTGTTGTAAAGTGACTGCTGCTAGGTGAGAAGCACTGAGAACCTGATATTAGCTCCTGATTACCAGGTCCAGCAACTGATAATGTCTGATTGTCATTCTGGTTTTCAGTAGTGCCAGGGCTGTCTCCAGCAGAAATCCTGACCAATGCCGCAATCACCTGATCCTTCGGATGTGTGTCAAGATGTTTTTTTAGCGTAACACCTTCCCGCATGTAAAGTGTACACACGGGACAAGAAACGGGGCTCACGCCATTCTCCATTGCGGCCTCCTTCACTTAGTTTTACAGTTTACAGAAAGAACGTTCTTAGTCACTAAAATACTTGTAATTACACTGATTGCTAAAAGCGTTCTGATATTCCAGAACAATTATCCATGATCCTGTTAGACGTAACCTTGGTACTCATCCGTGTTAAAACATTCGACTGTATATCACTGTTAAAACACTGTGTAACAATAAACTCCATAAAAACTATCCATTAACTTGCTGGAAGTTCCTAATTCAGTCTCGTAATCACTACAGAAATGTCATAAACACTGCTGTAACACATACTGAAGTCGTTGAAAGTATGCAATGAAAATAACTACTTCCACCACCTCTAAGCGTTGTACGTCAAATATCCAATAGCACTGAAATTGCTCGCAGCGCCACTGCACTAGCTTTCGAGCGAGCCCCACTTTGGGTGCGTTCGTGAAGTAACAAGCGAGTCGTATCTGTGACATTTACACGGTGCGCGATATACAGACACGTAGTTCGTAGTAGGACCCGTGGTGCAAGCCTGCAGTAAGTAGAAAGGTAGACTTCACACGCGCGTGTGTGTGTGTTGTAACATATGCGCGAAGAATGGACGTTTGTTGTAAGGAATTGAGTTGGTCCGGTGAGTAAATTTCTTAAATGTGAGTGTCTACATTGAAATCCTGTTAACACAGAAAAGTTAGCTGACCTGATACTGATACGTAATGATGGCCACCAGAATATACGAGGCTGAGATATGGGGGTGCAGTTCATGAGCTTATAGTTTAAAGTAATGTCAGAATTAAGTACCATATTTTGATTTTCCAGAGGTACGAGATTTATTTAGATTATGGAGAGAAGAAAATGTACGCAAGAGTGTTGAAGTAGTTGACTTGTGGGAGAGAATACTACAACAGAAGATGCACAAATTTGGTGATGAGAGTAAGTTGCATTTCTTTGTGATAGTGTATGTTGCGACCACAGACTTAGTAAGTTGTGGGATGTGAATTATCATTCTGGGCGAAAAGCATGAGTTGAAACCTGCTCATTCGTTTGATTAGTTTATTATGTATTCAGGGCTTTTAGTGCTGGAGCAAGTGTGTGTGGCAGCCCTTGATTGCAACAGGCATGAAGTGGCCGATGTATGCCTCAGAGCTCTTTCAGCTGAGTTCCCAACCAGTCTGCGCATTAGGAAGTTGAAGGCCCTCAAGTTAGAAGCATTGGAAAGGTACATTTCATGATAAAACCTGAGTACAAGTACAGTTAATGAAGGAAATTCGTTAAGATTATGATGTAATTATTTTTATTTTCCCTACAAATTTAGAGTGCATGTTGAAGTGTTTGACAGTAAAAGTTCAAGGACAACTGCAGCATAACACGCCTCCCCTAACAGTGATCAGGTAGATATCCCAAGTTTATTGCAGTGGCTTGGATATGTAGCAGAAAAGGTAAAATATGATATACACATAGAATATTGGTAGGAGCCTAGATAGTATAGTTAGTATAGTGACTGGCTATGGTCTGGATGTTTTGGGGTTCAATCCCTGCCAGTGGCAAAAGATTCATCTCTTCTCTGTAAAATGTTTGGACCAACTCTGGGGCCCACCCAGCCTCCTGTTCAGTGAGTACTGGGGGATTTCTTATCCCAAGGGTAAAATAGTTGGGGTATGAGACTGACCACTGGCCTATACCTTCTGCCAAGATCAATGAGTGGCACTATACCTCTGCTCCCCGTATATGCCTTCATAGATTGTACAGGGATGACATTACCTTTACCATGAGGAGAACCAAGCAGAGCAGGTACTTGATTCCACCCACCAACCCTCCTGTCTTTCCACCGGCTATAACAGGCAGGTATATAATGATGTGGACGGATTTCTGAGAAAGTCATTGCTCCCCCCATTGACAATGAAGATGATCCTCGAAACATTGGTTTGCTCGCCGTTCAATCACTGATGTGGCTGCTAGCCTGAGAATATTTTATTGAATTTAGTCACATGACAAGCTTTAAATTTTATTTCAAATTCATCATTCGTGAAGTTATTGTGAAGCTTTGGGTACTGTATAAGGCAGGACATTTATTAATTGGCTGAGGGACTGTCAGTTAGTCAAGAAGGCTCTTTTTCTGTACATTTGTGTTGAGAATGTGGGAAGCATATGCTTGTTTTGTTTATACAAGCTGATGTAATGTAAACCTTTATATTATGTTAATGAATGTGGGTTCCATTTACATATTAAATTAAGAAATATCCTTTAATAAGAAATGATGGTCAAGCAGATAGGGCTCCTGTTTCATTTGTGGGAGGTGCTGTGCTCAAATCCTAATTGTCATGACAGGTATTTTCAAGTTTCCTCAGTTGGCGCAGTTAGGTTCCAGGGCTTGTCCAGGTAGGTTCCAGAGTTTGTCCCGATAGGTTCCAGGGTTTGTCCAGGTAGGTTCCTGGAGAGTAACTCAACTTAGGCCACAGCTGCTTCATTTCACATAATACAATAATTTATTTAGTCAGTAACACAACATATAATGGTAATCAACATTAAAAACTTTTAAATTTTGATTATCAATATACGTTGTGTTATTGACTGACTAAATTATTGTATTATTGTAAACACAACAGGATGGCTTTATCAAAATTTTAGCTAGTCAAGGTCAATCCATCTACCTATATAAGAACTTAAGAACCAAGGTCATGAAATGTTATGCAAACATTTACTTTAATTGACAATTTCTTACTAAGATAGTAATCCCAAAATATGCTAATATAAAGATCCCGTGTACATCTCCCGCCACTAATGTCACTCAGGAAAAGATACAAACAATCAGACTTAAAGACGAAATCAAATTCTTATATAAGCAAAAAGAAAAACTAAATAATGATTTGTACAGAATACACCTGAAAGCCGCACAAGAACGGGGCAGTACGTGGCATGTCAGTCTTGATTCCATACATGAATCTATTAACCAAGAATGAGAGAAGAAATACAAGACCATAGAAGAAAAGCTAAAAAAACTTGTACATACCCAGACAAAAAAAAACCCGACTACAAAGGAAACTTTTAATCTTTGAGTTATCAACAAAAACTGACATAACCTTTACCAAGGACGAATTGACATTACTTAACAAATGCCAAGTTTTTAATGTTGATTACCAATATATGTTGTGTTTTTGACATTCAGGTGTCCATGCGTTGTGATAACTTCTTGTAATAAAACCAACTAGATGCACTAATTTCTCAAATTTGTTTTTGGAATAAAACTGTACATGTTTTGGACAGAGGAGCTGTCCGAAACACGTAGAGTTTTATTCCAAAAATAAATTTGAGAAATTAGTGCACCTAGTTGGTTCTATTATAAGAATATGTTGTGTTATTGACTGCATAAATTATTGTATTATTGTAAACACAACAGGATGGCTCCTGTCAAAAAAAAATTGCACATTTTTTCCGGTTGTTCATTAATCATCCCCGTGGCCTGCCATTCTAATTGCTGACAATATCATTAAATAAAGTACAAGGAAATGAGGCTTGTAATGTACTTCACATATTTGGTCTCATTAGATGTTTCCAGCAGTCTTCTTCCCTTGCTTTCAAGCTGTCTGTACATCCACACCCACACACATACACACACATTTAACAAGCCTTTTGCTCTATTGTGCATGCATGCATGCATGCATGATTGAACAGATTTGAATTTCATTATGTTGTATTATGTAATGAGGTAAGTGATGATCTTTGGGTGTTTTGTGGTTTAGGTATGATGAAGCACTGGATTTGCTGGACTCCATCATCAAGCAAGATGAAACAAATGCAGCTTCTCGGAAGCGCCGTGTTGCCATTCTCAGGGCAAAGGGTAAGATTCCCGATGCCATTAAGGAACTCACAGAGTACCTGAAGAAGTAAGTGTGCATCTATGTGTGTGTGTACTGATCTTTTTTGTTCTATAATAGGAATATAAATATGTCATTTACCCCTTTGAAGCAGTGTTTATTAGGTTTGGACAGTGAGATGTTTGATGGTTTATAAATAGTATTTGATGCTAAATTGCTTTAGACCATGTGCAAGCTTGGGCTCTTGGTTGCTGCCTTCTGTCTATGTAAGGCCAGGTTCAGTCCTAGAGTAGTTCACTTGAGGTCTGCGTTAAAAGTAACATGGAGACAGCTTGTTCTCCAAGCACGTCATTCTTCCTCTACCATTTGCTTCACCAGTGCTCCATCGGTGGCTGTCCTTAGAGGCTGATGTAATAGGCCACACTTAATTGCATAGTCTTATGATTTTTTTTAACTTGATGCAAGTCCGACTGGAACACTTGATATTTCCTGTCTCTGACTGCAATCTCCACAGTTAACCCTTCCATTGTCCCATTTTTATACTTTATAACTATTGAGGAATCCTCTGAAGTCAATAGTTGCATTCAATATGCATGTCATGACGGCTTGAAACATTATGTGATAGGGTGTATGACGTAAGTACCTTCAAGTAACTTCTTGTCACTAAAGGTCAAGCTTACAGTACCAACCTGATCGTAGGTACCGCTCGATTTCATTATGACCAAATGTTTCTGGCAATCACTGCCACCTGTTGTATGTATGTGATACTGTAAGAATGACTTGCTACATTAGGAGGGGAAAAAGGGCCCTCTCTTTGGCCCTGGAACTGGACATTTACAGTTCAGTGCATCATTTATGTAAAATGTGAATATTTTATGAACCAAGAAGGGTAACATTAGGAAATACACAATATTTTGTTGAGGAATAAACGAAGATGGTGAGAGAAAGTCTAAAAAATAATTAAATATATTTGTTGACTAAATATATAAAAAGTGTACTCTGGGGAGTAGCAGTACGTCTGTCCTCTATATAGGATGCATGGTACCTAAAAGTTAAACTGTGGATTTTATGTATGTACATAAAACACAGCAGCACTTAATTAATGTCACTGCCAGAACTGACACATTCAGGTGTTCTGTTTGAAGTGCTGAGGTATAATTATGTGATGTTCATAGTTCATATGGCACTCACTGTTACTCTTAAAAACCACATCCCAGAACACAAATTTGGAAGTTCAGTTACTGCAGATCTTAATTAGTTCTTCTTCACCTACCATTGCTGAGGACAGAGTCCAAGTAACCAAATGAATAACTGTAGAGCAGAGTCCTTGTTGAGAAGCTAACAGTTCCTCTGCTAGTCAGGAATTCCCAACATTTCATAGACTCTGGAGAGGTTTATTACCGTGTTCACTAGAGCATGCCACTTGTCCTTCCATATATGGAGGGCAGATTGGATTATACTGAATAATAAGTTGCAGACAACTGACAAGGAGTAATCCTCCAGTATGGGGGTTGGATGAGGAATATTAGCGGGTTATGAAATGTTAACACAGTGTCATGTTGTGATAAGCAGAAGAAAATAAATTACAGATGTTTGAAATACCAGGACACCAAAGGGATGCCCTCACCTATTACTGTTAGAGGTTGGAAATTGTTTCAAATATATAAACCATATTACACAACAAATGCACTTAGAATTTTGGCGGAGAAGCCTCTTGGAAAGCAGCATCTTAGAAGCCCAAGAAGGTAGGAGGATAATGGTTGAATGGATCTCAAAGAAATGGTTTCAGAGGTTATCAGCTGGTCCTGGAGAGGGCTCAGTGATGTATTCTGCTACCGCAGAGTTGGTCTAGTTCATGTAACTTTGATTGCATTAGACACAGAAATTAAATCCATTTGCTGTTCTGTTTGTGTTGTCATGTTCTACTAAACTCCCACTGTTCATGCATGGATACCGTTGCTGCATGCACATGGTTTATCTGGCCAAGCTTGACATTTCATTAATATCAATATTATTACTCATATTATAATCCAGTAGCCAGCTCTGTAGTACCATAGGATTTCCTCTTCCCAGGTGATAAAATACAGCCATAGAATGACTTTGCTCACATGCCCACCTGTTTCAGGTTCATGAGTGACCAGGAGGCTTGGCAAGAATTATGTGAGCTGTACCTCATTGAGCAGGATTTTGCCCGAGCAGCTTTCTGTATGGAGGAGCTCATCCTTCATAATCCACATAACCACCTGCTACACCAGCGATATGCCGAGATCCGCTACACGCAGGTCACAGATTTTAAACTTATGTAACAATACAGATTAAATGAAGGTGGTCTGACAAGTTTTGCCTCCAGCTAAAGAAAAAGTGAAGGAAATGAGATATTTAAGTGAAACGGGGGAAAAAAAAAAAAATAGATTTACCTGCAACCGTGCATAACCAGTTTTCCATATAATCTCCTGCAACTTCAATACACTGTTAATGACATTCAACCAGTTTTTGACTCTTATCTGTTGCAGTCACTGGCCTCCTGACCTTTCTTCATCACACAAACTTTCTTCCCCCACTTCTTACTGAAACTGCCACACCCAATGTCTAACTGCTTGCATCAACACATTTATCCACATACACTGGCTGCATATAGCGATAAATGTTGAGGGGAGGAATTTTTTCTGCAGCCAAGAGCTAGACAATGGCACTCAATTATTACACCAACTACTGCACATATATAAAATTTACACATTAATACATTAAAAACGCTCCTACACGTTTCGGTCCTAAGACCATCATCAGAGAGCTATATATTCCTTGCTAAAGTCACACTAGAAATAGTCGCATATTAATTTCGTTGTACAAGTTGGGTGTTGTGGCAGCATGCATGGTGTAACAATGAAAATAGACAATGGCACGTTTGAAACGCACGTCTTCACAGCCTTCCATTTCGACTGACAATGAACTAGAGTTATGGATAGCTGTGGGTTCAGGTTTGGTTGACCTAAGGTGGATGGGAGATATTGCATGACTGCGTGAAACCAAATTTATCCAGTTTTCAGTACTCTAATAAAAAAATATGACAGAGGAGGCAAAACTTTTCAGCCCGCCCTCGTATGTTGGGGCTTCAAGAGTACATGAATGAGTGGACACACAAAAAGTTTGTTGACCTGAAATTTGCAAAATATAACTGAATTTGACATTAATAAGAGGATGAACTGAAAAGAAAAGAAGACATTTTGTGTACATCTTCTAGTAGAGAGATAATTAACTCGGGTTCTAAGATTTGAGGTTTTCACATCAAAATTTCATTCTAAGATGACATGCAGTCCAGTAAGTTGGAGCCAGTATCTTTAGGTCACCTTTTCATAGTGGACTGCTTGATTATTTGAATTTGATAATGCTGAACCACAGAAGGTAAGTTGCATCAATGCTTAGTTACGCATTGCACAATAAAGATATATGGGACAGTCAAGGAATAGCTGGACACATTATTGTTAACCTCAGCACTACATGGTAGTGAGAGATCAGCTTCATACCATAGGCACTTTCTGATTGGCTAGAAGGCTGGATGGGCCCTACAGGTGGTCTGGACATGGTGAGGACAGGAAAAGCCTTTGTCTGTATCAGGAATCAAAACTTCACCACCTCTTTTCCACCTGGCTGTGTGGTTTTCCATCCCATACCCTGGCCTCTATGCTCTCTGAGCTCTCCTGGTTTGCAGTGCTAAATAAGTTGGAAGGATTATGAGTGGGTTAGGAAGGAGGTGTCATGGGTGTTTTAATTGTCTAATCCAAATATGTGCATCCAGAAAGTGAGAGAAAGGCTTGAAAAAAAATCAGTGTTTGCTCAGTCTGAAAATAAAGATATCTTCCATACAAATGTAATGTTACAGTGATACCAGCCTAGTCTCTTCATTTTTATCCAATATCATTACCTATACCTATTTAACTCATATTGTCAGGATATAGAGATTTTAAATTCCCTGGTCATGGAGAGTAGGCAGGTGTATTGTAACTGTGGATAAGGATGTTATTACTGAAGAAATACAGTGTTCAGCTAGGGAGGTTACATAGCTGATACATAGGATGAATTGTAGGTACATTTATTCAAGCAGTGGTATTTTATTATTGTGTAATTGTTCAAGGCATGAATCAATACATTGTGATTTGTCTGTTTAAACAGGGGGGCTTTGAAAACATGGAGCTGGCACGAGCCCACTACTGCCTTGCACTGAAGCTTAGCCCCAGCAACATTCGAGCACTCTATGGCCTTTTTCTGGTGAGTGATATTATAGTTTGTATGGCTTATCTGTCCTGTTAGAAGAATAAAAAACAGGGTTGATCAGGACATGCCCTGTAGTTATATGGCTTGAATATTCAGCACCATCTTCACAGAACTTGGAAAATTGTATGTAGTCAAACACAACTGTATCACATGAGGTGTATCTAATGACTATATAATGGACAACTACATGTTTCGGCCTGTACTGGCCATCTTCAGGTTGTCTTAGGGGAACTTAAGATCTTACTATAAGCATGTGCGCGCACATGGTGTAGAGATCTCTACATATGGGCCTTATTAGCAAAAACAAAGACAAAAACAGAAATCTAATAAAAACAACACAAAACAAAAA
>Ga0131853_10018033_pt1 | contig 12845 bp, 10 predicted proteins | sample TergutLab28metaG_FD_92764 | JGI IMG/M metagenome (GOLD analysis project Ga0131853, IMG submission 92764) | Labiotermes labralis P1 segment gut microbial communities from Petit-Saut dam, French Guiana - Lab288 P1 (version 2) (version 2) | ecosystem: Host-associated > Arthropoda: Insects >...
CAGTGCAGTGCGCTACAGTACCAATAAAGCACACTAAATTAAAGTACCAGTACAGTACAGTACATTACACTAGAGCACCAGTACAGTACAGCAAATACAGTACAGCACAGTACATTATAGTACAGCACCAGTGCAATACAGCACAGTAAAGTACAGTACGGTACTGTACAGTACAGTAGCAGTAAAGCACAGTACAGTAGACTACCAGTACAGCAGAGCGCATTACAGTACAGTACAGTATAGCGCAGTACTGTAAAGACAGTACAGTACAGTAGAGTTCAGTACCAGGGCAGCACAGTACAGTACAGTACCAGTACAGTACAGTGCTTTCCAATATACTGAAGTACAGTACAGTACAGTACAGCACAATACAATACAACACATCACAGCACAGCACAGCACAACACAACACATCACAGCACAGTATTGTATAGTACAGCACAGTTAGGAAGATTATTTATAGTAATCTACCTCAACTCTTAATAAGCGCAATACAACATGTAATTTAATAATTAATCTGTCGGCGCTTGCGGTCTTGTGCCGCTCAGACAGAAGGATGTCTTCGAACTCCATGCCATGTGAGTCCCGCCGTTATATATGTAGAGAAGGAACTGCGATGAAGGCCGAGAATGGTGTACGTGCCTGAAGACATGGCAGTATTTAACTGTGAATCACAACACGCCGAACAGCGTACTCCCTGAATGCTGAAGAATAAGACGGAATCTGCCACAATTTAATCGTACTGGAGACACCCGCGGTCATGTGTGAGGGGCAGGACACGAGTGGGGATCCTTCAATAGCTGCAGCACACTCTCCTGCCACTGTCCCAACGGACGAACAGTACCGTCAAGCACAGAGAGACGGGGAAGCTTCATGCCGCCTTCGGAAGCTGATGGCCCCATCCGCAGCATTTTGTGGCGCACCACGGTTCACTGCTGCGTCCGTCACAGCTCCCTGCTTACACCTGATCCTGAGCCAGCTGAATCTTCCTATTTCCAGCCTTCTCTCCTGAGACCTCCTCGCCTCTAATCTGTACAAGGCACGTTGTTACGTTCCATCGCAATTAGGGCCTGTTTTTCTCCTTCCTAATCCCTAATGAGAATCACAACCTGTCTGCTGTACGTGTCTGCCCACCCAACACCCTGTACCGCTGACAGCACTCTCTTCCCGTTCCCACCTTGACGACCGCCATGCTACTGTGTGAAGTTGGGGCCCACTTAACACGGAATTACCGACACATCGGGTGAATTCCCTTAAAAAGGGGAAGTTATGTGCTTGTTGGAGAGTACGGCTGTTGGTCCACTCTTTTTGACCCTCGGCTTCAACCCCGGAACTGGATGGTAGAAAGTTGGCAGCCTCGCACCCCAGACGTTCTGCCGCCAGGGGACGATCCCGGTACGCGCCGAACAGAAGGTTTCAAAGGTTCAAGACTTCTCACGTAAAAAAACCAATGTGTGGTCAGCGCAGATGTCTGTTTATGCAGCATGGCGCTAACTGCGAACGGAACCTGCAGTGGCTTCTGACAGCCGTGACAAAGAAGCACAGCAGCACTGCGATCAGGTGCTGCTGAATACGGACGAAATTCAAATACCAAAAATCATGATTCGATATAGCCAACTTTTAAGTTGCGGTCTCATTTACACTCTTCACTGTCTCTACAGCGCACTTTGTTCTGGTGCGATTCTCAGTGAAAAATATTAACAGCCGGCCGTCCGTCCGTCCGTCCGTCGTGCAAAGAATTCCAGCGTCTCTCCTGAGGCACTGACAGAGAATTACACTCCTGACTTCGGACATGTCTTTGGTACGCTTTACGCTTCTAGTGTGAAGTCTTCAGAAACAGACACAGCTCTCTAATTCTTTTCCAACTCAAATTTTAACCAATAAATTCCGCTGCCATAACTTGTGAGGAAAACCGCAATGAAAGGTAAACACGCTGCGCTCTAAATATCACAGAAGTATCGCTGTGTTCTTGCAGCAAACAGCCAACCTGAAAGGTGAGGTGTTTGGCGAGAAATCTGACCTTCCGGCAGTCGCTCGTACCGAGTTGAACCGCAAACAGAGCAATGAGCCCCGGGAATCAGCTAGATGGAGATCCCTTTGATCTACGGGCTCATTTCCGTATTGTGCGTTGTTTCGCTGGCAACGTGACGTCTGCTGAGGTCACAAGCGCCTATAATTTGCGCCGTAATCTGTGCCGCTGTGGAGAAGGGCCCTCAAATATTAACGGACTGACAGTGCAGTGTCATCGGACACTGTTACGTCCCTGTATCACGACAATGAATGAACCGAAGATAAGGCAACGTCACGCAGTAAGTGCAGAAGACACGCGCACGTCCCGTGTTGCTCTGGCACTGGCAGGCCGCCTTTCTTCTCAGGAAATAGAGGAGGAAGAAAAAGGATTCTGTGATGTTTTACTTCGACTTCGTCACAAAAACTGGACAGTGCTTTTCCTTAGGTAACAATGACGCACCAACTGCAGCGATTAGTATAAATGAGAAGGTGAGTGTATAGTACGGTGCTGAGTGGAGCGGGCTTACGGAAATCACGAAGGGTCGAGATAACCGACGTTACGAACGAGTCTGGCGTTGGGGACCTCACGAGTAGGAAATGCTCTACGGCGAGGCTTCGGACAAACTGGCAGGCCTCAACAACAGATATCCAAGTGCTGATCACAGAGCTTCCTCCAAAACAGCTTCAGCGAACCAAGTTCTTGTTTGTCAAGGCAAAATACAGCAAATGATTCCTCCCACTGCAACTGCCCCTAACATCGCATTTTATTCTGTTTGACACGCCAGATTCTGGAAGCTGTCAAATATGCCAAGAAGCCTTATGCAAGTGTTTTAGTGAAGTGTTCTTTGTAACACACGAACCACAACAATTGACACCTTACGACCTTCCTTAGCGGATCATAAAATTTAAATTAGTGCCACTTTCGTGGCGCCATTCAGTAAGAGCACAAAATGTTCTGAACATAGAATATGACGCCGTGCACAAAAGAACAACTTGGTCACTTTTAATTACGGCGTACTGCGCTCGGTTTGTTAAAACGAAACTACCCACTTTCTATGGACACTTACGTAACGTAACGAATGGCATGCAAAACACACACAAAGTTACTTTCCCAACACAGTGTTTAATATTTCGCAACTGGACTCAGAAGCCCTTGATTTGCAAGAAACTCGCAACAGCAGCAGTTTGATGTTAATACAAACCTTACAATCTAAACCATTTACTGTTCCAAACGTTACAAAAAAAACCCTACGAACTAAACGAACTGCGGTCCGGCCTACCCAACAGTCGTGGTCGCTGCCAATAAAGCCGGATGTACACGTAAAATGTTTGCTTAATTCATAAGAATCAATTCACCGAAGCAGACCGCAGTATAAACACTGCGCACATTTTAACACTCTTCCCAGTAATCTATTTAGGCACTGAAATACATCCTGCCCCTCGAATTATTAAATTAGAAAAAAATCCATTATAGATCTGACTACTTGGACTGCAACGGGGTTCGAATTCCCTTATGTGACACGCGGTAGGATTCCTCTGAAGCAGACGTCGCCACTCTGAGGAGTCTGAGGAAAAACGAAACGCCGTGCTAATGTGCGGCACCTGCCACAGGAACTGTCCGCCAATGTATGTACCGGGTGTGCTCCAGTCACGTACTGACATCACACACGATACATGACATGCAGCTCTGCACTGTCACTGCCTTCTGCTGCTGTTGGCGTTTCCTTAAACGTAAGCACGATGTCGGTGAAGCTGCTTTCACGTCTGTGTGCATGGGCGCGCATTTTTCTATCTGTGTGTGCATGAGTGCGTACGTCTGTGTGCATGTGTGTTTGCTGCATCTCCTGCCGCCAGGCAACCTGTCCAACGTTCGAATGTCACAGACTCCAGCTCACTTCCGTTTCCCATTACTTCAGCAGCTTACAAGCGCCAGGCACGCCATTCGCCATTCATTTTGTCATTTTCAACAAAAGCCATTCGCAGAGAAGAGGGCAGAAATGCCACAGCAGTTCGGTCTCTAAGCCACAATCACGTTCTGACGAACCCAATTGGTTGGAGCTGCCGAACCAGCTGACGGTTTGCTGCCACACAAATGCACACTCCAAGCCGCAATCTTATTGCACGTCCCTCTTTCTGTACAGCACAGAATTACCTATCAATCTTCCTCCTCTGATGAAGTCACTTTGCTTAAAGCAACAGAATATACAACGCTTATAAAGTACGTCATTAGACAGCCAGGCGTGGCGCTAAGTGCCAGTACATCGTTCGTTACGAATACGTCCGGCCAACAGGAGGGGGCGCGCTGTGTAAAGCTGCTGGTGACTGCCGACTGTATGAACAAGCTAACTGCACTCATGTGTCGGCAGTATCGCTGCTAACACTTGCAGAAGGTAGTAGCAGTTACAGTAGTAGTAGTGGTGGTGGTGGAGGTGGTGGTGGCAATGGCAGTTGCTGCAGTACTGAGTGGCTGTACCGGTGTGACAGGCTGCATAGCGACAGGACACACACACAGACACACAGACCGACAGCAGTAAGGACAACTTCTTGGCCACCACCACATCCAGACCACCTGAGACCAACTCCGCCTGTCCACTGGCTACCGACAATAAACCACCCGACGTGCAAGGCTCAACATTCACGCACATCTACTGTCGATGTTACCAGTAAGTGATCCAGGAGGAGGACTGTTTGCTGTTAGAACGTCAAGTTATGTTCATTACTGCAAGGCACTCAGTGCTTTCAGCATTCACCAAGCGACGATGCTTAAAATGACGAATAAAGTAATAAAACATTAATAATAATAATTACAACAATAATATCCTACTGCCTCACGACGTCAGAATGGATTAAGTAAGCCGCAAATACATTGTAACCATTAAGTGGGACATTGCGTCTATCCGCACTTTCGGATGAACAACTAAACAAATTTACTAATGGTGGGTCTACATTAAAAGCTGTCATTCAGAATGAGGCGCAGTTGACGCTGGAGCGCCCTAACGGCAGTTTATGTAAGCAGCAAACATAAATATACAAATATTCTCAAACGCAGCGCAGGGCACAAAAATTGACAAACGGCATAAATTGTGATTATGCTTCAGACTGAAAAAATTCATCTGAAACATTTTTCGATAGGATCAGTTAAAAGTGTAAATGGGGCCGTAGCTGCACTTCACCAGTGTGACAATCGACGCAGCAGACCAGCTACGATCGCACAGGGTTATATTCTATATGTCACGGTGCCTGTGACGGCGTACAAAACAGCGTGGCGCCGTCTACAGACGCACCGTGGAATTAGATGAGCTAATTATTTACGTTGAAACTAAGCCCACATTAATGTACCTACAGTAACTGTTCGTCCGATGCACATCCTATTGACAGCTGCGTGATAAGCAGAGCGTCAGCACGGCTCCTGATCTCACCTCACCTTTCCAACAGGTCACTTGATGTCCCATGACGTCAAGAAGCCCTGGGATTTAATGAGACGCGTCGGTGTCTCGTCTATGGTGATGACTGTAAACAGTATTTAGACAATGGCGGCGAGTAAAGGACGATGCTAAAGTCGTACGAATGGAGAAGTGTGGACAGAAAGTTCATACTGCAATGTCTTGACAGCAGGGTACAGAATAAACTGCAGTACCAAGATATCTAATTAATTATCCGAGAATGTGGCAAGTTTAAATATGCAGTAATGCGGGCAACAGAACAGTTTCAGCCACACAGCATGAATTCAGACCAGCACACATCCCAGAATTATGAAAATTCTTCCTTTGAATGGGTGTGAAAACTGGTCTTCAGTATTCAGCAAACAGCATGACTCAATGGTGCTTTGGAACAGGGCCTTGAGGGTAATATTCGCACCTAAGACGAAGCAAGATACCTGTGACACCCACAGGTGCAAAATGTGCGCAGAACACAAATGGGTACACTTGAAACGAACAGAACGTCGACGCAGATTCTAAAAACACAGTAATATGGACACAATGCGACGGAGTGAATTTGGTTCATCTGCCTCTAGCGACGGGCAGCAAAGTGTGTGTGTGGGGGGGGGGGGGGCACAGGAGGGGGAAGATTCGTTGTGATCTGTAAGGACGTAACGCACACGGCACAGCCCTCTGTGTATTAGTGGTCTGTGCGACTGTGCTTGCACAGAAACAAGTTAGCAACTTCTCAGTTAAAGTACGCAAAATATCACATTTCCATTTGTGACACGCTGCATTGTGCTTTACAGTTCCCTTAATTGGGGTCCAACATAAAATCGATTCCAGACAGTCAGTTCAACACTGGTTGACTGAGTCCTCAATGCGGATGCCGAGAACAGTCAGGGAACTCATCTTCGTAACCCCACTCAGCTGCTATCGTTTGGGTCTCCAAACTTTTTATGGCCATAAGCCATGCGGGTTCGCGGGCCGCAGGTGAAAAACAATGAGTGGTACAACCGGCAGCATAAATTGTTGTGTGGTGTTTATAGTAACTGATACAGACAGACCGCGGGCCGCAGGTCGGACGGAGACCTATGTGCTGGCACATTCTGTGACAGAAGCTACCATCCGCCTTCAGTACTCAGTCAGTCAAGACGTCACAGGCGCGGAAATGCGCTGCGTGCGGAGGCGGCAGAAAGACGGATATACACAGACAAATTGAAACAGAAGAGAGGCGTCCCTGAGTTTAAAGAACCCAGATAATGAAACGAACGTAATGCAACAGAGAATGGCGAAACTGAATTGCTGCTCGGAAACACAAAATTAGAAACATTAAGCGTAGAATTAGGGCCTATTAAAATGTAAGGCCGACGTCCTAAAACGGAGAAGGGGAGAGGCAGCGATGCCGACGGCCACCAAACTAACACAGCTGCTACACAGCCGGCGTAACAGGCTCCATATAGGGCGCCAGTACCAGGACCTACGGCTAATAACGCAGTATTCCGTTCCCCATGCAAACGTGCCCCCGTGGAGCCCCGTGAAGCCCCTAGTGTTACAGTCTGAGATATCAGTCATTATTCAAAAGGCCAAAATTCTACATTTAGTGGCGGGTGGGTGGAGAGACATGCGAAAACACGTGCTTGTTGTATTCTGAGCGCAGAAAAAGTTCAAAGCACAACTCACAAAGCCTCCTTAGATTTTCCTGCAGCATCAAGTCTAAACTAATGTAATGTCAGTGCTGCTGCTATGTGCGACGTCACAAAATCGAATTGGAAGTGAGTGGGGTATCTTTTGATTTAAGGTACAAAAGACGCTTCAGACTGTTGTTGGTGGTGGAGGTGGAGGCGGCGGCGGTGGTGGTGGTGGCAGTACTTTACTTATACACAACCTCCCGACTTCAATTCGTCGGACGTAGCTCCCAATGACGCCCCGACATCGTGTCAGTAACTATTACAAGCAATATGCCACACATCATCTGTGGTAACCTTTGACCCACTTCTAGCCCACCGCTCCATCAGTTACGCTGCCAAACGTTGGCATGGCCATCAAACTGTTGTTTCAAATCCTACAAAAGGATGACCTTCAAAAATTTCGTAATTTTCCCATAATTTTGTTATACGCCACTTGCAGACCCACCATTAAGTGGCGCTGCGTCCGCCATGTTCTGACTGCTGACTTACCGACACTCGGCGCTGTCAGGTGACAAAATGTTCATAACAAACTTTCACAAAAATATGGCAAACATTCAAACGTTGCAACGAACGGACGGAGAAACAGACAGACAGACACAGTGTCACACACACCGACACAAACGCTCAAGTCTATTTCAGACTGAATTTTCCTCACGGAAGGGCAGGACAAAGCCAGCCAGCAGTTACAGCAGAACTGCAAGCTTACTTCGCAGCTGCATACATTTCTAGTCCAATTTGTCTAATACTGTTGTTACTGCAACTGTCATTGTTAATTTAGTGAAAAACTTACCACCTGCACTAACGTACAGTCCAGTACACCTTAACTCTGCCCGATATAACCTCGAAGTTTCGCAAGTTCACCGCTATCACTCCTGCTGCACTTACATTTCCCGCTGTCTGCAGGCAAGATAACGATTCACTCGCTCGCCCAGTTCCACCTGTTCGGTACCTGCCACAAGCAAACCGAAACTACTCGCACGGCCGCCATATCATTATTTTAATTCACGAACACACTGCCATAACACATCTGCATAAGGTAAAGTTCACCCTAAAGTAGGCCATGAAAGCCCAGAAGAGGAGTAAAGGTAGGCTATAGCTCTATTTAACCTCGGTGGGTTGTTATGCAGGCCCCGGCCGCTTTACCCCCGGGAAATTGCATAGGAGGCTGGGTGGGCCCCAGGGCCGGTCTGGAGGGTGCGGAAATGCAAAACGTGCGTGCCTGGCCGCATCATCCAGGGGGCTGCTGCTGCTGCAGCAGTATGTCACTCCGGTTTAGAAGTTCGCGCATCCACAATGTTGTTATTACTAATTGTGGGAAGTTACGAAGGACGGAATTGGGATTGGGCTAGAATGTCATAATGACCATACCAAGTTTCATGAAAATCGGTCAAGAACTTCAGAACACAGACAGCACGGTGACGTCACGGGCCTACTTCTTTTCTGTTTAAGAACTGAAGTGAGCTAATGACACTGACTGGCTGTCACTAAAATAACCGAAGTGTCACGAATGAAACAGAGGCAGGGACGGATAGACGGACGGACAAACACTGAATGCCGACCAGGTTTTGAGCCCAGGCGGCAGGTCAAAACATCAGCTGTGGAGTTCTCGCTAAGACGCTCGTGAGGGTGTGGTGCAGGCGATCTGGTGGCGACGTTCTGGGCTCAGGCACAGACAACGGAGCTGATGCAAATTACAAACAGAGCAGGGCCTCCCCGAGGGGGGGGGGCAGCACCGCACAGTGCACTGGAACACAACAGCCAGAGCAAACCAACGGCGGAGTGTCAGTTGGCCGGCAGTGGAGAGAGACTAATGACTGTGCCATACGTCGGATACGAACACAGGACCATGCGATCCGAGAATACACAGTACCTAATTATGTCTTAACTTGGGATTGAACATTGAGGTACCTCCGAGGCATTACTGTCTCCGGTCATTCGCAGTTTGCGGCTGACACACTGCACTAACCAGACGCACATCGACAGTACATGCCTTCTCCAGAACATATCCTGATAGCGCAGTTTGTATAGCGACTGGACGTTCCGGGGATCGAATCCCAGTAGAGGCGAATTTTCCGACCTGAACCCGACTGGCCCTGGGGTCCACACAGCCTCACAGACAATTGGTACCATGTATTTTCCGGGGATAAAGCGGCAGAGGTTAAAGAAAGAGTACAGCCATACCTCTACTTACCCCTGTGCCTTCACGGCAGGCTACAGAGTAACTTTGCCTTTTTTATATGCGGAGTTTAAGAATGACTGGAGCTGTGCCTCTCCTCCCCCTATACGTCTTCATGACGTGAACAGGACATGTTTATACACAAATACTTGGGCTTAACACCGCAAATAAACATTCCAAAGGAAATGACGCATGTTACAGCTCAGTTGCGGTTCCGGACATGAGGACAGACATGCAGACGAGATTTCGTACCGCTCGCAAGGTCTGCATGGCACAAACTGTGGCCACAAACCGTTTTCCGTTCCGACTTTGTCACTCACAGCACTACTAACAACCAAGCCATACAACGCACGATGACCAACCGCTCAGACACCATACGGCCGTATCAGACGCCATGTTGTGCCACGACACCCAACACGCCCTGTAAGCAAGATACCGCGGTCAGCCCTACCGGAATTCGAATTTTGCGTATCCTTCCCTTCATTACAGAAACCCTTTCTTTCAGCATAGAACATGAAACTCTCTGGACGCTCTGCTGTACGCCAAAACAGTACATTCCTGCAGGTCACGGCAAAACAAACAGAAACACGACTATTAAATTTGACTTTGCATTACAAAGTGCGAGGGCAAGAAGAGCACGGAATCCCCCCCCCGTGCTACGACTGAATCAGAGGAGTCGTTTGCCTGGTACGCCGAACGGAGTCGGATAATGTGCTGCAGCAGCAGTGACCCTTCATACCAACAGGAAAGTTCTGCGCTGCCGCCATCGCATTCGGCTCTGTTCGCAGCAGCACAGCGATCCAGCTGCATTCTGCAATTGATGAAAGCACAGACTGTCGATATTTTGGGGAGAAGGGGGGGGGAATTAACTCAATTGATTCAGTAATTACCGCCTTCGCTGATAGACGGCGTCCCATCAAACGCTCTAGCATTTCACATGGCATCGACTGCCGGCGAACGTAACGCACTGCAACGCTGCTTGGTCGCACTGGCGTCCACTTCCTTTCAAGTGAGTTCATTTAACGACGCCCACTACCGCTAAGATTACACAGCGTCGAGGATGGATGAATTAACGAGTATGGAGCATTGGTGGAATGACAATGAATCACGCGGCCAGCTTCTCCCTGTGTCCCTGTCCATCACAAATCCACATATACTAGCGTGGGATCGAACCCAGGCTTGTACGGACAGTAAATTTCCTCCATTAATTCGAAAGCGAGGAACACTTAATGATATGCAGTAAATCAGAGACAATGTAATGCTGCGCTACGGTTGTAACCGGGTGTAATGATGTAATGGTGCTCCAGCATGGAGTGTAAGTTTTCTGCATGCAGTTACTGCACATGCGTTTGTGCCAGATATCAGTGGCGATATTTAATGAATAAACAAATAGCTAATTATTAACCACTTGCAGAGAAATCCCGTTGGAAAAGCTAACAGTAGCTCAGCTAGCCAGGAAATTTCACATTTATATGGAACGTGGAATTTCACAAAGCCGTGAACAAGAGCGCAACACTGTGTCTTGTACCGAGCAATATGAAGCCATTTCACACCCACTGGCGGTTTTACAGACCATCCATCAAATTCACGCTGTTTTTTTTTTTACTTCAGACTTTTCTCCGGAAACTCTGCAGTGCTTCTCGTAACTCCACTCGTGCTACACGCCCCGACCATCTCATACTTTTTACAAGTTAGGAATTTTCTAATTACGCAAATTTCTCCAGTCACGTTTTGCAAATTTTAATAAACACCAGTGTTAAAAATGTTTATTGATAGATAAAATTAATGAGTTTCTTGTTTCATGTGTTACTGAAGAAAGTTCATTAGAAGGTATGAAATGTGTTTCAGTGCTCCACCTACTGAGTGTATCAGACCACACTGTGTGATGTGTTTCAGTGCTCCAGCTACTGACTGTATCAGACCACACTGTGTGATGTGTTTCAGTGTTCCACCTACTGGGTGTATCAGACCACACTGCGTGATGTGTTTCAGTGTTCCACCTACTGAGTGTATCAGACCACACTGTGTGATGTGTTTCAATGCTCCACCTACTGACTGTATCAGACCACACTGTACGATGTGTTTCAGTGTTCCACCTACTGACTGTATCAGATAACAAAGTATGATGTGTTTCAGTGTTCCACCTACTGACTGTATCAGAAAACACAATATGATGTGTTTCAGTGTTCCACCTACTGACTCTATCAGACAACGCTGTGTAATGCGTTTCAGTGTTCCACCTACTTACTGTATCAGACCACACTGTGTGATGTGTTTCAGTGTTTCACCTACTGACTGTATCAGAAAACACAATATTATGTGTTTCAGTGTTCCACCTACTGGCTGTATCAGACCACACTGTGTGATGTGTTTCAGTGTTTCACCTACTGACTCTATCAGACAACGCTGTGTGACGCTGATTCCAATTAAATACAAGCACAATTTTGGTGCAAGAGATTCTAAGAGCCACCAGTTCTTTTGCTATAACACAAAGCTTAGCTGACGGGAATTTGCTGAACAAAATTGCGTGCCTGTTAAGGAAACGGCTGCTTCTTATTTATCGACATCCTTTGGATGTCACATCCAAGGAAAGCGTCATCTTAATATGCAGCTATTTATAACTGAAATTATGTTCTGTTCTAAATGCGAATGCTGAACGAAGCACGTTGCGACATACCGGAACAAAAGGCAAGTGATGTTTCTGGTCCATCTTATTAAGTTCGCAATGCAGCAGCCTGCGCACTGTACCGGCACTAAAAGGTTTCAAGTGAACTTCTAGACGGCGTCACAGCGCCATATACAGAGATGACACAGCTCCGAAAAATATCTACAGAAAGGGATTATCTAAACAGCAGGGGGACGGGGGCATATTTCATACTGACATTATGAAAACCTTTGGTAACAAAGGGTTCCAATTATGGAAAATATGCACAAAATTACTTATAAAGTAGACAGCGCTGTCGGTGCGATGACGACAAATACCGATAGAGCTTAATATGTTTAAACGTACAAATGCAAACTAACAAACAACTATTTAAGCCGTAAAGAAATGCAGCATTAAGTATATTCAAAATATGTCACGGCGTTTTAATCTTTGATCTTCAAAACAAAATTATCAAAACAAAGTCGCACGTTGTTGTGAGCAGCATTTACTGGCAATAGCATTGCATGGACGGTTTATTTAAGTCAGTAACGTCGTACAGACAGAACGTTAAATTGCAACAGAAACGTGCAAAAAACTGCGCCTGTGTGTGTCTGTTTGGGGGGGGGGGTGTTAAGGTACGTAGATGGACGAATGATGGAATAAAGGAGGACGCATTTTGCTAAGAAGTCGTACATCAAAGCAATTATGTTTGCTGAAAGAATTCGCCTTATATTTCACATACAAAAACAGAAAGGAGACTCGATACAATGTCACTATTGATAACGCAGAAAAAGCCCCAGTGATGTTAGTATGTTCAGCTTTAAGTTGCATTACGTCAGAGAAAAATATTATTTTATGAGGCTGACGGGCAGAATAACTATAAATCAAAAAAGGAACGAAGAAAA